>MDTD01036668.1_pt1 | contig 10327 bp, 18 predicted proteins | sample 811221 | NCBI WGS metagenome assembly MDTD01 (sample SAMN05326646, study PRJNA326480) | marine metagenome | isolation source: seawater | place: Pacific Ocean: South West | collected 2011
AATGGGAAGTGATAGAGTTTCCTGCTATCTTTCCGGATAGTGAAAAACCTTTATGGCCCGAGTTTTGGCCTATAGACGAATTGCTGAAAGTCAAAGCCTCTTTGCCTGGTATCAAGTGGAACGCTCAATGGATGCAAACTCCTACCGCAGAAGAAGGCTCTATCATCAAGCGTGATTGGTGGAACGAATGGACACACGATAGTCTGCCTGCTGTTCAGTATATAATACAGTCTTATGATACGGCTTTTAGCAAAAAACAGACAGCGGACTTTAGTGCCATATCTACTTGGGGTGTGTTTAGGCCATCTGATGGTGCGCCCGATTCTATTATCTTACTTGACTGTCAAAAGGGTCGTTGGGATTTCCCAGACCTGAAAAGTAAAGCTATGGAGGAGTATAAATATTGGGAACCTGATATGGTTTTGATAGAGGCTAAAGCTTCAGGAACTCCTCTTACTCATGAGCTAAGAAGACAAGGCATACCTGTGGTGAATTATTCTCCCTCTCGTGGTCATGATAAACACTCTCGTATGCATGCCGTAGCTCCAATCTTTGAATCAGGTTTAGTTTGGGCACCAAAGAAACAATTTGCTGATGACATGATTGAAGAGTGTGCTTCCTTCCCTTTTTCAGCACATGATGACCTCTGTGATACAATGACTCAAGCTTTGATGAGATTCCGTGAAGGTGGACTTGTATCTTTGAACTCAGACTATGAAGATGAAGACAAAGCACCAGTAAAGAGAGTATATTATTAGCATGTTAAATTTTTACATGACCGAATATGAAGTAGATGGCAAAATTAAAGATGGTCCATTAATTATGGCAAGGTCATTAGAGGTTGCTAACATACAAGCAAAAGAACTAAAATTAAAACTAGTTGGCGAAATGTTTCCCTATATGGATATAGCCGATGTAGATACGCAGGTACATTAATGATAGAAAAACAAGACGGAACTCCGATAGTGGCTAGCACTCCTGAAGAACAAGAATTTCTAGAAAATGTTGAATTAGTCCAAGCTCCTGATGAAGAAGGCTTCACCATGATGGAAGATGGTAGTGCTGTGCTTGGAGAAAATGTAGAGGAAATACAGAGTGTAGGGTTTGATGATAATTTAGCAGAAGCTCTGGAAGAGTCTGAGCTTGACAAAATAGCTTCAGATTTAATTGCTGGTATAGAAGCAGACAAATCATCAAGAGAAGATTGGGAAAAAACTTATACTGACGGTCTGAAATATCTGGGTATGAAGTTCGATGATGATCGTAGCGAACCTTTTGAAGGCGCATCAGGTGTTATACACCCTTTACTTGGTGAAGCAGTCACTACTTTCCAAGCCCAAGCTTATAAAGAACTATTGCCAGCAGGCGGTCCTGTTAAAACACAAGTCTTAGGTAATTATGATTCCAATATAGAGTTGCAAGCACAAAGAGTAAAAGAGTTCATGAACTATCAGATTGTGCATAAGATGGAAGAATACGATCAAGAACTAGATCAGATGCTTTTTTACCTACCGTTAGCAGGTTCAGCCTTCAAAAAAATATATTACGATGAAAATTTGGGTCGAGCAGTATCAAAATTTGTAGCACCAGAGGATTTAATAGTGCCTTATTATACGACTGACTTAGAATCCTGTAACCGTATAACCAATATTGTCAAATTGTCTGAAAACGAAGTTAAAAAACTTCAAAATGTTGGTTTTTATCGTGATGTTCCTATAGAAACTGGAGAAGATACTATACAAAACAGTCAAGTTGATGAAGAAATTGATAAATTATCTGGTGTACAGCCAAGTTATGATGACAGCGAAGTTGCAGTTTTGTATGAAATACATGCAAATTTAGATATTGTTGGCTTTGAAGATACTGACGGTGGCAATCCAACAGGTGTGAAGTTACCTTATATCGTTACAATAGATTCTCATACAAAAAAAGTGCTTTCTATTAGAAGAAACTTTAGAGAAGAAGATCCTTTGAAAAACAAAATTGAATATTTTGTCCATTTTAAATTTTTACCAGGCCTTGGCTTTTATGGTTTTGGTCTAACACATATGATAGGTGGTCTTTCAAAGGCATCCACTTCTATTATGAGGCAATTGATTGATGCAGGTACCCTTGCAAACCTACCTGCTGGGTTTAAGACAAGAGGTATTAGGATAAGGGATGAAGATACACCCTTACAGCCTGGAGAATTCAGAGATGTGGATGCCCCTGGTGGTTCTTTGCGTGAATCTATACAACCATTACCTTTCAAAGAGCCTAGTGGGACTTTACTTAACTTGTTAGGTATTTTGGTAGACTCAGGGAAAACTTTTGCGTCAATTGCAGAGATAAATACTGGACAAGGCAACCCACAAGCACCAGTTGGCACAACTATGGCTTTGTTAGAACGGTCTACAAAAGTCTTATCAGCTATACATAAAAGGTTGCATAACGCTCAACGTAAAGAATTTAAAATTTTATCAGAGGTTTTTCAAGAATATTTACCAAACGAATATCCCTATATGACTCCTGACGGCAACCAAGAGGTAGGCGCACAAGATTTCAGTAACAGAGTTGATATTATACCTGTCTCAAACCCTGATATATTCTCGACTGCACAAAGAATAGCTATGGCACAAGAAATGATGCAATTAGTTGCATCTAATCCTGATATACATGGACCGGACGGTATATATGAAGCATATCGTCGTATGTATGCTGCAATAGGTGTGGAAAACCCCGATCAATTGCTCAAACCACCGCCAACTAGAGAACCACAACCGATAGAAGCAGGTATGGAGAATAATACTTTATTAATGGGTCAACCAGCTCAAGCATTTCCTGAACAAAATCATGATGCACATATTGCTATACATATGAGTTTATTAAGCACACCACCTGTGCAATCAAATGCTGCTGTGCAGGCTATTATTCACTCACACATTATGCAACATTTACAGATGAAAGCTGATAATATTGCCTTAGAACAAATGCCTCCTGAAATGAGACAACAATACGATCAAATGCAAGCACAACTACAACAACTTCCTGAACAACAACAAGCTCAATTGCAAGTTCAAATGCAAAGATTAGTGTCACAAATTTCAGCTCCAATTTTAGCTGAGTTGGTAGCTGAATACAGTCAGAAAGTATCTGCACCAACCGACGAGGATCCTCTAGTTGCAATCAGAAGACAAGAGTTAGCGTTAAAAGGTCAAGAATTAGCCCAAGAAAATCAACAATTTGTTGCAGATCAACAAAGAAGAAGAGAAGAAAGTATCAGAGAGGATCAGATTGATGTCCAGAGAATACAAACGCAACAAGACATAGCTGATGAAAAAGCAGAGCTTAATCGTGACCGTATGGAAATGCAAAAACAATTAAAAATACAAGATTTGATTCAAAAATACCAAAAGTAACATATAATACAGAAATGATTAAAAGAACAGACGTAAACAAACTAGAGACTCCAAAAATTATGAATAACAAACAAAGTTACAGTAATAAGGGGTCTGTAGCTTATGCAAAAAAAGAAAAATTCAATGCTGATACTACACCTAAGCCTGGTATGGGTAAGGGAAAATCTCGTGGTGTAGGGATAGCAGAATCAGGAACTAAGTTTTCTGGTGTCTATTAATGTCGGTAATTTGGATAAAAGACAAGTTGTCTAAATACTTACGAGAATCTCGTCAAAGTATCAATGACACAATGTTGGGTGGTGTTAAAGATATCAGCCAATATGAATTTTTACGAGGACAATATACAGCTCTGGTCCAAGTAGAAAGTGAATTAAGAGAGCTGCTAGGAAAGGTTATAGAAGATGACGAAACAGAACAAGGTGATAGTTCCTGATCACGTTGCAAAACAAGTAGAAGAACAAAACAAAGAAGCAGGAGAAAAAGTTGATGAAGCTTATGTTCCTGAAGACACAAGAGTATTAGACCCCACACTTTTAGAAAAATCGGTTTTAGAAAGAATGCCACAACCTACAGGTTGGCGTATTTTAATTTTACCATTTCAAGGTATGGGCGTATCTAAAGGCGGTATTCATTTATTACAATCATCAGTTGATAGAGAAACATTAGCTACAGTTTGTGCTTATGTAGTAAAAATGGGTCCACTTTGTTACAAAGACGCTAAGTTTGGTAACAAATCTTGGTGCAAAGAAAAACAATGGGTATTAATTGGCCGTTATGCTGGTGCTAGATTCAGACTTGGTGATGATGCAGAGTGCAGAATTATCAATGACGATGAAGTGATAGCAACCATACATGATCCAACCGATATCGTTGCAGTATAGGAGTAAATATGAGCGAAGAAGTAAAAAAAGACGAAACTCTGGAAGAAGAAACAGTTGTAGAACTAGAAGAAGAACAGAGTCAATCTGAAGATGCTGAAGTTGTAGAAGAAGTTGCTAGTGAACCTGAAGAAAATAAAGATGAGGAAGAGCTAGAACAATATTCTGATAGAGTTCAGAAACGTATATCAACCTTAACACGTCGTTTGAGAGAAGCAGAAAGAGCAAGTGAGTCAGCTTACACATATGCAACACAACTCAAAGAAGAAAATGAGAATCTTAAACAAAAAGGTGCACAATCAGACAAATCTTATTTATCTGAAGCAGAAAATAGACTTAAGTCTCAAAAGGCACAAGCAAAAGCTGCATTAAAATCTGCTTACGAAGAACAAGATTTTGATAAGGTTGCACAAGCACAAGACATTATTGCAAAGATTGCTGTTGAAGAAAGCAAGATTGAGTCTTCTAAATCTCAACTTGAATACCAAGAAGAACAAAAGACAAAAGGTCAAGAGATTGAACAACCACAAGTACAAACTCAACAACCAGCTCCAGTAGTTCAGCCTGATGAAAAGGCAACAGCTTGGGCAGAAAAAAATGAGTGGTTTGGTAACGACGAGATAATGACAAACGCTGCTTTTACTATACATAAACAATTAGTAGAAGATGAAGGATTTGATCCTCAGAGCGATGAGTATTATACTGAGGTTGATAACAGGCTCCGTGCTAGGTTTCCAAACGATTTCACTCAAGAAGAAAAAATCAAGAAACCAACACAAAGAGTTGCTTCAGCAGGTAGAGCAGATACAACTGCAAAACCAAGTAAAAAGCAAGTAAGATTATCGCCTTCTGAAGTTCAGATGGCAAAAAAATTGAACGTACCCTTAAATGAGTACGCAAAATTTGTAAAAAGGTAACAAATATGAATAGAGATGATAAGGGAAGGTTTTTAAAACCTGAAAATAACAGAGACTCCCGCTCTGCCGATAATCGTGATGCAGGCGCAGCACGCAAACCTTGGGCTCCCCCAAGTATGTTAGAAACCCCACCAGCACCTCCAGGATACATCTATAGATGGATCAGGGCTGAGATTGCGAATACAGACGATAAAAAAAATGTTATGGCTAGGACTAGAGAAGGCTTTGAACTTGTCAGGTCCGAAGAAATAGGAGATTTTGAGTTGCCTAGTATTCAAGATGGTAAGCACGCAGGAGTGGTAGCTGTAGGTGGTTTATTATTAGCTAAGATTCCAGAGGAAACCAGAAACGAACGTAACGCATACTATGAAAATAGAACACAAACAGCTCAAGAAGCTGTTGACAACGACCTCATGAAAGAATCCGATGCTCGTTCTCCAATAATGTCTCCAAGGAGAACTTCAAGTGTAACGTTTGGAGGCGGTAAACGAAAATAATTAAGGAATAATTATGGCAAACCAAGATAAAGCTTTCGGTTTCAAACTGGTAGGTAATTTAACTGGCGTTAACCAAAATAAGGTTACAGAGTATAATATCGAATCAGGTTCAACCAACGGCATATTTTCTGGAGATCCTGTAAAAATGTTAGCGGGCGGTTTCATAGACGTAGCCGATGCTGCTGGCGACACAAAAATATTAGGAATCTTTAGAGGATGTAAATTCGTCGATGCAACTTCGAAAGAAGTTACGCATTCAGCCCATTTCCCTGCTGCTCAAACAGCAACAGGCGATATCGTAGCATTTGTGGAAGACAATCCATTTAATCTTTACGAAGTTCAATCTTCTGGTACTTTAAGCAGAAGCGATATTGGATCTAATGTAGATGTAGCGTATTCAGCTGGATCAACTGTCACAGGCCAAAGTGCATGTGAAATAGCTGGTTCTTCTAGTACCTCTGCAGCTAACTACAGATTAGTAGGCGTTTCTAAAGATTCAGAAAATAACGAACTCGGCAGCGCAAACGTAAACATGATCGTTTTAATTAACGAAGGTGCTTACAACAACCAAGCTGGAGTATAAGGAGTAAACAATGGCTATAAATAGAGCACAATTAGCGAAAGAATTAGAACCAGGCTTAAACGCTTTGTTTGGTATGGAGTATGCTCGTTATGATAATGAGCACGCTGAAATTTTCGAGACTGAAACTTCTGATAGATCTTTTGAAGAAGAAGTAATGATCGTTGGTTTTGGTAATGCACCTGTCAAACCTGAAGGCGAAGGCGTGGCATTCGATAATACTAATGAAGGGTTTACAGCAAGATATGAGCATGAAACAGTTGCTCTAGCTTTTGCGTTAACTGAAGAAGCAGTAGAAGATAATCTGTATGACAGACTAGGTTCAAGATATACTAAAGCATTAGCTAGAAGTATGGCTAACACCAAGCAAATCAAAGCAGCAAGTATTCTTAATAATGCTTTCTCAACTTCATTCAAAGGCGGAGATGGACAGCCGTTAGTTTCTACATCACACCCTCTTTCAGGTGGTGGTGTTGCAGCTAACAGAGCAGCCACATTTGCTGATCTTAATGAAACTTCTTTAGAAGATCATTTAATCAGAATATCAACTCAAACAGATGATAGAGGATTAAATATTGCCCTACAAGGCACTAAGTTAATCGTTCCACCACAATTACAATTTGTGGCAGACAGAATCCTCAACTCACCTGGTAGAACTGGTACTTCTGATAACGATATCAATTCAATCAATAACCAAGGTATGTTACCTGAAGGTTATGTGGTAAACCATTACCTCAATGACCCTGATGCATACTTTGTGAAGACTGATGTACCTGACGGTTTCAAACATTTTGTTAGAACACCAATGTCTACATCACTCGAAGGTGATTTTGATACAGGAAACATGAGATACAAAGCTAGAGAGAGATACTCATTTGGGTTCTCTAACTGGAGATGTATCGACGCTTCTCAAGGAGCATAATACTTATCTCAAGTTTCAAGGGGCCTTTCGAGGCCCCTTTTTATTTGTATTTAAAAAATTACTAAGCTAAACTTTAATTCTAGGATAAATTACTTGCTATCGACTGACCTAGCAGACAAGCCAAGACGATAGTAATAGGAGGCAAAAAAGATGGCAAAATCGACGTTTTCAGGACCTATAAAGTCCTTAGCTGGATTTATTGCAGCAGGTAACAATGCTGTAGTCAGTTTAACCGCTGACACAACGTTAACAGTAGACGCTCATGCAGGCAAAGTTCTTGTTTGTAATGATGCAGATGGTAAATTTACTTTACCAACAATCGTACCAACCGTTCCTAGTGATTCTAGTGATCCAAACCAAGCTAATAATTTAGGAGCTTCTTTTACATTTGTAATTGAAACAGCTGCTACTGATTTAGATATCAAGACAGACGGTACAGATAAATTTGTAGGTGGATTGTATACTGGCGTAAATAATGCAACAGGAAAAACATTTATTTCTGGTGCTTCAAATGATGTTATTACATTAGATGGAACCACAAGTGGTGGTTTAGCAGGTAGTGTGGTAAATGTTGTTGCAATAGCAGATAACAAATATATGGTAGAAGGAATATTGCTTGGGTCAGGAACCTTAGTAACTCCATTTGCTGACTCATAAGGTAGGAAATAATGGCTGATGCAGTAACAACACAAACTATTCAAGACGGTCAAAGAAAAGCCGTCATGAAATTTACAAATGTTTCTGATGGAACAGGGGAAAGTGCTGTTGCTAAGGTTGATGTTTCTGCTTTACAAGCGAACGCTAATGGCGATGCTTGTACGAGTGTAACTATCCAAAGAATTTATTGGGCGACAAGAGGAATGGGCGTAAATTTATTTTTCGATGCTACTAGTAATGTCTTGATTACAGGACTACCGGCTGATAGCACAGGTGATGAATACTACGACAATTTCACAGGTATACCTAATAATGCAGGTAGTGGAAAAACAGGAGATATTCTCTTTACAACAGTTGGCCACTCATCAGGTGATACATATTCAATAATATTAGAACTTGTAAAAGAGTATGGCTAAAAACATAAGAAGAACAGTAGGTCGTGGTGGTAACTATCGACCTACTAAGTCTGGTGCTGGTATGACCAAGAAAGGTGTAGCAGCATACCGACGAAAAAACCCAGGATCTAAACTTAAAACTGCTGTAACGGGTAAAGTAAAGCCTGGCAGTAAGGCTGCAAAAAGAAGAAAATCTTATTGCGCAAGATCCTTGGGACAACTAAAACGAAGTTCTGCCAAAACAAGAAATGATCCAAATTCAAGGATTAGGCAGGCTCGCAGGCGCTGGAGGTGCTAATATGAGCTTTTGGGAAAAAGTGCAAGAATTTTTTGGCTGGGTAAGAGTCAGAAATCGTGATGAAGATGGTCGATATGTCGCTGATGATAAATCGACAGCAAAGAATGAAGCCTATAAAATGGTTTACAAAGACGATGTCGTAGTAAAACCTAAGGCAAAAAAAATAAAACGAAAAAATAAAAAAAGGAAGGTTAAATAATGGCAATTTCAAGTACGAAATCAGTCCAAAGAGCAGAGGTTTATCCTTTAGCAGATAGTTCAGCAGATGCAACAGCAAATGCAAAACATCCTACAGTTATGGTTGTTTATGAAAATAAATTATCTGGTACAGGAGCAGATGCACATTTGGACGGTACAGTTGCAACAGAAGTAAAACATTTAGGTAAGTTTGTAGAAGACGGTGGTGCAGCTACTGATGTTTCAGGTGAGGATGCATTAGTGCAAACCATCTGTGGTGCTATCTGGGCATAATGTACGAATATAAATGCGAGGTGACTCGTGTGGTCGATGGGGATACAATTGATTGTGTCCTCGACCTCGGCTTTAGTATCCTTCATAAATGTCGTGTACGTCTATACGGTATTGACACTCCTGAATCCAGAACTCGTGACCTAGATGAAAAAGCAAGAGGTAAACTTGCATCCAAATTTTTACAAGAGTCTATAGATGACGGTGATGAAATAGTTTTAAGAAGTGAACTCAAAGATTCTAAAGGAAAGTATGGTAGAGTTTTAGGCAGTATCGTAGTGGATGGATTAGATGTCAATCAAGCTATGGTAGCTCAAAACTTAGCTGTTAAGTATTTTGGTCAAAGTAAAGACGATGTTGAAGCAGAACATATGGTCAATAGAAAAAAATTAATAGACTCTGGTGCATATGTGCCAGAATCTGATATATAATCGAAATATGGCAAAGAAAGCAAAAAGTGGTGGTAAAATTTGTCCAAAAGGTAAAGCCTGGGCAAAAAGAACCTTTGATACATATCCTTCAGCATATGCAAATATGGCCGCTTCTAAATATTGTAAAGATCCAAACTATGCAAAAGGAGCAAAAGGCAAAAAAGTAAAGAAAGCTAGAGGCGGTTTAGTATCAATCAGGGGTCAAGGCGCTGTTATGGCTGACAGGCGAAGATAATGGGCCAACTAAAACAATGGCGTGAACAAAATTGGGTTCGCATAGGGACTGACGGTAAGATAAAAGGTCCTTGTGGCACCAGCAAAGATAAAAAAAATCCTGATAGATGTTTACCAGCTGCAAAAGCTAGAAGTCTTTCACAATCACAAAGAGCATCCACAGCAAGAAAAAAGAAAAAAGCAGGAAGTAAAGGCAAAACTGTTGTAGCTAACACTCCCAAAGCAAAAGTCAAAATGAAAAAAGGCGGTTTTATAGCAAAAGGTTGTGGTAAAGTAATGAATAATCGTAGAAAAATAACTACAATGAGATAACTTAAGGAGTAAAAATGCCAAGACATTATAAAAAATCTAAAAATGGTAGCATGATGAAAAAATCTAAGGGCGGAAAGATTATGAAGAAGTCCAAAGGTGGCTCAATGATGAAAAAGTCAAAAGGCGGTATGATGATGAAGAAATCTAAAGGTGGAAGAATCATGAAAAAGTCAAAAGGCGGTTCAATCATGAAAGCCGGAAATGCAGCTAGAAGAAGAGCAAGATATAGTAGATAGTGCCAAATTTAATAAGTAATATCCCGCATTTCAAATGCTGGGTAAGAAGAGAATTTACCCATAATCACGAAAAATATCACGACGAGTATATACATGCTTTAGCC
>MDTD01055940.1_pt1 | contig 10327 bp, 8 predicted proteins | sample 811221 | NCBI WGS metagenome assembly MDTD01 (sample SAMN05326646, study PRJNA326480) | marine metagenome | isolation source: seawater | place: Pacific Ocean: South West | collected 2011
CCAGGCTGAAATCTAACAAAAATAAAGCCATTCCATATATCCATTTCTAAAGGGGGTAGGCCATATTCAAACGGGTCCAGTTTGGGTAGAGTTGATGGTTGTGAGGCGCCCCGCAAAGTACCATCAAGATTATAAGTCCAGCCATGAAATGGACAGGTTATTGTTGACTTACAAGTGCCCGCGTCATGAGCTATTACCCTAGAACCACGATGTTTACACAAATTATGAAAGGCTCTGATTTTTTGATCTTTACCTCTTATAACTAGTGCCCGTTCGCCGATTAAATTCCAAGTTATGAAATCTCCTGCGTTCGGTATATCGTTACTATGACAGATAAGTTGCCAATGGCGTCTAAAAAGTAAATCTTTTTCAGCCTCAAACATTTCGTTGTTAAAGAAGCTCCAGGCTGGAAGGCCTGACCGATCCCAATCATTAGGTATTTCTGTATGTTCTTTTCTCAATGAAAACACCTCTTTATTAAAGAATAAACTCTTTACCATTGTTATCAATTAAAAATACAAAGCACACTGCAAAGAAGATATGCAAGGATTAAAGTACTTTTGATTTGCGGCAACAATAAATTGACTGATTGATAAAAAAGTGCTCACCTATGTTAATCAAGGAGAGAAAAAATGATTTCAATTACACGTAGATTTTTACTGGCTGTCACATTTGCTTGTTCAAGTGTACTGATGGCTAGTGCTTCATATGCTGATAAGATCAAGGTTGCTGCAATATATACACTTCCAGTGGAACAGCAATGGATCAGCAGAATACACAAAGCTCTGAACACCGCCGCTTCACGCGGTGACATTGAGTATGTTTATTCGGAGAATATTGCCAATACTGACTATGAGAGAGTAATGCGGGAATATGCCGAGCAAGGAATGCAATTAATTGTTGGAGAAGTGTTTGGTCTAGAGCGCGCTGCTAGAAAAGTTGCCAAAGACTATCCTGACACTGCTTTCTTGATGGGCTCATCTTTCACGCCTGTTGCCCCAAACTTTTCAGTTTTCGACAATTGGATCCACGAGCCTTCATATCTCTCTGGTATGGTTGCAGGTGCTGCCACAAAATCCAATTTAATTGGCATGGTTGGTGGGTATGCTATACCGGAAGTAAATCGTCTCATGCATGCTTTTATGGATGGTGCTAGAGAAGTAAATCCAGACGTTAAATTTTTGGTTAACTTTATTGATAGTTGGTACGATCCTCCAAAAGCAAAGGAAAGTGCCTTCGCTATGATGGATGCTGGCGCAGACGTAATGTATGCGGAAAGATTTGGTGTTTCTGATGCAGCTGTGGAGCGTGGCGTAAAGGCTATTGGGAATGTTATTGATACTTCAGGCGATTATCCTGGAACGATAATGGCATCGGCTATTTGGCATATGGAAGCAACGATAGATAAAGCGGTATCTCGTGTGGCAAACGGATCATTCGAAGCTGCGGATTATGGACAGTATAGCTTTATGGCTTACGGTGGTGGATCACTGATTATGGATGAAAGTCTCATGTCTTCAGAAACAGCAGCAGCTGTAAAGGCTAGAGAAGCTGAAATTTTGGATGGTCTTTTCAGGGTTAACGTTAACGACGCCCGTCCTACTTCTGATAATTAAAAAGTCATAGCGCTGGCTACAAAAGTGGCCAGCGCATTTCAAAAATGGAAGCATCAAATGTATTAAGGCTCAAGGGGCTTACCAAGCGCTTTGGCCCAATTTTAGCTAATGATGATGTAACAATTGAACTTCAAAAGGGAGAGGTTCTAGCGCTTCTTGGCGAAAATGGGGCGGGCAAAACAACGCTCATGAATATGTTGTTTGGCCATTATTTGCCCGACTCTGGGAATATTGAGATTAAGAGCACAGATTATAATTTGGTACCCTTAGAACTGGGTGATCCCAGTGCTGCCTTAGCTGCGGGCATTGGGATGGTTCATCAGCATTTTACTCTTGCGGAAAACATAACGGCTTTTGAAAATATTACTCTTGGTGCTGAGTCCCTATTTTCTTTAAGGCGTAATCAGAAAAAAGCTCAAACAAAGATTAAAAGTATAATGTCGCATAGTGGCCTAGATGCACCACTCGACATTCCAGTAGGCAAGCTCTCTGTCGGTGAAAGACAACGAGTTGAAATCCTAAAAGCTTTATATCGGGATGCCCATATTCTAGTACTTGATGAACCAACAGCGGTTCTGACTCCTCAAGAAGCAGATTCTTTATTTTCCAATCTAAGACGTATGACTAAGCAGGGTTTATCAGTTATTTTCATAACTCATAAAATGCGAGAAGTTTTATCCTTTTCAGATAGGCTTGTCGTATTGCGTCATGGCAAAAATGTTGGAAGTATGAAGACTTCAGACGCTAGTGAAAAAAAAATAGCACGTTTGATGGTAGGAAGTGAGACACAAAAAGTGTCTTCAAAAAGAATTAAACCCGGCGGACCAATTTTATCGTTAAATGAAATTTCTGTGGCTGGCCAATCAAAAAGAGATTCTCTTCATGACGTTAATTTAGTTTTAAACTCAAACGAGATCTTGGGAATTGCAGGGATTTCTGGAAATGGTCAGAATGTACTGGCTGATCTTATCTCTGGTCTGGTATCGCCTGATAGGGGGGCAATAGTTTTAAAAGGCGTAGCTATTGAAAACATAAGTCCTTTTAATATGATAAAAGCTGGTTTTGGGCGTATACCAGAAGACAGGCACCGACAGGGTATTGTCGGAGGCTTAAGTGTATCTGAAAATATGATTATAGAGCGCCTGGATGATCCTCAAATACAGAACTTTGGCTTTCTGCGCTCATCTGTAATTAATAAGAATGCGAAAACATTATCAGAAAAATATGACGTGCGAGGCCCAGGTATTGATCAGGCGTCTCGTTTATTATCAGGGGGAAACATTCAGAAACTTATTTTAGCTCGAGTTTTTGAAAAGCAACCGGAGATAATACTAGCTAATCAACCCACCCGTGGACTTGATATGGGGGCTGCATCGGAAGTTCAAAAACACCTTATTGAAGCTAGAGATAGGGGTGGTGGCGTCATTCTCATTTCTGAAGATTTAGATGAAATCTTAGGTTTGGCCGACAGAATAGTAGTCATGAGAGATGGTAAGTTACATGATGCTATTTCAAACAGTCGAGAGGATATCGGCTTAATGATGGCGGGGGATTCTACATGATCCGCATCGAACCAAGGGAAAAAATATCTAATAGTAGCTCAGTACTTATACCAATTATCGCAGCTGTAGTTTCTCTATTATTTGCTGCTATACCTTTACTAGCAGCTGGCGCTAATCCTTTTGTCGCTTATGTTGAAATGGCCAAGGGCGTTTTTGGATCTGTTTTTGCTATTTCGGAAATGTTAACGCGCGCTACACCACTTATCTATACTGGTCTTGCAGCGGCAATCGCATTTCGGGCAAAACTTTGGAACATAGGTGCCGAGGGTCAACTTTACCTTGGTGCGATAGCCGCTGTAACAGTAGGCTCAGGTTTTTTTGACCTACCTGCTGTATTATTATTACCTCTCATTATAGTTTTAGGAGGCTGTGCAGGTGCATTGGGTATGGCAGCGCCAACATATCTGAAAGTACGTTTTGGGGCTGATGAGGTAGTAACTACGCTTTTACTCAATTTTATTATAATTATATTCCTTCAGATGTTATTGGAAGGACCGTTGCAAGATCCAATGGGCTTGGGTTGGCCGCAATCAGCTCCAATTTTGGATCAAGGAATGTTTCCACCATTAATTGATCGGATGCGCGTTCATTCTGGCTTGATTTTAGCCGTTCTTTTAGCAGTAATAGCCCATTTTATGATAAAGTACTCAGTTTGGGGGTTTAAATTAAGGGCGGTTGGGGAAAATTCTGCTGCGGCTAAGCACGCTGGAATTAACATAAATCGTTCACTTTTTGGTGTAGCGCTTTTTTCTGGTGGTCTTGCGGGGCTTGCGGGAGTGAGTGAAGTTGCAGGATTAAAAGGCTATCTAACAGCAGACCTTTCACCTGGTTTTGGATATGCCGGAATAGTAGTTGCTATGTTGGCGGGCCTATCTCCACTTGGTGTTTTGATAGCATCAGTTTTTATTGCCTCTGTATTTGTTGGTGCAGATAGCATGAGTAGGGCAATGGGGATTTCATCTTTCTTAGCGGATTTGGTGGTATCTGTATCGCTTTTATGTGTGCTAGTTGGAGGTTTCATATCAAAATTTAAGATTGTTCGCGCTGGCACAGGGAAAAGAGTTAAATGATCGATATCCTTAATATTTTGCTTACAGATAGTTTTTGGGCGGCATCTCTAAGGATTGCAACACCCCTAATTTTTGGTGTTTTGGGAGCTTTGATTTGTGAAAGATCTGGCACCTTAAATCTGGGAATTGAAGGTATCTTTGTAGTTGGCGCAATGTGCGGGTGGATGGCTACATGGTTGGGTGCTGGATTATGGGGAGGAATTATAGTCGCGTTTATATGTGGTGCGTTCTTCGGGTTAATACATGCGGTCCTTACCGTACCACTAGGTCTTTCGCAGCATGTTAGTGGGCTTGGTATAACTTTATTTGCTACCTCTGTAAGCTATTTTACCTACCGAACGGCTCTGCCAGATGTGTCATCACCTCCAAGAATTGAGCCATTTCAACCACTGGAAATTCCGGTGCTCTCAGATTTGCCATTTGTTGGATTAGTTTTGTTTCAGCAAACGGCTTTAACTTGGCTGGCCTTACTCATGGTGGTGTTAGTTTGGTATGTGCTCAATCGTACAAACCTTGGATTGGCGATTAAAGCGGTTGGAGATAATCCAAACAGCGTGGATGCTCAGGGTTTATCGGTTTACGCCATTCGAATGTGGGCGATTGTTATTGGCTCGGCGCTAATGGCTCTTGGAGGTGCGTTTTTAACAATGAGCGCATTTGATGCATTTTTCTTTGGAATGGTTAATGGTCGTGGCTGGGTTTGTATTGCACTTGTAATTTTTGCAAGTTGGAGGCCGGGAAAAGCTCTAATAGGTGCGCTTTTATTTGGTGCATTTGACGCTTTACAAGTAAGACTGCAAACCGAGATGGGAGCTTTTGTTCCAGGGCAAGTGTTTTTGATGGCTCCATATGTCTTGTCAATTGCGGCATTGGTTATTGCAGCAAGGTCTGCAGATTACCCGAGGGCGTTATTGACACCTTGGTTTAAGGGGCAAAGGTGAGGTTATAAAATGTTTGATTTGATGATAAAGGGTGCCAGCCTTACGGATGACGAGAGTGAGTTTGATATTGCCTGTAAGGATGGAAGAATAGTTGAAATTTCCAAATCGATATCGGGTGAATCAAATGAAATAATTCATGCGGATGGATGTCTCCTGTCACCGCCATTTGTTGATCCACATTTTCATATGGATGCCACGTTGTCATTGGGCACTCCAAGGCTCAATGTTTCTGGTACGTTGTTGGAGGGTATTAGTTTGTGGGGGGAACTCAAACCGCTACAATCGATAGACGATATTATCGCAAGGTCTATGAAATACTGTGATCTTGCCGTTGCTAAAGGTATGGGAGCCATACGTAGCCATGTCGATACGTGTGATGATGAACTTAAAGGTGTTCAGGCGTTGCTGGATGTGCGAGAAAAAGTCAAAGGATACTTAGATCTACAGTTAGTGGCTTTTCCTCAAGATGGTGTTTTGAGAGACCCAACGGCATTAGAAAATACCAAAAGGGCTTTGGATATGGGCGTAGACGTTGTTGGAGGTATCCCCCATTTTGAAAGAACGATGTCTGAGGGTGCGCGAAGTGTTAAATTGCTCTGTGAAATTGCTGCTGAACGAGGTCTAATGGTTGATATGCATTGTGATGAAAGTGACGACCCAATGAGCCGTCACGTAGAGACACTTGCTTTTGAAACGAAAAGATTAGGTTTAGAGGGTCGCGTTTCAGGGTCACATCTCACCTCAATGCATTCAATGGATAACTATTATGTTTCTAAGTTGATACCCTTGATGGCTGAATCACAACTAAACGTAATACCGAACCCTTTGATAAATATAATGTTGCAGGGTCGGCATGATACTTACCCAAAAAGAAGGGGTCAAACTAGAGTGAGGGAATTACGTGATGCAGGCCTCAAAGTTGGTTTTGGATCAGATTGTGTGATGGATCCATGGTATTCTCTTGGCAAAGCAGACATGCTTGATGTGGCTTTCATGGCATTGCACGTAGGACAACTATCCAGTCGTGAAGATATGGATTGGTGTTTTGATGCTGTAACTAAAAATTCTGCTGATATTATGGGTTTGGAAGAGTACGGGATACAAAAAGGTAAGCTAGCAAACTTTGTTTTACTGCAAGCAAAAGACAAGATTGAGGCTATTAGATTACGTGCCCATAGATTATTAGTGGTTAGAAATGGCAATATCATTTCAAGGTCTAATCCAATAAAATACACATTGTGTAAACAAGAAGGAAATTTAGACTTTACTGAAACAAATTAATTAATCTTCAGGCGTTAGAAAAATAAAGAGGATTTTATGGTGAAGCCAGTTATAGTTATTGGGGCTGGTATCTGCGGCATTTCAACGGCGATTTGGCTGCAACGTTCAAATTTTGAAGTTCTATTATTAGATAAAGCTAAACCTGGAACGGGGGCTTCTTACGGGAATGCAGGGCTGCTAGCACAATGGGCAATTGTTCCAGTCAATGAACCATCGTTTTGGAAACAGATCCCTCGTTATTTAATTGATCCGATGAGTCCACTTTTTCTAAAGTGGAGTTATTTACCAAAGTTAACTCCGTGGTTAATTAAATTTTTACAGAATGCAAACTCTTCGAATTCAAATAGAACTATTGAGGCCCTAATTCCTCTACTGACAGATTCTGTTCAACAGCATAAAAGCCTAACTGAAGGGACTGCCGCAGCAAGCTGGATAGCTGACAGCAAATTTAGCTACGCTTATCGATCTCTGAGGGACTTTCACAAAGATTCTTTTGGTTGGGAGTGTAAGAAAAAAGTTGGAATGAAACCTGAAGTATTTACGGGCAATTTAGTTCAAGAAGTAGAACCAATATGTGGACCATTTATTGATTGTTTAGCAGTCATAAGTGGACAAGGTCACATTGTGAACCCACTGGGTTACATTTCTGAGCTGATGAAAGTATTTTTTAATAATGGTGGAAAATTTGTAAGTGCAAAAGTAGAGGATTTTGGGTTTCAGGATGAAAAAATTTCTACAGTATACACCGATAATGGTCATTTTGAATGTGAGAAAGCCATTATAACAGCTGGTATTTGGTCTAAGGAACTAATGCGTAAGCTTGGTCTTAATATTCCGCTGGAAGCTGAGAGAGGATATCATGTCGTATACAAGAATGCCTCGATATTACCTCGAAATCCGATGATGATGACAATCGGTAAATTTGGAGTGACGCCCATGGGAGGCGATCTTAGGTGTGCGGGAACGGTTGAGTTGGGTGGTATAAAATTTGGTCCCAGTAAGGCCCCAGTCAGGTTACTGAGGCGCCGAGTAGCTGAAGCTTTTCCGAAGATGACCTATGATGAAACTGAGGAATGGATTGGATTTAGACCAACTGCTCCCGATAGCCTCCCACTAATTGGTCAGCTAAAAGAAAGCGGTGTTTATACAGCATTTGGGCACCAACATATTGGTATGACATCTGGCCCGAAAACTGGGCGATTAATATCTGATATAATCAACAATAGGTCACCAAATATTGACATGTCGGTATATGATCCAAACCGGTTCAATTTATAGGGATGCTACAATGAAAAAACCTTGTATTATATGTGTTGCAATCACTGGTTCGCTTCCAACAAAGGCTGATAATCCTGCAGTGCCAATTAGTTTGCAGGAGCAAGTAGAAAGTACTCAAAGCGCATTTGAGGCGGGTGCTACAATCGCTCATTGTCATGTTCGCAATCAGGATCAGACACCATCATCTGACCCTGAAAAATTTGCGGCATTGTTGGAAGGCTTAAATGAGCACTGTCCTGGTATGGTGATTCAATTTTCTACTGGTGGCCGGTCGGGCGCAGGAACTGATAGAGGTCGAATGCTACCTCTGGCCCCTGATATGGCTTCATTATCTGTTGGATCTAATAATTTTCCGACGCGTGTTTATGAAAACCCACCTGACTTGGTTAATTGGTTGGCATCAGAAATGAAGAAATACAAGGTTACTCCAGAAGTGGAGGCGTTTGATTTGAGCCATATTCTGACCGCTATCAGAATGCATGATCGAAATGAATTATACGGCAAATTATATGTTCAGTTCGTTATGGGAGTAAAAAATGCTATGCCTGCTGATAAAGAAGTTTTTGATTTATATGTAAAATTTATGAATGAAAGAGCACCAGACGCAGAATGGTGTGCAGCAGGAATCGGTGCTAATCAAATTATCGTAAATGAGTGGGCAATTGCGGCCGGGGGTCATACAAGGGCGGGGCTTGAGGATAATGTTAGACTTGATAAAAATACACTAGCGCCTTCTAATGCGGCCTTAATACAAAGAGCCGCAGAATTATGTGAAAAATATGAGCGCCCTGTTGCGACCTGGCGTCAAACTCGCGAAATACTTAATCTCCAAATAAAAGCGTAGATTTTCAATTGAAGACACCCGTCACAAAAGTTCCTAATTCAAAAAGTTTTCTCGATTTACCCATCCTGTCAGATTGGTCGAACTTCAATCACAACGCCGTAGTTTTTGGGGCACCCTTTGGTAAACCGTACAATACGCAGGATTTTCCAAATAATCAGTCGACTGCGCCAGATAAGCTGCGTGATGCATCACCAAGAATTCTTATTGATCAACACGCCATGGATCTTGATTTAGAAACAGAAAGCACTCTTGCATCAATTTCAGTTGCAGATGGAGGAAATATTCCCCTTAGAGATAACGATATTGATCAGCATTACTCTGAAATAGAAGGTGCAGTGCGTTATTTAGTAGATAGAGGCGTGTTACCGGTTTCAATAGGAGGTGACGACGGAATAACCAACCCGGTATTACGGGGCTTAGACCCATTGAATGAAGTGACGGTCATTCAAATTGATGCACATATGGATTGGAAGAATGAGAGATTTGGTGAAAGAGACGGATACTCGAGCCCTATGCGAAGAGCCTCAGAAATGGCTCATATTTCTGGAATACATCAAATTGGCATACGTTCTTATGGAAGCGCTACTGCGCAAGATCTGAAAGATGCAAAAGATTGGGGAGCTAAGATTTATCTTGCGAAGGATATCCACGAAAAAGGAATAGAATTGTTTTTGAATGAGTTACCTGAGGCGGGAAAGTTCTTTATAACTCTTGATGTAGATGGGTTAGATCCATCAATAGTGCCTGGAACCGTAGCACTATCGCCAGGTGGCCTTGATTGGATGCAAGTTGTTGCGTGTTTCGATGGGATATCAAAAAAAGGACAAATTATTGGTCTGAACGTTGTAGAGCTATCGCCAAAGAACGATATTAACCAAATTTCGATGATTGTTGTTGGTAGATTGATCCTAAAATGTCTCATGCTCGAACTAAATAAATAGTTAAATAATGACGGAAGTTTCAGTAATTATCCCAACATATAATAGAGCGGACTTTATCTCAGAATGTGTTCAATCAGTTCTGGCTCAAACGTTACCTGCGCGTGAGATAATTATAGTTGATGATGGGTCCACAGATGCAACTTATAATATTGTAAATGATTTAGGATTTAATTCTATAAGTACGACTAAGACTGTTTTACGCTATATTTTTCAAGAAAACCAAGGTGTCAGTTCTGCAAGAAACTTAGGTATAAAGGAGGCAAAAAGTGAATATATTGCCCTCCTAGATTCTGATGATCTTTGGTTAAAAGGTAAGCTGGATCGGCAGGTAATTGCGTTTAGAGGTGACATACAACACCGTCGACTATGTCATACTGACGAAATTTGGGTAAGAAATGGAATTCGCGTAAACCAACACAAAAAACATAAGAAGAGCGGGGGTAATGTGTTCCAAAGCTGTCTAAAATTATGTTGTATATCCCCAAGTTCAACAATGCTTCATAGGTCTGTTTTTGAAGACTTTGGTTTTTTTGATGAGGACTTACCAGCATGTGAGGATTATGACTTCTGGTTGCGGTACACTTCAAAAGAGGAAGTAATTTTCATTAATGAGCCATTAATCATCAAAAAGGGAGGTCACAGTGACCAACTTTCAGGAGTGCATTGGGGAATGGACAGATTTCGCATATACGCTTTGGAAAAGATATTAAACGAGCCTGATCTCAAATTGGATTATAGAATTGCGGCGATACGTGAAATCATATTAAAAATGGAAATTTTAATAAATGGATCTC
>MDTD01064887.1_pt1 | contig 10326 bp, 12 predicted proteins | sample 811221 | NCBI WGS metagenome assembly MDTD01 (sample SAMN05326646, study PRJNA326480) | marine metagenome | isolation source: seawater | place: Pacific Ocean: South West | collected 2011
CAAATCAAAATTTATTTTTTACAATTAGTCATGGTTATTCTCCACCAAATATTGATGAAACTTTAGATGATAAGGGTTTAGTTAATCAAAATATAAAACCCGAATCAGGCTGGAATTACGAATTAGGAATTAGAGGTAATCTAGTAAATGGGAAAGTTTCGTATGATATTAATATGTATCTTATGAAAATAAAAAACTTATTAGTAGCTCAAAGAACTTCAGAAGATACTTATATTGGAGTAAATGCTGGTAAAACTTCTCATCCAGGAATTGAATTATCGATAAATTCTTTTATATGGAATTCTTTAGATAATAAAAAAAACATTACATCTGAAGTTTTTTTTTCAAAGAACTGGCATAAATTTATTGAATTTGTAAATGAAGGAAACGTATATTCCAATAATTATCTTACCGGTGTTCCTTTACATACCTTAAATAAAAACATAATATTTAAAATCAATAAATTCAAGGGAACAATAAATTATCAGAAAACTGGAAAAATACCAATAAATGATAGTAATTCTGAATATTCTGAACCTTATATGTTATGGAATTTTAAATTAGCTAAATTATTTAAAATCAATAAAATTAATTTAAATATAATTACAGGTGTTAAAAATTTATTTGATGAAAAATATGCTTCAATGATACTAATTAATGCAAAAGGGTTTGGGGGGAAAAAACCTAGGTATTATTATCCAGGTCTTCCAAGAAATTATTTTATATCTTTAAATATTAAAGTTTAAGAATATGAAAAATAAAACTCTAAATTATTTCAATTCAAATTCATATGAAAGAAGTTATATTTTATCAGCAAAAAGAATATTGATAGTTTTAATATCGTTTATTCTATTTTACTGTTCAGAAAAAAAAAATTATAATAAAACAAAATTTGAAATAACTTATCCGGAAAAATTTTCAGAAAACGGGTATGATGGAAGATTACTTTTGATGATAAGTAATAATAGTAATGCTGAACCTAGATTTCAAATTAATGACAGTCATCATACTCAAATAATATTTGGCATTGATGTTGAATCTTGGAAAAGTGGAGAAACTCAAATATTTGATTCTAATGTTTATGGATACCCAATTAAGTCCATAGGAAATTTAAAAGAAGGAGAGTATTATGTTCAAGCATTTTTACATAAATACGAAACATTCAATTTATCAACTGGATATAAAGTAAAATTACCTAAAGATCAAGGGGAAGGACAGAAATGGAATATAAGCCCTAAAAATCTTTATAGTACACCAAAAAAAGTAAAAATTTCAAAATCTGGAACGATTAAGATATCCCTTGAAAATGAAATTTCTCCTATAGAGCCTATAAAAGATTCTAAGTACATAAAACATGTCAAAATAAAAAGTGAAATGCTTTCAAAGTTTTGGGGAAGAGATATGTTTTTACAAGCTAATGTTCTTGTTCCTCATAATTTTAATAAAAACTCAAAGGTTAAATACCCATTAATGATTTTTCATGGACACTTTCCAAATACATTTAGAGGATTTAGAACTGAACCTCCAGCTGCACCAAAAAAAGATACTATATATAATTCAAGATTTGGAATTACGGGATACAAATATATCCAAGAAAAAGAAGCATATGATCTATATAAAAATTGGATTAGTGATGATTTTCCTAGATTTATTGCAATTGAAATTCAACATCAAAATCCATATTATGATGATTCTTATGCTGTTAATTCAGCAAATTTAGGTCCATACGGAGATGCTATCACATATGAGTTAATCCCCCATGTAGAAAATTTATTTAATGGTGTTGGAGAAGGATGGGGAAGGTTTCTATATGGTGGTTCAACAGGTGGTTGGGAAGCATTAGCAGTTCAGGTTTTTTATCCAAGTGAATATAATGGCTGTTTTGCAGCATGTCCAGATCCTATTGATTTTAGAGCTTTTACAGTAGTTAATATTTATGAGGATGAAAATGCATATTATCATAAAAGTGATTATAAGAAAACTTTAAGAGCTGGAATGAGAGATGGTAAGGGAATTATAAAATCTCACCTTATAGATATGAATCATAGAGAAATGGTTTTAGGCTCAAAAGGAAGATCAGGAGATCAATGGGATATCTGGCAAGCAGTATTTTCTCCTGCAGGAGATGATGGGTACCCGAAACCTATATGGGATAAAAAAACAGGAAAAATTGATAAATATGTTGCAGAATATTGGAAAGAAAATTATGATCTAAGCTATATTTTAGAAAGAGATTGGAATAAAATTGGAAATGATTTAATAGGAAAACTACATATATATTGTGGTGATATGGACAATTATTACTTAAATAATGCTGTTGTTTTAACTGAAGAGTTTCTTGAATCAACAAAAAATCCTTATTATGAAGGAGAAGTTGATTATGGAAACTTGGCAGAACATTGCTGGAATGGTGATCATGAAAATCCAAATCATATTTCAAGACTCAGATACAATACCATATACTTACCAAAAATTAAAGAAAGACTAAAAAAAACTGCGCCAAAAAATCATAATCTCATCAATTGGGGCATATAATAATTGTTAAAATAATAAATGCATTTTTTTCTTTTTTCTCCAACCAGCCTGAGATTTATATTTAACAAAAAATATTTTTAAATCACATTGAGACTCATAGTCTACAAAAAAAATCTTTTTATTAGCTTGGGATTGATATTTTGTAAAATACCATAATCCTTTATTTCCCTTAGCCTGTGATTGATAGTCTAATTTAAAAACTTTTAAATCAGCTTGAGATTCATAATCAGTAACAAAAACCTTTAGATCAGCTTGAGAAGAGTAATCTACAGAAAATATTTTTTGAGAAAATAATTTAAAATTCAAAAAAATGAAAAATAATAAAATTTTATTTTTCATTTATTAGTGATTGTAGTTGAAAAGTCATAGTATTAGCAGATTTGGCATATCTTGCTGCTTCTACAGATTCTTTTTTGATCTCATCTAATTCAAATTGACTATATTCAATTTTTGATGTTATATCATTCAACTTATTCCTAACTTGAAAGTTTTGATAAGCTAAAACTAAAATCCCAATAAACGTTAAGTTTTGAAAATTGATAAATTTGTTCATAATTATAATTTGATGTTTAATTAAAAAAAAAAAATGAATTATTTAATTTTAAAACTATGAATTATATATTAAATATTTTATTAATTCTATTTATAAAATTCTATTCCTCTGAATATAATAACAAAAACCTTTTGGGTGTTTGGAATCTGATATCAGAAATTGAGGTGACTAGTAATAATTCTGATAAAAAAAATAAAAAAATTACAAATTATAAAATTGGTGAAAAGATTATGGAACTTAAATCAAACAATACAATTATTGAATATCACGCAGGAGATCCAAAAGAATTAAAATGTAAAATATCAAATAAAAATATTAATATATTTGAAGAAAATGGAAGTTCAATAGAACTAATATATTATTTAATTAACGATACCTTAGTAGTTGAAAATTATGATGCCAATAAATTTATAAAAAAACTATATGTGAAAGAAAATTTAAAATTTTGAAAAATAAAAATAACGATAAGGAAAAAAGAAGAAATGCTCAAATAGCAAGAAGAAAAAATATTACAAAAATTAAACCATCAGGAAAAGTTTATAAAAGAAATAAAAGGGTAAATGATATAATAGATGAATAATAATATAATTTTTTACCCTTCAATAAATTAAAAAATGATAATCCTAAACTAAACTTTAAAGAGTAATGAAGAAGTTAATTATTTTATTTTTTATACTATCAGTAAATAATGGTTTCACGCAGAGCAGAAAAAAAATCTTAGAAACAACTAATGAAATAATTCAAGGGAACTGGAATAGGTTTTTTGAGATGTTATCAATACCAAATGATGGTTACGATTCTCCAAATATTGAAAAAAACATACAATGGTGTGAAAAAACTTTTTCAGATCTTGGATTTAAACTTGAAAGGGTCAAAGCTAAAAGTACAAGTCCTTATATGCCAAATCATCCTCTTTTAATTGGAAATAAATTTTTATCTGAAAAGCTAAAAACAATACTTATCTATTTTCACATGGATGGACAACCTGTAGATCCTTCAAAATGGAATCAAAAAGATCCATTCATCCCTATTCTTACAGAAAATGTAAATGGTAAATGGAAAGAAATAGATAGAAACAAAATTTTAAATAAACCAAATCCTAATTGGAGAATTTTTGGAAGGTCAACCAGTGATGATAAAGGTCCTCCAATGATGTTAGTAAATGCATTAGAGACTCTGAATAAGTTAAATATTCAACCAAAATTTAATATAAAATTAATTATTGATTTTCAAGAGGAAATGGGTTCACCAACTATTGTAGACGCAGTATCAAAATTCAAGGAAAAACTTAAATCAGATTATCTTCTAATTATTGATGGTCCTAGGCATCCATCAAATAAACCTACATTAACTTTTGGCGCAAGAGGAATAAGTAGAATCACTTTAACTTCATACGGCCCTGTAAAACCACAACACAGTGGACATTTTGGAAACTATGCTCCTAACCCTGCAATGAATTTGTCAAAAGTTCTTTCTTCAATGAAAGATTATTCTGGAAGGGTGATAATACCAGGCTTTTATGATGGGATAATAATATCTGACAAGATAAAAACTATTCTGGACGCAGTTCCAGATGATGAGAATCAAATAAAAAAAGATCTTCTAATTTCTACCCCTGACAAAGTTGGGAATAATTATCAAGAAGCCATTCAATATCCATCCTTAAATATTAGAGGCCTAAAATCTGGGTGGGTTGGTAAAGAAGTTAGAACAATTATTCCTAGTACCGCAATAGCAGAAATAGATGTTCGATTAGTTAAAGAAAGTAATCCAAATAGACTTTTAAAATTAATTAAAGATCATATAATTAATGAAGGTGCATATGTAATAGAAAGTAGAGAACCAACAATTGAAGAAAGGTTAAGTCAAAATAATATAATTAGATTTGATTCTAAAATTAGCTATCTCGCATATAGAACAGAAATAGATTCTCCTATTGGAAAATGGGCATCAAGTGCATTGAAAAAAGCTTTTGAAGAAGATCCTATTAAGAAAAGGACATCAGGTGGATCTATACCTATTTCACCTTTTGTAACAACTTTAAATGTTCCAGCTCTTACATACCCATCAGTAAATAAGGACAATAACCAACATAGCCCAAATGAAAATATAAGAGTTGGAAACTTTATAGATGGAACAATTGGTATGGTTTATCTTTTATTAGAAACTCCTTAATAATTTTTATTTGGAATAAATGTCCAAGCAATAATATATGTTATAATTCCACCACCAGCACTTAAAGCAAATGCAAAAAACAATAATCTTATTATAATTGGATCAATATTAAAATATTCTCCTAAACCTTCACATACTCCTGCAATAATACCTTCTCTACTATTTCTTTTTAATTTTTTCATTTTTTTTAAAATTAATTTTGTAACCAATTGAAAATTGACTGCTAATATTTCTTACAATATTACCTTTACCACCTCCTGGTCTGTTATTTAATAAACCGTAACCTAAATTTATGTTAAAAATAAAATTTTTGAAGTAATAATTAGCTCCTAAATTCAAACCCAAATCAATTGGTTTTAATGTATCCCCTTTATCTAGATCATTCCCAATTTTTCCTTTAATATTTTCTTTCATTATTGAATTTCTAACAGATTCTTTTATTGCATAAGCAAAATATGGACCCAATTTTATTTCAATATTTTTTATTGAAGGTAAATTATATACAAGAGATGTTGGAACCTCCAAATATGTAGAATAATTATATACATTAACTCCAGAAAAATCAACTACTTTATAGCCCTTTATATTATAAATTAGACCATATTCAAAAGAATATTCTTCATCAAGTATATTACTAATCAATATACCTATATGAAATGCTGGCACAAAACCAGAAGGTTGATCTAAATTACTTCCATTAGAAATAGCTACTGATGATAAATTAAAACCACTTTTAACTTGAAAATTATCTTGAGAATATACTGTAAAGAAATTTGCTATATATAAAAACAATAAAAACTCAAATCTTGACTTTAAATCTATTTTCATAATGAATTCATTTTAAAATAATTTTTTTTAGGCCTATAAAAATGACTGGAAAAACAAATATAATCCAGTATGCCCAAGTTAAAGTTCCATATCCTTCTGCTATCAAACTAATTAATCCAAATTGTTCTGCAAAAAAAATGCAAATTACCATTATAAATGAACTAATTATAAATCTATATATTCCTGATAAGATTATTTTTTTTTCCATCAACCAGCTAGCGATTCTTTCATTAAACCCATGTATAAGTCCCAATCCAGTTTCAACAAATGTTCCAAATAAAATAATTTGAAATAAAATTTTAAAAGAATCTGATCCTAGTTTATTAAATAAAAAATTTGTTGGAATAATTTCTGACTTTATTTCAGGATAGTGACTTAATAAACTAAAATATATCATAAAACCGGGTATCATTGCAAGAAAAGCACCAATAATACCTGATACGATTGCCTCTTTTCTAGTTTTAAGATCTTTTAAACAAAATAACATTGCAGGAACAATCCCAACATTATATGCGGCATATTTAAATCCATTAATTAGCCAATTTGGTTTATTCTCTGAAATATTAAAATTTAAAATAATGTTTTCACTAAATATTGATCCAATAGATATTATCAAAATTAAAAACACAAAATAAAGTGCTATTGACCAGTAAGAAAGAAATTTCATTACAACTTTAGATCCAAAGTATGAAAAAATGCCAATAAGCAAAATCATTAAAATGATACCATAAATATTTGAAATATTCAATGCTTCATTTAAAAGATTTCCAGATGCAGAAGCTAATACTGAAATAACAAGTAATAAGCCAATTAAATACGTGATCTCATAAAAAACCCAACCTTTTCCTAATAATTTTTTTAAAAAAGATCTATAATCATATGTTTGAAATTTTCTAGATAAATCAAATGTAAAAGAAAGAACAATACACCATATAATTAGTGATATGATCATCCCATATAATCCACTTTTTGGACCCAACAAAAGAAAAAACTCAACAAGTTCTCTACCTGTTCCATAACCTCCTCCTATAACCAGAGATTGAAAAATTAATCCAGGTAAAATAAATTTTTTAAAAAAAATATTTCTAAACATGTAATAAATACATTACTTTAAAAATGAATAATTACTTTTACACATTCTATAATTATGATTAAAATTAAACGATTAAATTTAGATTCTTCATGGTATATAAAATTTAACAAACTAAATTTTGTTTTAGATCCTTGGTTAATTGGGTCAGAAATAGATGGATTTAAATGGTTAAATGAACAATGGCATATAAAACCACCAGTCCCTATTGATGATATTCCGAATTATGATTCAATTGTAATATCTCAAAACTATGAAGACCATTGCCATATAGAAACTCTTAAAAAACTTCCCAATGATAAATCTATATTAGCTACAGAAAAAGCATATAATAAATTGAAAAAACAATTTCCAGATAGAGAAATAATACGTATAGATACTAAAAATGAAATGGAAAAAAATAAAATTAATTTCATTAGCATAAAACCCCCTAAAATAATGGATCCAATTTATTTTGCTTTACTAATTTATGATCAAGATAATAATGGTATATTTTATGCTCCACATGGATTTACTTTAGATGAAAATCAAAAAGAATTAGTTAATAAATTTAAGATTAAATTAATGATAACTACTTTCACCGAATTTAAACTTCCAAAAATTATGGGAGGTTATGTCAATCCAGGAATGAGTAATGTATATGAATTATATAATCAAATCTCTCCAAAGTATATCATAAACACTCATGATGAGAAAAAAAAAGCTAAAGGTTTGGTATCTCTATTAGCTAAAATCAAATATCCTGATTTAGAATCCATTGAAAATATTAAAGATTTTAACTTTATTAATATTGATAATTATAAATCTATAACATTAAATTAATATATAATTATTAAAATGAAATATATAGTAATTATAAGTTTATTTTGCTTATCCTTTAAAATTAATGATATTGTTCCAAAAGAAAATTTAGTAGGAACTTGGGAAAGAGTTTGTTTAGAAAATTCTGCATTAGGTTTTTCATTAAATCATTGTAACTATTTTGGAGATAAAATAATGACTATTAAGGAGTGGAATTACATTGAAGTAGAATATAAAAATGGTCAAAGAAGATTTATTGATTATTTGTTAGAGGAAGATAAGATTAAATTTTTTTTCCCTTCAAAAGAAAGTATTGAAAGTTTTGTGTCTATTGAAAATGACACTTTAATTATTGAAACATTTGAGGTTTACAATGAATTTATGAACAGAAAATATATTGCTGATATTCATAAAACATATTTTGTAAGAAATTAAATTATATATTTATATATCATAAAATAATGACTTGCAGATCCGCCTAAAACAAATAGATGCCAAATAGTATGACTATATTTAATTTTTTCAAGAGAATAAAATATTGTTCCTACTGTATAAAATACACCCCCTAAAACCATTAATAATAATGCATCTCTATGAAAATATGTGATAAGACTATTAAAATCAATAACAATTAACCACCCCATAACTAAGTATAGTGCTAGAGAGAATTTTTCAAATTTATTAAGAAAAAATATTTTAAAGAATAATCCAAAAATAGCAATTCCCCAGACTACAAAAAATAAATAAAACCCAAGTCCTTCACTTAATTTTAAAAGTAGGCCAGGCGTATAAGAACCAGCTATTAAAAAATATATACTTATATGATCAGCTAATCTTAACTTGTTTTTATACTTTGTATTATAATAGTAATGATATAAAGTTGAACATAAATACATAAATATTAATGATAGACCGTAAATTAATGCGCAAATAAAAAACAACTTATCAGGGTTTTGAATTGATTTTTGAAGTAAAAAATATAAACCAACAATACTTAATAATAAGCCAAATGCATGAGTAAGTACATTTAAATTTTCTTCCTTTGCTGATTCTTTTCTTGTACTCATTATTTTAAATAAATAGATCTATATTATATGAATTAATTGTATGGTTTGTATATTTATAATATGACCCAATTTATGAAATTTTTAATTACTATTTTTCTAAATATATTATTTTATAATCACCTCCATTCACAAAATATAATTAGAGCTAGAGATGTAGGAATTCCTCTTGACGGTATAACTGGCAAATTTAATTCAATAACAGATGTTCAAGGAGTGTTAGTCGGTCATGAAACTATAATAAAAGGAAATGGTAAATTAGTAATTGGCAAAGGTCCGGTAAGGACTGGAGTAACAGCAATTTTACCTCGAGGAAAAGTATTTGATCCAGTATTTGCTGGATGGTATTCTCTAAATGGAAATGGTGAAATGACAGGAACTACATGGGTAGAAGAATCTGGCTTTCTTGAAGGGCCAATCTTAATAACAAATACCCATAGTGTAGGAGTCGTCAGAGACGCTATAATAGAGTGGCAATACAATAATAAACTATTTAAGACTCTTTATGATATAAAAGATCTATTTTGGTCACTTCCAGTCGTTGCAGAAACTTATGATGGATCATTAAATGATATAAATGGTTTTCATGTAAAAAAAGAACATGCTATTAAAGCACTAGAAAGCGCGCAAGGAGGAATTGTATTAGAAGGTGGAGTTGGCGGAGGTACAGGTATGATTTGTCATGGGTTTAAAGGAGGGATTGGAACTTCATCAAGAAAAATAAATCTAGATGGGCAAGATTACACTTTGGGAGTATTAGTTCAAGCAAATTACGGAAACAGAGAGGATCTTTCAATATCTGGTGTGCCTGTTGGAAAAGAGATTCAAGACTTAAGACCAAAAATAATTTATGGAGAAAAAAGAGATGGTCTAGGATCAATAATTGTAGTAGTTGCAACTGATGCACCATTTCTTCCTAATCAATTAAAAAGAATAGTAAGAAGAGTTCCAATTGGAATTTCTAGAGTTGGTGGGTATGGTTCTAATGGGTCTGGAGATATTTTTATTTCATTTTCTACTGCAAATAAAAAGGCTTTTGATAGAGAAAATGAAAAATCTATAATTTTCTTGCCGAACGATAAAATGAATCCTTTTTTCATTGCGACTGTTCAAGCTACAGAGGAAGCTATTTTAAATGCTCTAATTTCTGCAGAAACAATGATTGGAATAAATGACAATGTTGTTTATAAATTACCTCATGATAGACTAAAAAAAGTTTTAAAAAAATATAATAGATTAAATGAATAGCAAAATAAATAACTTTATAAACGGTGAATTCA
>MDTD01164258.1_pt1 | contig 10326 bp, 6 predicted proteins | sample 811221 | NCBI WGS metagenome assembly MDTD01 (sample SAMN05326646, study PRJNA326480) | marine metagenome | isolation source: seawater | place: Pacific Ocean: South West | collected 2011
GCAATGTCGTCTCCAACACCTATACGCTGGAGAAAAGCTGGGGGACGCGGCTGATCGTCCCCGGGACCGGCATGATTCTCAACAACGAAATGGGCGACTTTAATCCCATTCCCGGTCACACCGATCGCAAAGGCAAAGTCGGCACCAAGGCCAACCTCATCGAGCCGGGTAAACGCATGCTCAGTTCACAGACGCCGATCATCATCAAGCGCGATGGCAAGGTCACCCATGTCATCGGATCACCCGGCGGGCGCACCATCACCAACACCGTGCTCAACGTGCTGCTTCATCGCATCGTCTTTGGCATGTCCATGGCCCAAGCCGTGCAGCAACCGCGCCAGCATCACCAGTGGTTCCCGGATCGCATTGCATTTGAGAATGTCGATGACCCTGCTTACTTGTCGTTGGTCAATCAACTCAAACAAATGGGACACACGGTCACCGGTGCATCAATACATGGCCAGGGTTCAGCGCACAGCATTGAGATCGACACGACAACCGGTCAACGCATCGGCGTCGCAGATTGGCGACGCGGTGGCGCGGCTGTGAGTCAGAAAGCTGTCACACAACACTGAGATCGGATGAGGTATATGGCCATTTAGAGTTTTACAAACAACCGATCTTCACCTTCCGTCACTCCCGCGCAGGCGGGAGTCCAGTGGAACATGCAAGTGCGCATAGAATGCCACTGGATTCCAGACTTCCGGGGACGCGGGAATGACGAAAATAAAAGACCAAGTGCAAATTCATTTGTTTCAGAGATGAAACATGATTGTGATTTTGGTTAACAGCCTGCAAAGCCCTTGAGGAATGATGCTTCAGCTTCGAACATCTCATTGCCCATGCTGCGAATCTCACCCGGTGTCAGAACCGCAGCGGTCAATGGATCAAGCATCAGTGCGTGAATCGCAGCTTCGCGATCCATCTCCACACAGGCCTTGGCTGCAAGGTCGAACATGTTCATGTTCATGCGACAGATCGCTGCCATCTGTAGGGGTAAGGCGCCAAAACGTGTCGGGTGAATCCCATTACGATCCACCATGCAGGCGACTTCAACGCAGCCGTCATGTGGCAGGTTGCTGATCACCGGGCCTTGGCCATGGGCATCGAAGTTGGCAATATTGCCATGCATCCGGAAGGGCTGGTCTTTTTCACGTGCTTCGATGATCCATGAGGCATATTCCCAACTGCGCTCCCAGTCGATGGACTTTTCGCCTTGCGCCATGGCAATACGATCTTCATCATGATGCTTGCGCCATGTCGGCCAATTGCTGGCATAAAAGCGTGATCCACCGTCATAGGCAAGACGCAGCAGTTTTCGACCGGCTTCGGATTTGCGGTAATACGGCAGGTACTCTGAAAGATGGCCGGAGCTTTCGGTGATAAAACCGCCGAAGTGCACGCACATGTCCTTGCGGATCAGGTCGAGCATTTTGTATTGGACATCCACTTTGTCCTTCATGCGATGCGTGGTGTCGGTGTGATCGTTCTGAACCAGGCCGCGTTCGAACTCTGCGATGCCTTGGGCGATCTCGCGTTTGAATTTTTCGTTGAGGACCGATTCGTAGAGGTCCACACCTTTGTGCTTGAGTTTGGTAAACCATGCCAGGTGATTGATGCCCGCGCATTCCCATTCCATTTCGGCGTATGGGACACCTGCATACTCGGCCAAACGGTGACTGGTTCCCTGCACGGAATGGCAAAGTCCCACGACGGTCATCTCCGGCACGGCGCGCGCCGATGCCAAGCAGAGAATGTTCATCGGGTTAGTGTAGTTGAGTACCCATGCCTGCGGGCAGAGTTCACGCGCATCACGCAGTACATCCAAAAACACCGGCACGGTGCGCAAGGCCTTGAACAAACCGCCGGGACCGATCGTGTCACCAATGCATTGATCCACGCCGTATTTGAGTGGGATGTCATTGTCATGTTCAACGCAGGACGTGCCGGAGACTTCGATGCAACTGACGATATAGTCACTGCCGGGAAGCGCCTCGCGTCGGTCGGTTGTCGCGTTAACGGTCCACCCCTCCGAGCGACCGTTCTTGACGACCACCTTGTTGACCAGGTCTTGCATGATGGACAGTCGTCTTGGATCAATGTCGACAAGATGAATCTCACCGCGATCGGCGGTAGGGATTTTCATGATGTCGTTACAAAGTCTGGGGCAGAAGTTCGAACCTGCGCCCATGAAGGTGATCTTGAGCGGACGCGTGATTTTCCCGGGTAAACCCTCGGGATTGTCTGCAGCCTGTGTGTGGGCGGCGTGGCCTTTTTCGATTTCCTGTTTGGCTGTGGCGGTTGTCATAACCGGTCTCCTGTACGAAATGCGGGCTTGAATGAATGGTTGGTTTATGTTGCTTGGGGTCATAGCCAGTTAGCCATGCGAGCATGATTGGCCGTATCAAGATGTTGAGATTGGTTGCGCTTGACGGGCGTCATCAAACGCCTGCTCGATTGGGCGGATACGTTCAGCCAGATAGCGATCAACCCATATTTCAGGCACTTTGCCCGACATGAGCGTTCGCAACTCATCTGCCAGATCATGTAACTCGTGCAGGTGATCCGCAATGTAAAACGCGTGTTTGTCATCAACGCGAAGGTCTTCGTAGCGCGGGTCCAGTGACATCATGACGGTGTTCTCGCGCAGTTTGCGGATGGTGTCCCAACTGCGTTCGCGCAGAGAACTGATTTGTGAAAGACATTGCTTGATGGCAGGTAACTCGGTGTGACCAGCTTTGACCAATTTGTCTTGCCAATGTTCGACAGCATCATCCGAGAGTTGACCATGCGTGATGAGTTCGCCTGTTGCAGCCAACACATCCAGTGCGCCTTCCATCGGGCAGCATTGCAATCGGAATGTGCTGTACCGACTCCAGCCGGTGTTGGCAATGCCTTTGAGTTTGTAACGTTTGGCCACGTCCACCCAACCTTGGGTGTTGACGAGTCTCTGGTCGGTGTCAGGCATATCGTCATAGGGGAACTTGGCGCCTTTGAAGGCGGATGCGCCCCAGAGTTCAATGTTGCAACGCGAAAGTTGATCCAGATGACGATGGTGATGGGGCTGTTTTTCGTTGGCTGTGTCGGGATGTCCCTGGTAGCCCCATGCCATGATGTCGGTGTGATCAGCAAGTTGTTTGATGGTGGCATCCGACCAGCCGCGCAGCATGTCATGCCAGATGATCGGCCGGATGTTGCGTTGGTTGAGCCATTGGAAAAAGGGTTTGTAATGCGCGATGAACAGGTCAGCCTTGTCATGGTCTTTGAGATAATCAGCATGGGACGGATGCTGTGCAAAATACCAGGCTTCATCACCGCCGATGTGCATATATCGCGGTTGCGTTGGCATCACATCAAGCACTTCGCTGATCATGGCCAACATCAAATCACGGCCTTGATCAGAATTGGCAAGCAGTGAGTCATACCGGTCGGGTTTCTCACGCAGCGATTCATACTCAGGAAGACGCAGCACCATTTCCATGTGTCCCAGAGTTTGGACCAGTGGGATGACCTGCAGGTTCCGGTTGGCTGCTTCATGATGAAAGTGCGCGATGAAGTCCAGATCATATGCTGTCGGACTGGCAAAGCGCGCGTCGACCTGCCAGGGAAAGCTGTCTTCCCATTCGACAAGTAAGCCGTTGTACCCGGCCATGGCAATGACATCGAGCCACTGAATCAGGCGCTGTGGTGTGGGGGGCATGCCCTTGAGATCCAGATGCGCCAGGCGGTGTGCGATGTCATGGCCGCTGTCGCAAGGCGTTGTGTTGGTGTTGTTGTCAGATGGGTTGAGGGCTTGTTTCATGATGGTCTGTGGGGTCGGTTTTCTAATGCCTAATGAATCGTGATTCCGTCGTAAAACTTTCAAAAACCATATCCGCCGGAGGCAGCGTAAAGGTCTGCCGGGGGGACAGGTTTAATTTTGGAGTCGGTTCCAAATACTAGTTTCTATTTTGTGCCAATCAAGTATTTTCAATCAACTTGTGTCTGTTTGATAGATTGATGTTTATTTTAAAACAATGAAAATAATAAATTTATGGCAACAAAAATTCTTTTTCTGGATTTGGGGATTGACTTGTCAGCGAATGAATCTATTATTTGGGTGCGGTTCCAAAAAGGTGAGATATGACAACAACCACGCTCAATGACATTGCAAGACAAGCCGGTGTTTCGCCGCAGACGGTGGCAAGGGTGCTCTCGGGGACCAACAAGGAGAACCGGCCCTCGAGCATTGAACGGGCGCAGAAGATTCGTGAATTGGCGCGCCAGCTTAACTACCGACCCAATGCTGCAGCCCGGGCGATGAACAATCGCCAGACGCAGAACATCGGCGTGCTGGTTGCGGCCAGTCATTCTGATCCATTCACCGCCAACTCCGCTTACTTTTTCATTCTCGGCGTTAATGACGTCCTTGAGGCTGCGGGGTACATCACGTCTGTGGTCCGCGTGGATGAAGTGGAACACCAACTGGATATCCGATCGCGTGCGGCTCAGGAAGTTGTCTTCGATGGCGTGATTGCGGTCGGCTCCATTCCCGTGAGACTGCGTGATGACATTGAGTCGATGTTCGGCAATGTCATCTGGCTGGATACCAATGTCGATCTGGCGCGGCGGTGTCTGATTCGTCATGAACTGAATGTCGGGCGGATGATTGGCCAGACCATTATTGAGCGCGGGTACAAACGCGCTTTGTGGGTCGGACGCATGAACCCCTCACCCACAGCGCACCATTCGCATCAGGATCGTTACGCAGGTTTGCAACAGGCCCTGGCAACGTCCGATGTCACCTTGGATCACTTGCCCAGCATTGGTCAGTGGCAGGATCACATGCGGGAAGAATTTAAATCATACCTCGGCCCGGAGACTGCGGTCGTTGCCAACGAAACCAATTGTGCACAGTTGACCATTCGTGGTGGGATGTCACTGGGTCTGCAACCGGGTCAAGACTATGGTCTGGTGGCCTGCGATATGACGCCCAATGTACTTTCGGTTTGGCCGGATATTACCCATATGACTTATGACCGTTATGACGCTGGACGTCAGGCCGCCAAGATGATGCTCGAACAAATCAGTGAGTCGGATCAGGCCTGTCACAGTCAACAGCTTGAATCGCAATGGTGTGAAGGCCGTACGTTGCCGACGCGTCATATCTGATTGTTTTTCATTTTTTTGATAGCGGTACTTAAATTGTCTGATTCAATATTGCTTTTGAACACAAAGGATCATTCCATGCGACACAAAGCATTTACTCTGATTGAACTGCTGGTCGTGATCTCGATTATCTCCATTCTCATTTCCATCCTGCTTCCTGCATTGGGCAAAGCGCGCGTCGCAGCACGGACCATTCAATGTGCAAGCAATCAGCATGGGATCGTGGTGGCATTGGAAGCCTACAGTGCGGATCACCAGCAATACTACCCGCCGGCACGTGAAACCAATGACCCCGCGCTCATCGGTCAGCATCAACAATGGTGTCGCATCATCTGGGCAGCAGACTACATCAAGGGCGGGACATACAACAATCCCAACAACGACCTTCAGGCAGATAACGGTGGCGGGGATAACAATCCATTTCACTGCCCGGAAATTAAGGGCCGTCGCGGTTCCAACGCAGACATGGCGCGGGCGATGGGGTATCGATCCAATGGCGTGGTTCCTGTATCTGTCTCCGGCCCGATCGCATCCTATGCCATGAACGTTCACACCGCCCATCGCATTTTGGGAACGGGAACATCCAGTAATGACAACGGCGTAGTCGATGGTGCAGCCGAGTTGGCAACGCATCAACGTGATTTCCTCAAACCGTCATCTGAAGCCTTCGTTGTTGAAGCCAGTAACTTCAATGTCGCGGGTTTTGCCTATCGGGATTGGGTTCGCGGTTGGGTGCCCCATAACTCATCAACCAACATTCTGTTCCATGATGGTCACGTGAGTTTGATCCCCGAAGCCGAGATTGATGATCCGGGCACATGGAAGAACTATGCCGACAGTGCCTGGGACAACACGATGTGGACGCAACATCCTTGAGTTTGAATTAGAAAGTGACAAGTGACATGACGTATTTGTTTCGACACTTATTCTGCGCCTTGACGTTGCTGATGACCTTGCCTTCGTTGGTCTGTGCCCAGATTCTACCGGACACGTTCACAGCCGATGACAAAGGTAACATTCATGTGTTGGGTTTGGAGATTTTCCCGCAGCATTATGACAAGCAGTATAAGGTTGCAACGTATCACGTCGATCCGTCCTACCGAAATCTGGACAATGTGGCAGGTGAAACATGGGAATTTGCTGGCACCCTCAAAACCAAAAGTGGCAACAATCTGCAACTCCAGCATCGGATTGAATCTCAACTCAAGAGCGATCAAATCCATTGGCAAATCAAGGCTGTTGCTGCTGAGTCTGTTTCGACCAATCTCTTCTCCATGGCGATTTACTTGCCCACTGCTGACTTTGCAGGCAAGGAACTGACCGTCGGTGACAAACAGATTCTGCTACCTGTCAAGCAGCCGGACAAACCGCATGTGTTGCGTATCACACGTGGCATTGACAACGTGCAGTTGCCGACTCCCAAAGGTGTGGTGACTTTTTCGGGTGATTTGAATGTTGAGATCATTGATTCGCGCAAATGGGGCAGCAAGCATTACACCTTGAGATTGATGTTTGAGCCACGCAATGGTGAACTGACCCAAACCCAGTTGGACATGACCATCAAGGCGCAACCCAATGAGCAGTTCACCAAAGCCAACAGCAACGGTCCCGTTGTCATCCAGGCCGGTGATGACTGGACAGCCATGAGCTGGACGCAGCAGGTCAAGCCCGGCAGCATTCTCGACTTCTCCCAACTCTACGAAACCAAGCCCGCAGGTTCGTATGGTCGTCTGATCGTGAAAAACAATCAGTTCGTCTTTGAAAACCAACCCGACAAGCCCGTGCGACTGCATGGTGTGAATCTGGTTTTTAACGCCTGTTTCCCGGAACATGATCAGGCGGATCGCATGGTGGATCAGCTTTATCGCATGGGGTACAACCTGGTTCGACTGCATCACTTTGATCGGAGAATCATCAAGCAGGATGCAGCCAACAGCTATACCATTGACGATGCGCAGTTTGATCGCTTTGGCTATCTCATTGCAGCACTCAAAAAGCGTGGCTTGTATATCACGTGGGATATTTACACCTATAAAAATTTCTGGCCTGAGGACTCGCAACTCAACAAACCTTACGGGCGACAGATCAAACCCCTGATTCTCATTGATGACAAGGCACGTGAAGCGCTGATCCATTTTTCCAAGGCATTACTGACTCGCACCAATCCATACACCGGCAAGGCATTGCTCGACGATCCCGTTCTGGCAACCACGTCCACCATGAACGAGGACTTCATTCTCCGAAAGTTCAAAGACGATCCTCAAGTCGCGGACATGGTATATGAAGCCTATGGCAAGTGGTTAAGCAAGCATCATCCCGACATGACGGTTTCACGCGAAATGTCCCCGACACTGGTGCGTTTTCTCTATTCCGCTGCGGTGGAGGGGCACAGTGCATTACGTCGAGGCCTGCAACAACTCGGGCTCAAGACGCCAATCAGTGGCAACAATGCACACGGTCGCCTGGTCGACAATCTGCTTAATGATGTCTTTGATTATGTCGACAATCATTTTTATTTTGACCATCCCAAGTTCGTCGAGAAACGCTGGCAATTGCCTTACGGCTTTGCCTGCGAGTCGGCATTGAAGCAACTCGGTGGTCCGATGCGAAGCCGTGCGTTTACCACCCAGCGACTGGACATGCCCTTTGCCATCAGCGAATACGGACACTGCATTCCCAATCCCTATCGCGGTGAACTTGGGCCAATGCTCGGGGGTTATGCTGCTTATCATGACTGGGATATGCTCTGCCGATTTAACTGGGGTGGACGTGATTTTGACATTGTCGATCAGCCCGGGCACATGGAGCGTTTTGATCTGGTCAACGATCCGATGGGCTTGATGGCAGAGCGCATGACTAACGTGCTCTACCGCCGCGGTGATGTCCGCCAGGCACAGAAGCAGGTGGTTTATCTCGTCGATCCCAAGACCGCTTCCACGACAATGGTTGAAGACCGCGTGCCCGATGAGTTTGGGAAGTTGGGATTAGCCAGCGGTGTCGGACTTTTGACTGTGGACAGTCTTTCGCAAAGGCGTCTTGAAAACGTAGCTGCGGTCATCGGTAAACCGGCGGTGGCAAAGTTTGTCGATGCATCCATCCCATTCATTGCAGACGACCAGCCTGTGCTTCAGACACTCAAGCAACAAGGGATCATCTCTGAGAACCTGGTTGATGGTCAGGTACTACGTTATGTGACCGACACCAATGAGATTTGTTTTGATGCTCGTCATGGAGCGATGTCTGTTCTGACAGATCAAAGCCGTGGATTGGTTCTCTCCCATGTCAATCAACTGCAAACGGGTTTACTTGATGTCACCCAAACCAATGAGCCGATGGTGGTGTTCCTGACGGCGATGGATGACAAACCCATTGAGCAGTCTTCGCGATTGCTGCTGGTTCACATGGGTGAAGTGCTCAACACGGATATGCGCTTTCGTGATGCCCAGCGAAAGATTGTCGAAGACTGGGGCAAGTTGCCTTTGCTGGCTCAGCGGGTGCAATCCCAGTTGCGCATGAAAGTGAATCAACCGCAGCAGTTAACGGTCTATGCGGTTGACCTTGCAGGTCATCGCGTGGGGCAGGTCAAGACACAGCATGCTGATGGGATGCTGATGCTTGATGCAGACACACGCGCTTTTGATCAGGGCATCATTGCCTACGAGATCATCCGCCGATAAGTGACGTTGCATCCATTTTGGATCATCACGTCATGGGGTCATACAAACAGAAGTCTGATTTTTCCTTCTGACATATCCACGTCGAACTTGAACAACTCTTTGGAAAGGAGTGTTGCTGATGTGTCGTTGCGCGATCGCCTTGCTGTGTGTTTTGTCCCTGTATACCAGTGTTTTGGCTCAGGGCTTTTATTACGTTGAGGAGGATTGGGAGAACGGTATCCCCAGGCAAGAGGGGGAAGGCTGGCAGATCAGTCGCGGGGGAACGGATGGCGGTACTGAGATCATGGGGCCGACATCCAATATGGTGCATTCCGGTCAAGTCGCGCTGATCTCGCGCATCTACAACAGCTCATTGACCAAGTATCGTGCTGAAGTGGCCAACACGCACAAGGCGCTGATGGGCAATCAGTATTTTTATCGCTTCAGTGTCTACTTCCCGACAACCGGTTATCCCAAACCAACTTCGCCCGGGCAATGGGCTTTGTTTGCTCAATGGCAACAACCACCGGATCTGCATCTGGGTGAGAATTGGCGTAACCCACCTCTGGCATTCACCATCGACATCAATGGCAATATGCGTGTTAACCTGCGTTATTCCCCCTTGCAGGTCAACACCGCCCAACAGTCGATCCAGGTGCCGATTCTCGATGAGCAGGGCAACAACTTTTTTACGATGCCCAAAGGCCAATGGGTCACGTTTGAAGTTTCCGTCTGCTGGGATTCGCAACCCGGTGGCAACGGTTATCTGGATATCTGGCGTGACGGGCAGCAGATCGTCCACTACACCGGCCCAACCTGTTACAACGATGTTCAGGGGCCGTATCAGAAAATGGGCATCTATCGCGATGTGAATATCCCCGAGACCCAAACAGCATTCTATGACAACTTTCAAATGCTGCGTAACGGCTTGATCATCTATGCCGATCAGGACACCTACGTGAGACACGGCAATAATGCATTGACCAATTACGGTGACCTGGCCTGGTCGACTGTGAAGAAAGATGCCAACCCCGACTATGATTCGCAGGCATATCTCCATTTCGACTATCAACGGTTTAATCAGTACCTCGTCGACGGCGGATTACTTGCCATCCACCCAATCAATATCAACTGTGATGATCCGATCGCCGTGGATCATGTCAGTGACAACTGGGATGAAATGACACTCACCGGAGATACTGCAGATAACCTGACGGTGTTCAGCCAGCAGGATAGTTTTCTACCTGATGATCAAAGCATCGTCTATTTCCTGATACCGGATACATCATTGGATACGCAGATATCACTGCGACTCTCTGGCCAGACTGATGGTGATAGCATGGGTTACTACACCCAGAAAGTTTCCATGATCACACATCGCCCGATGCTGCTTCTGAGTCTGTCTCAATAGTCTATTAATCACTCTGCAAATTCACAGGAAGACATGAATCACCCAATCGTATTGGCGACGCCAGTCCTATGCGATTGGGTTTTATATTTAAAGCATCATGCAAAGCATACA
>MDTD01103452.1_pt1 | contig 10325 bp, 5 predicted proteins | sample 811221 | NCBI WGS metagenome assembly MDTD01 (sample SAMN05326646, study PRJNA326480) | marine metagenome | isolation source: seawater | place: Pacific Ocean: South West | collected 2011
ACTGCCACCGTTTTTGTACCATTCTAAATCGTGATAAAATTGTCTCAACAAAGCTATCGATCCCATAATAGAACTTGGGTAAGCTTGTGAAAATCTTGAGCTTCTCTGAAAAGAAAGGTTTTCAGTTGAATATGGTTTTAAAATTCTGAAAGAGTTACTCGACTTATCATCAAGTGCAATCAATGCTCCAGTTCCTCTGTGAACACCATCTTTTCTGTGTGTATTAACAACTCCAAAACCATATTCTCTGAGTTGTTTGGATTTTTTATTATCATATTGGAAATCAGTAATAGAATTGTAATCACTGAGAATATGATCGTTCCAGTAAAATCCTTGTCTAGAAGCTTTGTATTCAACACTTCTAGAATATGAAGAACCTGACTTGGGTTTGGGTGTACCAAATGAATTGGATATATCGATGAATGACGGGTAAATATACATTCCTGATTTATTGTGTATAACAGTATTTTTAGGGAGTTCTAAATCAACTCCAACTTCAACAATTTTTCCATCTTTAATTAATATTGATGCATCTTCAATAACATCTCCAGGGGAAATTACAACAGTAGCATTGGTTAAGGCAATGAAAGGATTGTTTTTAGATTTAACATCCAGATTTGTCGGAAAGTATTGTTGAGAAAAAGAACTAAGTTGAACTGAAATAAATAAAATTAAGAATAACTTTTTCATTTTTAAATTTTAACACGACACAAAATAGAAAAATAAATTCAATTCTTCACTTATTAAAGAAGATTTCTTGAGCGGTAACAAAAGTGTTACAATGTGCTTCAACAATTTCATCAATGCTTGATGAGTACCCCCCTCCCATACTTATTTGAATGGGTATTTTCATTTTTTTACATAGATCCATAACAATTTTATCTCTTTGTTTACAGCCATCTAAACTTATAGATAAACGCCCTAATTTATCATTTTTAAGTATGTCAACTCCAGCTAAGTAAAATATAAAATCAGGTTCAATTCTGTTGATTAAATCAGGTAAAATTTTATTTAATGTATTTAAATAGAAATCATCCTTAGTTCCATCATCAAATTCATAATCTAAATCACTAATCTCTTTTCTAAATGGATAATTATTTTTGCCGTGAAAAGATAATGTATAAACTCTATCATCATTTTTAAAAATTGAAGCTGTACCATCTCCTTGGTGAACATCAAGATCAACAATTAATATTTGTTTTGAATAATTATTTTTCAGTAAAAAATTAGCGGCAATAGCTTGATCATTTAACATGCAAAAAGCCCCTGGTTTTTCACGGAAGGCATGATGAGTTCCACCTGCAATATTCATTGAAACACCATTTTTAATTGAAAACAATGAACATTCAATTGTTCCTTGAGCAATTTTCTTTTCTCTTTCAATTAAACTTCTTGTTAATGGAAAACCTATAGATCTAGATTGGTTTTTAGTCAGGTTGAAATTTATTAGATCTTTATAATATTCTTTGTCATGAGTATAAAAAATATTTTGTTCATCAATTTCAACGGGATCAAAAAAGTTTGGATCACTAACAACGTTGCTAGATATCAATTTCTTTGGAATTAGATCGTATTTTTCCATGGGAAACCTGTGATCAATTCCAAGATCATGTTTGTAAATTTTATTGTAAGCTATTTTTAAAGATGACAATTTATTTTTTTGAATACTAATCAACTCGGATGTCTCTCCGAATATCTTTCATAACAGTATTTAGATACTTTTCTCTTTTTCTTTGTGAAACAAAAGGCACAGACCAAAATTGCTTTGTTTTAGAAAATAAAGAAAAACGCCACCCAAAAACAAAAGTATATACACCCATAACTAATCTTAGTTTGACTGAGTTAAGATAGAGAGTTACTACTGGAAGAGCAGGTGCACCGTGGGTAACATACGTTCTTACTTTTTTATCTTTCAGAAAAGGTTTTGGATATGCGTAAAGCTTTGTAATATTTACAAATTTGTATGCAAAGCCTTGTGTAAATACCTCATCAAAAAAAATTTCCATCCTAGGGGTCAACCTAAACCACCAAACTGGAGATATGATGTAAATTCTTTCACACCATGTCACGAGATTTTGATATTTTTTTATAATTCCATCTCTGGGTCGCGTAAAACTATCTCTATATAAATCAATGATTTCAATCTCTTCTTTAGCATTTTCTAATTGATCTTGAACTGTTTTAAAAATACCGCTGTAACAAAATGAGTTTTTGTCGGGATGTCCAATAACTATTAAATTTTTCATTTAATTTTAAATTTAATTAATAAAGCTTGATAATTCCGAGATTGTGAAATTACTTCCACCAACAAAAATAAGGTCTGTTTTTATTGCATCATTTTGAGCATTTTTATAAGCCAAATTAACAGAACTAAAATACTTACAATCAAATTTTTTTTCATTGGCATAATCAAAAACCTTTTTCATGTCTTGAGATCTTTTGGATTTAAGTTTACAAAAATAAAAAGAAACATTCGTTGAAAATTGATTAATTATGCTCTTGTAGTCTTTTCCTTTTGTAAATGCTAAAACCAACCTTAGTTTACTATAATTTATTTTATTTATTTCTTTTAAAATAACTGTAAATGCATCATAATTGTGTCCAACATCAAAAATTATCAATGGTTCTTTAGATATTATTTCCCATCTTCCTGACAAACCAGTATTTTTTTTTACATTATTTAAGCCTTTTTCAATATTCTCATCTTTTAATTTGTACTGGTCTAAAAAAGAAATAGCCTGAACAACTCCATTCAAATTTTTCAATTGAAAAGTTCCTCTCAAATCTGTTTTTTTAAATTTAGTTTGGTCTGATGCATAAACGATTTTACAATTTAAACTTCTCGCTTTTTCTGTAAATACATCTTCAATTTCTTTTTGATATTCGCTTATTACAACCGGAACCCCTTTTTTAATTATTCCTGCCTTTTCATTTGCTATTTTTCTTAAACTTTTACCCAAATATTCATGATGATCCAAACCCACATTTGTTATTAGAGTAAGTATTGGGTGTAAAATATTTGTAGCATCAAGCCTACCGCCCATTCCTGTTTCAATAACAGCTAAATCAACCCTAAAACTCGAAAAATAATCAAATGCCATTGCAACTGTCATTTCAAAAAAAGAAATCTTATTTTTTTCAAAAAAAGTTTTATGATCTCTTACAAAATTAACAACATGGCTTTTTGATATTTTGACTCCATTAATTTTTATTCTCTCCCTAAAGTCAACTAAATGTGGAGAGGTATACAAACCTACTTTATAGCCTGAATCCTGAAAAACTGAGGAAATCATATGTGATGATGATCCTTTCCCGTTTGTTCCTGCTATGTGAACAGAATTAAAATTTGACTGTGGATTTCCTAAATAACTACAAACCGATCGAATAGATGAAAGATTTAATTTGTATTTGATTATACCTTCATTTTGATATACGGGAAGTTGATTGTAAAGCCAGTCTACAGTACTATCATATGTCATTGAATTCTACAGTAAATAATCCCTGAAAATCATGAATGTTCCATAGCCTGCCCAGAATCCCACCATGGCTAATAAAGTAATTTTTTTGATGTACCAAAAAAAATCAATTTTCTGCATTCCCATGGCAACAACTCCAGCTGCTGATCCGATAATTAGCATGCTTCCACCCGTTCCAGCAGAAAAGGCAATTCCGTGCCAAAGTGGATCATCAATTGGATTTGGAAACATCCCTATCGATGCGGCAACCAACGGAACGTTATCAATTAGAGCCGATAGATGACCGAGTAAAACAATTACAATATCATTGTTTGGAATTGTTTCATTTATTAAATCAGCAAAATTAAATAATATACCTAAAGACTCGAGTGCACCTACTGCCATAAGAATTCCTAAGAAAAAGAGTATACTGGGTAACTCAATTTTAGTTAAAGAAGCATGGACCGGACTATGGTCAGATTCTTCGTCGTGTGCATCATCCAATTTGGAAATACTGAATTTTTTATTACTGTAGATTTCAGCTACAGTGGCAACAAATGCTAATGATAACATCATACCAACATAAGGTTGCAATCCTGTTGCTAGTTTGAAAATTGGTACAAATATTATTGAAGATAAACCGATGAAAAGCATTTTAGTTCCATACTTGTTTTCCTCTGCATCTTTAACTTTCTGAGGCATTTTGAATTCACCAGTAAAAACCTTAAACTGCGATGCTATGACAAATGGAACAACCATACACACCAAAGAGGGTATTATTAAATATTTGATTAGATCAAAAACTGTTACTTTATCCGCTATCCATAACATTGTTGTAGTTATGTCTCCAATTGGGGACCATGCACCTCCAGCGTTTGCAGCAATGATAATTAAACCCGAGTACCACAATTTAAGATTTCTTTCTTGAACAATTTTTTGCAACAAAGTAATTAAAACAATTGTAGCAGTTAAGTTATCAATGATGGCTGAAAGAAAAAAAGCTAAGAATCCAAAAATCCACAATAAGCTTACTTTACTTCTAGTCGTAACTAGCCTTTTAATTCCCAAAAAGCCCCTAAAAAAGTCAATAATTTCAACAATTGTCATGGCCCCGAGTAGGAAAACTAATATTTCAGCTGTTTTACCCAAGTGATGTAACATTGCTTCATCTATATGGGTTGGAACAAGTTCTAAAAGTTCCGTGTTAATGTCAAAAACTGGAAGGTGATTGAGAGCAACAATAGCCCACATAACTGCCATCATAGCCAAGGCAGGAATTAATTTATCGATTTTAATGTAATGCTCTACAGTTATTAAAAAGTAACCTAGAACGAAGACTGAAATTATAATTAAATCCATATTTCTAAATGCGGCTCAAACTTATTAAAAAAAATTGATATTTAAGATTATTTAAAATATTAATGAATAATTAAAAAAAGGTATTTAAAATATCAATTAATCAAAATATCTTTAAATAATTGTCAAGTTGATATTAAAACATAATTTATCAGTATTTTTTTTTTTTAGGTAAACGCAATTTTTACTTTTGTGGTTCCCAGAATTTTTTTTGAATGTATAAAAAACAAGGATTATATTCTCCAGAATTTGAGCATGATAACTGTGGTGCCGGTTTCATTTGTAGCTTAAATGGTAAGAAAACAAATGATATTGTTCATAAAGCGCTAAACATATTGACATGTCTTGAGCACAGAGGTGCGGTTAGCTCTGACGGTAAAACTGGTGATGGAGCTGGAATTTTAATTGAAATTCCTGATGAGTTTTTCAGAAAAGAATGCAATTTTGAGTTACCTGATCCCAAAACTTATGCTGTAGGGATGGTATTCCTTCCTCAGAAAATTAATCAGATACAATTTTGCATTAAAATTTTTGAAGATGAAATTCAAAAAAGAGGTCTGAGAGTTATAGGCTGGAGAGATGTTCCTGTGAATACAAAGGTAGTAGGCAATATTGCAGCTCTTTCACAACCGAATATTAAACAAGTCTTCATAACATACGAAGACAAAAGCTTGTCCGAAAATGAGTTTAATACTCAATTATTTGTTGCAAGAAAAATCGCGGAAAATAAAATTTATAAAACTGCACTTTCTCAAAAAAACTTTTTTTATTTTTCAAGTCTTCACAATAGAACGCTGATTTATAAAGGCTTACTTATTCCTGAAGATATCGACAGGTTTTACTTAGACCTATCTAATCCAAATCTGGTTACACGACTCGCATTGGTTCACCAAAGATTCTCGACAAATACTTTTCCTACATGGGATTTAGCTCAACCATTTAGGTATATGTGTCACAATGGTGAGATTAACACGCGAAAGGGAAATGTAACCAGAATGATAGCCAGAGAGGAGTTGATGAAGTCTGACTTTATAGGGCCTGAAATTAAAGAAATATTTCCAATAATTTATGAAGGAAAATCGGATTCAGCTCAAATGGATATGGTTGTAGAATTACTTTTGGCTACTGGAAGATCCTTGCCTGAGGTAATGATGATGATGGTCCCAGAGGCTTGGGAAAAAAATAAATCCATGCCTGACAAAAAAAGAGCATTTTATGAGTTTAATTCATGTATCATGGAACCTTGGGATGGTCCTGCATCAATTCCTTTTACGGATGGGAATTACATCGGAGCACTCCTAGATAGAAATGGTTTGAGACCGTCACGATACTCGGTAACCAAAGATGGTTATGTTATTATGTCTTCTGAGACAGGTGTGGTTGATATTAGACCTGAAAATATTGAAAAACATGGAAGACTTGAGCCGGGTAAAATGTTTTTAGTTGATATGAATGAAGGGAGAATTATTGAAGATAATGAAATAAAATCTAAAATTATTTCCAAACACCCATACAGAAAATGGCTTGATGAAAACATTCTTCAATTGAAAGATATTCCATACACAGGAAACAATACACCTAAAGAAAAACTAGATTTTGAAACTAGACTTAGGATTTTTGGATACACTGAAGAAGATTTGAAAACCATAATTCTTCCGATGTGTAAAAATGGAAAAGAAGCAATAGGCTCGATGGGTACAGACACTCCCCTAGCTGTTCTTTCAAATAAAACTCAACTTTTATTTAACTATTTCAAACAATTATTTGCTCAAGTTACAAATCCACCTCTTGATGGAATTAGAGAAGAAATTGTAACCGACACCAGTCTAGCAATTGGTAGCGATTTTAATGTTTTTGACATTGTAGCTGATCACTCAAAAAAATTAAAAATCAAGAACCCTATAATTTCAAACGAGGACTTAGATAAAATAAAATTTTTCAGAAATAAAAATTTCAAAGCTTTTACTGTTAATGCTCTCTATGAAATTAAAGAAGGTCACAACGGAATTGAAAAAGCACTTGAAAATATGGTTAATTTGGTGAGTAAAAAAGTTGATGAAGGATACAATATTATTATTATTTCAGATCGTGGTGTAAGCAAGAAAATTGGAGCAGTACCGATATTATTAGCCTGTTCAAATATTCACCATCAGCTCATGAAATTGAAAAAAAGATCGAAATTTGGTATAGTAATAGAATCCTCTGAACCACGTGAACCTCATCATTTTTCAATGCTTTTTGGTTATGGAGCAAGTGCTATAAACCCATATTTAGTAAATGAGATAATTGAATACCATCAAAAAACTGGTTTTTTAGGTGACCAAAAACTATTAGAATCCATTGAAAATTACAATACAGCTATTGCCAAAGGAATTTTAAAAGTAATGAACAAAATAGGAATTTCTACTTTACACTCATACAGAAGTTCACAAATTTTTGAAGCTCTTGGATTGAGAAAGAGTTTCACAGAAAAATATTTTTCAAATACACCCTCAAGAATTGAAGGAATAGGACTTTACAGTCTCGAAAAAGAGCACTCAAAACGCCATATAGATTCTTTTTCAAAACAAAACTCATTCATGAGATTAGATATAGGTGGAGATTATCGATGGAGAAGAAATGGAGAATCACATATGCTCAATCCACTAACAATCTCAAAATTACAACAATCGGTAAGAGAAGATAAATATGAAACATACAAAATTTACTCTGATGCGATTAATAAACAAAGCAAACAGCTTATGACTCTTAGGGGAATGTTTCAATTTGTCGACCATGACCCCATTTCGATCAACGAGGTTGAACCATGGACTGAAATAGTAAAAAGATTTAAAACAGGTGCAATGTCTTACGGTTCAATCAGTAAGGAGGCACATGAAAACCTTGCAATTGCTATGAACAAAATTGGAGGGAAAAGTAATTCTGGAGAAGGTGGGGAAGACGCATCTAGGTTTAAAAAAGATAAAAATGGAGATTTGAAAAACAGTTCCATTAAACAAGTTGCCTCTGGGAGGTTTGGTGTAAGTTCTCACTATTTAACAAATGCCAATGAAATCCAAATCAAAATGGCTCAAGGTGCCAAACCTGGTGAGGGTGGTCAGCTTCCCGGTCCAAAAGTTAATCCTTTAATTGCAAAGGTTAGAAATTCTACTCCTTACGTAGGCTTAATTAGTCCACCTCCTCACCATGACATTTACTCCATTGAAGATTTGTCTCAACTCATCTATGATTTAAAAAACGCAAATCGTGAAGCAAGAATAAATGTCAAATTAGTCTCTGAGGTTGGAGTTGGCACCATAGCTGCCGGTGTTGCTAAAGCAAAAGCAGATGTTATTTTAATTTCAGGTTTCGATGGTGGAACAGGTGCATCTCCTCTAACTTCTCTCAAACATGCGGGCCTACCATGGGAGCTTGGTGTAGCGGAAGCTCAACAAACCTTAGTTATGAATGGCCTTCGTGGCAGAGTAGTTTTAGAATGTGATGGACAACTCAAGACAGGTAGAGATGTAGCTGTTGCATGTTTACTTGGGGCCGAAGAATTTGGTTTTTCTACTGCACCACTAGTTGCATCTGGTTGTATAATGATGCGGGCATGCCACTTAAATACCTGCCCTGTTGGAATTGCAACACAAGACCCTGAGCTAAGGAAAAATTTCAAAGGTAAACCTGAACATGTTATTAATTTTATGTACTTCGTTGCACAGGAGCTTAGAGAAATAATGGCAAAGCTAGGATTTAGAACAATTGATGAAATGGTTGGTCAGAGCCAAAAATTGGATATGGTGGATGCAATTAAAAACTATAAAACAAAAGGAATAAATCTATCATCAATATTATATAAACCTGATGTTTCTAAATCTTTCTCACTAAAAAATGATTCCAAACAAGATCATGGTCTTGAAAAAGTTTTAGATTTTAAAATATTGAAAGAAGCTAAACTGGCCATTGAGAAAAAAGTTAAAATGACTCTCGATTATGACATAAAAAATACTGACAGAACAGTGGGAACAATAATTAGTAACGAAATTTCTAAACTTTATGGCTCGAAAGGTCTTCCCGAAGACACATTAAAATTAAATTTTAAGGGAGCTGCAGGACAAAGTTTCGGAGCCTTTTCTACAAGTGGGTTGACGATGATGATAGAGGGTAATACAAACGATTATTTTGGTAAGGGGCTCTCTGGTTCTAAGATTATTGTAAAAATTCCTAAGGAATCGTCCTTAGTTTCCAACGAAAATATAATAACAGGTAATGTTGCATTATATGGCGCTACATCGGGTGAAGCTTATATAAATGGAATAGCAGGTGAAAGATTCTGTGTTAGAAATTCAGGGGCAACAGCTGTTGTTGAAGGTGTTGGTGATCATGGATGTGAGTATATGACAGGAGGTGTAGTATTAATACTGGGTAATGTTGGAAGAAATTTTGCTGCTGGTATGAGCGGTGGAATTGCTTTTATTTATAAAAATGAAAGTTTTGAAAAGACCAATTTCAACACTGAAATGATCGACTTCGAAAAGCCCCAAACCCAAGATAAAGATTTAATTCGAAAATTAATAGAGGACCATTACAGCTATACTTCTAGCAAGTTTGCTGAATATCTTATAAATAATTGGAAAAATGAGTCAAATAATTTTGTTAAAATAATGCCTACCGAATACAAGCTAGCCTTAGAAAAAATGGCTAATGAAAAAATTTCAGAAATCATAAAATAAATGGGTAAGTTAAAAGGTTTTATTGAATATGACAGAGCAGATGAGGTTCAAATTCCTGTTTACCGAAGAATAAAAAATTTCAAGGAATTTACATTAAAACCAACCGACACAAACCTAAAAAAACAAAGTGGAAGATGCATGGATTGTGGGGTTCCTTTTTGCCACAGTGGGTGCCCTCTTGGAAATTTAATTCCCGATTTTAATGACGCTGTTTATAACAATGAGTGGAAAAAAGCATTACACATTTTACATTCGACCAATAATTTTCCTGAATTTACTGGAAGACTTTGTCCTGCACCCTGTGAAGCAGCATGCGTTTTGGGAATAATAAACCCACCTGTTTCAATTGAAATGATTGAAAAGTATATTGTTGAGAGGGGTTTTCAAGAAGGTTGGATTAAACCAAATATTCCCCAAAAAAAAACAGGAAAGAAAGTTGCGGTAATTGGGTCTGGGCCTGCAGGATTAGCTGCAGCTCAACAATTGAATAAAGCAGGCCATCTTGTTGAAGTTTTTGAAAGGGATAATAAAATTGGTGGATTATTGAGATATGGTATTCCTGATTTTAAATTAGAAAAACATATAATTGATAGAAGAGTTGGATTATTAAAAAAAGAAGGTATTAAATTTAGAACTAATACTGAAGTGGGTAAAAACTTCCCTATTAAAAGGCTTGAAACTTATGATTCCATTGTTTTATGCACTGGTTCAACCATCAGTCGTGAATTACCGATTAAGGGGTCTGAACTTAAGGGAATAAAACAATCTATGGATTTTTTAAAACTACAAAATGAAGTTG
>MDTD01104178.1_pt1 | contig 10324 bp, 6 predicted proteins | sample 811221 | NCBI WGS metagenome assembly MDTD01 (sample SAMN05326646, study PRJNA326480) | marine metagenome | isolation source: seawater | place: Pacific Ocean: South West | collected 2011
AGGAAAGACTGGAAGGCGACGGCCTTCGAGTGGGCATGGATCCGATGCTTCTCGAGGCTGAAAAGTTCCGGATGGTCGAAAGAAACGGGCGCACCATATTCCTCGGTGAGGACGCTGGTGTTACTACTCACGACGTTGAGGATCCAGATTTCTGGCTTCGAGCTGCCAACACCACCGTAATTCCCGGAGACAAGGTTATTTTCCGTGACGTCAAACTCTACGCTGGTGATAAGCCAGTCTTCTGGCTTCCCTACCTCTCCCAGACTCTTGATGTGGGCCTCGGCTACCGATTCATGCCAGGTGCCCGCTCCCATTGGGGGCCATACCTTCTGAATCGCTACGGCTTCATGCTGGGTGGGGACAAGGACCTCGTGACCGGAGAGAGAGAAAACGCTTGGCTTCTCTCACAATGGCATCTCGACCTGCTATCGAGACGAGGAGCAGGAACTGGGCTTGACCTCACCGACACCCGAATGGAGGAAAATCCGAATCTCGGGTGGCTCAAACTCTACCACATCCATGATTTTGAACCGACATTGGATCGTAGTGGAATTCCACGTGACAAGGTTACAGAGAATCGCTTCCGTGCACAACTTCGGCATCGGCTTGAACTGGGGAACCTGATCACCGGAGGAAACACCTACCTGGATGCGGATCTGACCTACCTCAGCGATCGATTTTACCTTGAGGACTATGACCCTGACGCGTTTCTGGTAGAGCCAACCCCGGACAATATTCTCGCTCTCACCCACCAGAGAGGACGCAATCTCATGACGCTCTGGGGCAGGGTCCGTCCCAATTCCTTTTACCAGACTGATACTCGCCTCCCCGAGTTTGCCCTCGATCAGATCCGTCAGCCATTTCTGAACTCCCCGTTACTCCATGAGGGGCAATTTATCGCCGGAATCTACAATGAAGTACTGCCCGACTTTACACGTCGCGAGCTCACCAGGGAGATGACGACTCTCGATCCAGTTGACCCTCGAAGTGACGAAATAAAAACCATTCTTGCCGAGCGTGGCTATACCCGATTCCACTTCTGGCAGGAAGTATCCCTGCCTTTTAGCCTTGATCAACGCATCAATCTGGTTCCCCGAGCCGGCGTGGGAACTACGGTTTACAGCACCGTGGACGGACTCGGCGAAAGCGAAAAGCGGAGACACCTTTATCTCGGAATTGATGCATCCTCAAAGTTTTCTCAGCATTTCCCAGAAGTGCAGAGCAAAATACTGGGCCTCGATAATCTTCTCCACGTCATCCAACCATATGTAGGATTTTCATGGATCGCGACTGACGAATTAGATTCAAGTTTCCCCCGAATTGATCGACTCACCGCAAGCACACGTCCTCGCCCCCTTAACGTTGGTCGCTTTACTGCCATTGATGACCTCGCAGACTGGACCATCCTGCGCCTTGGGGTCCGGAATCAATTCCTCACAAGAAGAGACGGGGGATCTCATGAATGGTTGTCCGTCAACTCCTACCTCGACTGGTTTCAAGAAGATCCGGAATTTGATCGCGAATTCTCAAACCTTTACAATGAGATCTACTTTCACCCGGTCCCCTGGCTGGAAATGGGGCTTGAAACTCAATTTCCACTCCTGAGCAAGGTCGGCGACTTCACCGAGATCGTCGGCTCTTTTCGCTACATGCCCAGTGAAAATCTTGAGCTGACGCTGAGGCACCGCTTCTTGAATGATCACCCTATCCTGCAGGACTCAATTCGCTTTGAGTATGGAGCCTTCAATAGATTTAATGAGAAATGGAGTGTTGGGTTCAAACACCGTTGGGAATTTGACGACAAGGTTCTCGAGTATCAGCAATACTCTGTCCATCGCACCTTCGACAACTGGGTTATCTCGCTCGGACTGTTCCACCGTGATAACCGATATGAAGACGAATTCGGCGCACTGATCGGCCTGACCCTTCGTGATTTCCCATCGATAAGCCTGCCTCTCAGGGCGGGAATCGAATAATAGGGAGGTAGATCCTCGGGTTAGATCTAGAGCGTACTGGGAAGAGGATCCACTGAAGAAGAGCGATTGGCTTCCTCAGCGCTTACTGGCACGATGGGGGGCAACTCGTTCCTCTCAACGGCCTGGCTACGGTAGGTTGGGTAGATGGCTTTGATCTCCTTGAGAATTGCAAACGCTCTTTCCTGCTTTTTATCACGGTAAAGCACCCGGATCCGACTCCCGATACGCTCTTCCTTCACGATCAGCTTTTTCCTCAAATGAGCCATGGCTTCTGCTTCCGAATTCATTCGCCATTCATCGACAAGATTCAGGTTGGCAATCACTTTTTTCAAGATCGCCTCGCTTTCCAGGAGCTTCTCTTCAGTCGCTACAACTCCCTGCATACTCAATCCATCCACCTTCTCCACCTGGTAGGAAAGCAGTGCCACTCGATCCTTGTTCAGGAACATCCACCCAAGAATACCACCACCCGCCAACCCGAGAAAAATAACCAGGATGATGACAGCTATAACGGGCCTGGACATGGTCACTTCTAGCAAATCGTCTTCCCTCGCCAAGGGAATTTGCTAAACCTGCGCTAGCGACGGATATCGGGCAGAGATCCCCGTTGACCTTCTTCTCACGGGCAGAAAAATTCTCAACACCCACGCAAAAAGCATGCAATTTCCAGCAACCAACGCGTCCCTCCAGACTTTATCAAACGGGCTTTCCGTGATCATGCAGGTGGATTCCAATGCTCCGGTAGTATCCGCTCAGTGCTGGGTCTCAAGCGGTAGTCAGCACGAAAACCAATTTGTCGGAAGTGGGATTTCGCATCTCCTCGAACACATGGTCTTCAAGGGCACGACCTCCTTCTCTGGAGCGGAGCTGGCCACCGAAGTGAATGCCAAAGGAGGGCAATGGAACGCCTATACTTCCTTTGACAGGACCGTGTACTACATTGATGGTCCCAGCGTATCCTGGAGTACGTTTATCCATGTTCTGTTTGAACTAGTCTTCCAGCCTCGTTTTCCAGCCAGCGATTTCGAAACAGAGCGAGATGTCATACGGCGAGAGATCGATATGGGCAAAGACGATCCCGACTCGGTAGCGAGTGAACTCCTCTTTCGGACTTTTTTCCAGCATGACCCCCGGCGACATCCTGTAATCGGACACCGTAGCTATTTTGACGCTCTGACCTTTGAGGATATGGTAGCGTATCATCGCGGGCGCTACTGCCCCTCTAATTGTTGTTTTGTTTTATCGGGTGACTTCGATTCTGCTGAGGCACTTGCAGCCCTCGAGGAGTTGAGCGGGAATGTCCCGTTCAGACCGCTTCAACAGAGTATCATATCCGGCGAACCACGTCAGATTGGACAGCGCGAGGCACGGATGCCGTTTCAAATTCCGGTGAGTAAGACAACCCTCGCCTGGAAGACTCCTGGCCTCGATCACCCTGACTCTCCCGCTCTTGAATTACTCGCCGGCGTCCTTGGTGGGGGACGTTCATCGTATCTCTACCGACGGTTTCACGAAAAAGAGGGCGTTGCCCATCATCTGGGGGCATGGGCATGGAGTCCGGCCACCGGACCGGGCATGTTCAGCATCTCGGCAGAAGTGGATTTCGAAAAGCGTGACCAACTCGAAAAATCTATTCTTGAGGAGCTCACCCCCACTCTCGGAAGCGAACTTCAATCCGCACTGGATAAAGCGCGCCGTCAGATTGTTTCACAACAGTTCAAGACCTTGGGAACAGCTTCAGGGCGAGCCACTGACCTTGCCTCAAACTGGCACGAAGCCAGAAACCTTAATTTTACTCGCGACTATCTGGTGAGCCTCGACCACATTACCCCCGAAGATCTACTCCGAGTTTCCCAGCGATACCTTTCCTCCGACCAGGCAACTATCACCTCCCTGGATCCGGAAAGAACATCACCGGTTACCAGCACGGTTCGATCAGCAGGACAGAAGCCAGAGGTCACCACGCACCTGCTGGAAAACGGCCTCACTCTTCTGCTCCGGCCAGATCCCCAGGTTCCTACGGTGAGTTTTCAGGGTGTATTCCACACTGGGCGTAATGTAGAAACCCCTGAAAATTGCGGTATCAATATCCTACATGCCTCCCTCCTTACAAAGGGCACTCGCAATCATTCTGAAGGAGAATTTGCCGAAAGAATCGAATCCCTGGGTGCGAATATTCGGGCTAGCGCTGGCAATAATACCAGCATCATCTCCTCGTTTTGTCTTCAGCCGGATCTCTTAACCATTCTTGGTCTGAGCGGTGAAGCCCTCTGCGCGCCTGCGTTTGAAAAAGGATCTATTGGAAGGGAAAAGGAGATTCAGCGGGCAGACCTCCTTGAAAGCCTTCAAGACCCTTTGAAGACATCCTTTCAGCTGCTCCGCGAAAATCTGTTCGGCTACCACGATTACGGGCTACCTCGACTCGGAACCGAGAAATCGCTCGACCATATCGATCGAGAGATGCTGGAGAACCACCATCAACAATTCATCACTCGTCACAATGGCGTTCTTGCGGTCTTCGGAGACATCAACCCTGAAGCAACTGTAGAATGGTGCGAGCAAGCCTTCGCCGGTCTCCCTCAGGGGCGGAAAAGCGACGCAGCTGGAACAGAACTAAACGAACCGGTTTCCACAGAAATCACCCATTACCTTGACAAGGAGCAAACCGTCATTGCGATCGGGTATCCTGGAGCTCACATCACATCCGGAGACATTCCCGCCCTTGAGGTGATTCACGAATATTGCTCTAATATGGCCGGTCCACTTTTCACCCGGATGCGGGAAGAACTGGGCCTCGCATATTATGTGAATGCCACACAGTTTCTCGGGTTTGGGAAAGGCCTCTTCGCTTTTTATGTTGGCACCGCGCCAGATAAGGCGGCCCTCGCTCGAGAGGAGCTTCTCGCCCAGATTGAACAACTTACCCAGGAAGGCATTCCAGATGCTGCACTGGATCATACCAAGACCAGTGTCCTCGCAGGAGACGCCCTCGAGAACCAGAGCAACCACTCCATGGCCCAGGTATGCGCGCTGAATACTCTTTTCGGCCTGGGCCCCCTTCATCACCTTGCACACGCCGAGAAAATTCAGGCGCTGAGCCGCACAGATATTATGAATACGGCCCAAAAATACTTTGGGCGGAAGCCAGTGGTTGTCAGTGTCGGTCCGGAAATCAACTTGGATCAGGTCTAAAATTCTTCTCCGGGGCGTTCTCCGCATCGGTAACAACTCGCATTCGAGAAAAGAAAAGTTCACCATCTTTTCAGTCCGACATGGAAAACGACCAACGCTTCGCTGATTTCGTCCTCCTGCAAGCTCAGAATGCTGGGATGTTCCTCGGGAAAGTTCCAAATCCCGTCAGTGGAAAGATGGAGGTTAACGGTAAGGCGGCTCGCTCAGTGCTGGATTCGCTTGAGATGCTGGAACTGAAAACAACTGGCAACAGAACCCCTGAGGAGGACAAATTACTCCAAACTGCCTTACTTAATATCCGCACGCTCTATTCCGCGGTCGAGACGCAGGAGAGTAATGATACCGACCAGAATTAGCGGGTGCAAAATCCCGGGATTGAATCGAAACCCTGTTTGCGGCATTCTGCAGACTCCTCCGTCATGGTAAACTCCTTCAAAATACAGAACGTTGAAGTTGGTGGCCAAACCCCGTTCTTCATCCTGGGCCCTTGCGGTCTCGAAAATGAGGACTTTGCCTGGAGCATGGCGCGAAGCTTGAAGGACATCTGCGAGAGACTGGATCTTCCCTTTATTTTCAAAGCTTCCTACGATAAGGCCAACCGAACCTCCGTTAATTCGTTCAGGGGCCCGGGAGTTAAGGCTGGATGTCGTATCCTTGGAGACATCGGAAGGGATTTGAATGTTCCAGTGACAACCGATATTCATACCGCTGGAGAGGCTGAAATCGCCGCGGAATTTATTGACCTTCTGCAGGTTCCCGCATTCCTGTGTCGGCAAACAGATATCCTCGAAGCCTGCGCCGCGACCGGGCGAATAGTGAATGTGAAAAAAGGGCAGTTTCTTGCTCCCTTCGACTGCGTCAACATCGCCGGCAAACTAAAGTCCTTCGGCTGCGACACGTTTCTCATCACAGAGCGGGGAACTACATTCGGTTACAATAATCTTGTTGCTGACATGCGCTCCCTTTACTGGATCCGCGAGGAGGGAATACCGGTTATTTTTGATGCCACTCACTCCGTGCAGCGCCCCGGCGGCATGGGAGCCACCACGGGCGGAGACGGAGAACTGGCACCAGTTCTCGCCCGTGCGGCAATGGCTACTGGTGTCGATGGAATCTTCATGGAAACGCACCGGACGCCGGCGCAGGCTCTTTCAGACGGGCCTAATCAGGTGCCCCTCGACCAGATCGAGAGCATCCTGCATTCTCTTCTCAAGATTCATCGCGCACTCAATGCATGAGAAGAATAGCAAACGCTGGGCATAATTGGGGGCTCATGCGGGCCTTATCGCTTTCATCAGCCGTTTTTCTGGGAACCGGCATCCATTATGCCTCTGCCCAAGGAGTTCTCGGAACTAAATCCCAAGAGCTCCCATATGAGAAACTTGGCCCTATGATGAACAACCTTCCTGCTGGAAGCATGCTGCGGGAAGTCCGTATTCCAATCTTCGATAAGAAACTCGAGCGGATGGCCCTTCTCCAGTCCGGCTTTCTCAAGGTTATTACCAAGCGGGATTTGGTCGCTGAAAATATCACACTTCGCTACTTTCAGGATGACTCCATCCTCCTGCGAATGAGAATGAAATCCGCGGACTTTTCACTGGCAAACGGAGTGCTTAAAGCCCATCAGGCGGTTACAATCGACACTGAAAAATTGAAAGGTTCGGGCACAGGCGGGGTATTCCATCTTGCATCTCGTTCCGGCTTTGTCCGCGGGCCCGCATTAACCCGTTTTACCTCAGACAGTCTGAAGCAGCCAAAGCCTGCAGCTGGAGCAGAATCATTGAGGCGCTCCTCACCCGGCGAACTTAGCGCACTTGCAGCCGCCTTCACCGGACCCGAGGGACTCACCACGAGGGAGAGCCGCATAATTGACAGCCTTCTGGGATCACGGACCAAATCCGTCATAGCCAACCGTGCTCCCACACGGAATTTCATGACACAAAGTCGCCAGTTCGTTGGTAGAGCTCACACTGACCTCCGTAGCTTTTCTAATACCGTAGAAATTACTGAGGCAAGGCTCCTCGGAGGGCCAACATTTCCGCCAGAGCCACTTCTTTCAGGATTGAAGCATGGGGAAATCACGATCACAGCGGAAGGCGGTATCTTCCTCAATCCGCAACGTGGTCACATCTCTTATCTTCGTAATGTTCATATTCTTGACCCGCGCTTTACGGTTTCAGGAGGAGGACATCTCAAGGTCTTCTTTCCTCCGCGGGAACTCACCGAGTTCATCAAAGAATCAAATCAATCATCTTCCTTGGATGAGAAAGATCCGGAAGGAGGCAGAGGAGCGGTAACGAGAAAATCTTTTTCCGAACTCGTCGATCCATATCTTTTTGTGGTTTCGGGCGGAGTCCGGCTGGAACTCAATGATCCTTCCGGGATAAATTCTCCTATGGTAGCCACCGGCGACACCGTGGTTATTGATCGACGAACCGGAGATATCGTTCTTCAGGGAGGCACGCCCGCTATCAGGAGAGGGTCAGACTCTCTAACTGCAAAGGACCCAGACCTCTATCTCAGGATCTACGAAAACGGAGACATCTATGCGGAAGAAGGGCCATGGACAACGATTGGTAACCTTGCTCAGGATAGAACGTCTCCAGAAAACATTCTCTCTTCCAATGGCACTTCAGATGCAGGTGGGGAGCGCTCTGAGTCGCTGGTGACAATCTCTTGTCATGGGGGCCTCTACCTTGACGCGAGCGAAGGAGAGGTCGTTTATCTGAAGGACATTCAGGTTGTTCATTCAAAATTTCATGTGGAGGCCGAGGATGAAATGAAGATCTTCCTCGGAAAAAAATCAAAGAACACCTCCGGGATAGAGGCTTTCTCGGACATTGAACATATCGTCGCCAGTGGCAGAGTTCGATTGACTCAGCAGAAACCAGACAGGGAGGGCGATCCCGTTAAGGCTACAGCCGAACATGTCATTGTAGATGTAAAGGGATCCAATATTCTCCTGAAGGGGGGAGCTCCTTTCCTTGGAATTGGCGCCAACTTCCTACGTGCTGGCACTCCAGACCTCTACCTGCGTATTTACAAAAATGGCAGCCTCTTCGCGGAGCCAGGTCCATGGACAACGACCGGAAAACTCCCTGAATCGGGCCAAGAGGAAGAACAGTCAGAGAATCAGACGGAATATATTACGGTAACATGCGAGGGCGGAGTTTCCTTCGATGCGCTCAAGGGACAAATCATGTACTTCGGTGAGATTGTCGCAGAGGAACCTCGATTTCGTCTCCGTTGTGATAAGAGCATGCGTATCAGCCTGAGCTCAGAGGATGGGACGAATGACAGGTCTCTTGAAGGACCGGAAGCCTTCTCGGAAGTTGACAAGATTGTCGCGCTCGGAAATGTGATGATATCACGGATGCCTGAGGTTGGCGCACAACCAGTGATAGCAAGATCTGCGGCCGTAACCTATGAAGCAGCCACTGGAACTCTCGCGCTCCGTGGTGGACGCCCGGCCATTCGCCAGGGCAAGAGCTATTTCGAAGCTCAGGAAGACGGCCTTTATATTCTCTTCTATCCGAATGGGAGCTTTGAACTCTCCCGCGGAGCATGGGAACAATTCTTTGATCTTCGGGATAAAAACTTTGAGAAACTTCGCCAGAGGGCAGATGATCAATAGTCCAAGATAACGTGGAGAATCAACACGACCATACTTCGGAAAAGCCTGAATCCTTGGAGACAGGCAATCCCGTTCTGCAAGCTGAAGGCCTGCGCAAAGTCTACAGTGGCCGACCCGTAGTGGAGAGTGTCAGCCTCACCGTTTCGCCTGGTGAGGTGGTTGGGCTCCTTGGACCAAACGGAGCTGGCAAGACCACCACATTCTATATGATTGCAGGACTCGTCCCTCCTGATTCAGGCCAGGTCTTGATGGGAGACCGTAATGTGACACGAATGCCTATGCATAAGCGTGCCCGCCACGGTCTCGGCTATCTTCCCCAGGAGGAATCCATATTTCGCAAGCTTAGCGTCGAACAAAACCTTCTTGCCGTTCTCGAGACCAGGCGCGATCTCAGCCGGAAAGAGCGCAAAGAACGCTGTGAGCAATTACTTGAGCAGTTTGGGATTACAGAAGTTCGAAATGCCTCCGCCCTTACTCTCTCCGGGGGAGAAAAAAGGCGTCTCTCCATAGCAAGGTCTCTCTGCACGGATCCCAGCCTATTGATGCTCGACGAACCTTTCAGCGGGGTCGACCCCATAGCGGTTCTCGATATCCAAAAGATCATCCAGCAGCTCCGTAGTGATTACGGAATTTCACTGCTGATAACCGATCATAACGTCCGGGAGACTCTTCAGATTGTAGATCGAGCGTACCTCCTTCTCGAAGGACGTGTCGTCCTTGACGGCGCTTCCAAAGAACTGGCTGATGACCCTTTTGCCCGGCGTCATTACCTCGGCGAAAACTTTTCCATGTAGGCGTGCGCAAAGTTCTGTCCGCAAACCGGCAGGCAAAATTGCAGGATTCAGCCCCGGTGAGGGGAGCGATTGAATTCCAAAGCTATGAACAGATGGTTCTGCGACTACATCCGCCGATAAGCAAAAAAGCGGCGCGAATCAGATTTTATGAACTGCCCTCAGCGATCAGATGCAGGCTTCAGCCCTGACCATCAGGGCTCACAATCCTCCCTAGGTTGCTGTTTAAAGCACAAAATTGTGAGCTCTCTCCTGATTTTCAAAAATGAGATTTAGAATTCTGTCGGAAGCATTAGCCTGTCGGCATGGCATCCAGGGTGAAAAAGATCACCTCTATCAGCGTTCGGGATTTTTATGAGAGGCACCACGAGGCCCTCAAGCTCGGCTTGGTAGGTGACTCGGAAGGAGGATTCGAAAGAACCATCCGCGAACCAGCTCCTAATCGCCCGGGACTGGCCCTTGCTGGGTTCTTCACCTATTTCGCAAATAAAAGAATTCAGGTAGTTGGCAACTCAGAGGTCTCCTACCTTAAGAAGCTGGCTCCCGAGCTGCGCTCCAAACGCTTTCGCCAACTTTGTGAAAGGCGAATTCCATGCATTGTCACTTCGAGGGACCACGTCCTGCCTGATGACCTTCTGACTATTGCAGCGGAACACGAGCTCACTATTTTCCGGACACCAATGGTGACCATGCAGTTCCTGAACATGGCCTCGATCCTTCTTGAACAGGAG
>MDTD01200479.1_pt1 | contig 10324 bp, 9 predicted proteins | sample 811221 | NCBI WGS metagenome assembly MDTD01 (sample SAMN05326646, study PRJNA326480) | marine metagenome | isolation source: seawater | place: Pacific Ocean: South West | collected 2011
AACCAAAAGCAGCCCACCGCCAAATAAAATGATTTCTTTTATGTCCAACCTATGATCCCCCTTTGCCGACCATCTTCAGCAAAGTTACGCATCGAGTTACGTCTATACCTCAACAGTCAGCCATCATACGATCGCCTCTCCGCACCGCCTAATTTCAACCCGAGCCCGTCACAAAATCGCTAGAGCTGCGGCGGCTTCCACATCGACGGACACTAATCTTGACACCCCGGCTTCCTGCATGGTCACGCCCATCAGGTAATCCGCCATTTCCATGGTTATCTTATTGTGCGTGATCACCAAGAACTGCACATTTTCCGACATCTCCTTGATCAAGCCCGCAAAACGAGTGACATTTATATCGTCCAACGGGGCATCCACCTCGTCTAATAAACAAACTGGGCTCGGGTTAAGATGGAAAATTGAAAAGATCAGCGCAACCGCTGTCATTGCTTTTTCCCCGCCCGACAACAAATGCACGCTGGAGTTACGTTTTCCTGGCGGTTGCGCCATCAACGACACGCCCGTGTCGAGCATGTCATCCCCGGTAAGCTCTAGATACGCATGACCGCCACCGAACACTTTGGGAAAAAGTTCAGAAAGCTTAACGTTGACCGCTTCGAAGGTGTCTTTAAAGCGGCTGCGGGTTTCCCGATCTATTTTCGCGATGGCGTCTAACAAGGTTTGCATAGCAAGCTCTAAATCTTCGGCCTGAGAATCCAAGTACTGTTTGCGCTCCGACTCTTGATCGTATTCTTCGATCGCCGCCAGATTAATCGCGCCCAAGCGCTGGATACGACGACTCATCCGCTCCAACTCATCGGCCCAACTCTGCTCGGTGGCTTCGTCGGGCATAGCCGCTTGCACCTCTGCCAAGTCATGGCCCGTACTCTGAAACTGTTCAAGCACATTGGCCTCTTGCACCGCAATTCCCTGTCGCTCTACCCGTGCTTGTTCCAAGCCACTACGCACCTGTTCAACCTGAGCTTCGATTTGTTCACGCCCAGCCTGCTGGTTGTGAATATCTTCTTCGATACCAGCGAGCGTGCCACGGATAACTTTTAACTGTGCCTCAACATCCACCCGCGCCGCTAACTTTTCGGTTAACTGCTGCTGCAACTGCGGCTGTGGCTGTTGCGCCTGCGCAATACTCTGGCGCACATGTTCGAGCTGCTGCTGTAAGTCTTGTTGCTGGTTTAATAGACGCTCACGCGCAGTAAGACTTACTTTAAGTTGAGACTGCACCGCCTGATAACGCACATTGAGCTGGTGAAATTGGTCGCGAGTGTCGGCTGCAGCCGCACGACTTTGCTGCACCTGTGCATGTGCCTGTTCGCGCTCGGCGGCCAATGCCTGGCGCTGACCATCGTGTTCTTGCGCAATCGCTTGAACCTCCTGCAACCGCTGCTGAGTCGCTCCCAAACGCCCCTGCTCTTCACTTATTTGCTCACTAAGTTGTTCTGTATCTCGCTGCAGCTGTGCCTTGCGTGCCTCGGCCTCTTCGAGCTTGACTTGCCGGACGCCGTGGTCGGTACGGCGCTCACTAAGGTTTTGGGTAAGGCTATTAGACTCCAGCTGCAACGCTTCACGCTGCGCCTCAAGCTGTTCGATCTGCGTACGTTGCTCCTGTAGACGCTGCAGCAATAACGCCAGATCTTGCTCAGCGTCTTCGACCTGAAGCAGCAGTTGCTCGATGGCTTGCGCGCGCTCGATGATGCCCTGACTTTGGTCACCACCATGCAGTACTCGCATCCAGTCACTGCCTACCCACAAACCCTCTCGAGTAATAATGCTCTGACCCGAACTCAAGGCACTGCGGTTGGCCAAGGCCACCTCTATGGACTGCGCTGCATATACACCAAACAGCAAAGATCCAGCTGCAACCGCTTCAGAGCGAACCAATGAAGCGGCCGTCGGCAAATCAAATTGGGCGTTTCTGGGCGACTTCTGATCGAGGTTGTCTCGATATTCGACTAATGCCACATCACCTTCGGCTAAATTCACCAGCGCATCCGCATGGTCCTCTAGGCTATCGACCTGTATCGCTCGCAAAAAGCGCCCCAGCACCGCCTCGATAGCACGCTCCCATCCCGGCACCACTGCCAAATGCTCGCCAACCCGGCGAGCTTGCCCCAGACCTTGAGCTTCTATCCAAGACTCTGCCTCCAGAACGTCTTGGCCAAGCGCTGCATCTTGGGCTGCCTGAAGCCCTGCCAATTGATGGCGCAATTCCTGGACCTGCCCACGCGCTGTTTCTAGAGCCCGCTCACGCGCGACAACCTGCTCGCGGGCAAGCGACAGTTTGTCTAAGCATTCCTCAATACGCTGAGTCAGTGAACGGTCTGCACTCTCCAGATCGGTAATCTGCAGCGCCAGCTGTTCGACGAGTTGACCGCCTTCCTGAGGCTGCTCACCCACTTGCTGAACTGCATCCTCATTACGTTGTCGCAGATTTCGCAGCCGCTGCAGTAACTGCTGCAGATATTCTAAACGCGAGACCTGAGCTTCGATTTCTCGCTGATTCTCCGCAGCAACCGCCAAGAACCGATCCCACCGCTGCTGCACCTCGTTGGCCTGAGCTTCTTTTGCAGTCAGAGTTTGCTGCGCTTGCCTATCGGCTGCCCGGGTCTTTTGCAAACCCGGATCGAGTTCCGCCAGCTGCTGCTGCATCTCGGCAATTTGTTGCTCGTCCATCGCCACCTGCTGCTGGGTTTCCGTCTGCCGTTGCTCTGCACCCCGCAAATCCTCTTGCAACTGCTGCGAACGTTGTTGGTTGAATTGTAGGGTTTCCTCAATCCGCGCGATTTCTGTTCCTAGCTGGTAGAACTGCTGTTGGATCGCATTTGCCTGCTCAGACTGATCGGCCGCCTGCTGACGTTGTTCCTCGATGGACGCATCTACGTGCCGCTGCTGCGCCAGTGTTTTTTCCAACGCCAGCTCAAGCTCAGTGATGGTTTGCTGGGTAGTTTGCAGCGTTTCGGCAAAACCGTTGTATCGCAGGGTAAGGAACTGCGCGCTCAGCAAAGACTCTTGCGTCTTCAGCTCTCGATAGCGCTCCGCTGCTTGCGCTTGGCGTTGCAAGCGATCCAGTTGGCGACCCAGTTCTTCACGTATATCGTTTATGCGCTCTAAGTTTTCTCGCGTGTGCTTGATGCGATTTTCGGTCTCCCGGCGACGCTCTTTGTATTTGGAGATCCCCGCCGCCTCCTCCAGATAAACCCTGAGCTCTTCGGGTTTGGCTTCGACCAACTGAGAGATCATGCCCTGTTCAATGATCGAATAACTGCGCGGACCAAATCCGGTACCAAGAAAGATGTCTTGGATATCTCGACGCCGGCAACGATTACCGTTAAGCAGATAATTAGACTGACCGTCGCGACTGACCTCGCGACGTATCGCAATATCCGCATAAGACGAGAATTCGCCGCCGATCCGACCATCGGAGTTATCGAAGATGAGTTCTATACTCGCAGCTGAGTTTGGCTTGCGCGTTGTCGAGCCATTAAAGATAACGTCGGTGAGGTTTTCACCACGCAATTGCTTTGCCGAACTCTCCCCCATAACCCAGCGTACGGCGTCGATGATATTTGATTTACCGCAACCATTGGGGCCAACAACCGCACAGCGGTTTCCAGGCAAGCTCACGGTGGTTGCATCTACGAACGACTTAAAACCAGCCAATTTGATCTGCTTCAGTCTCATAGATTCCTTAACTCAACGCGGGTCATTAAAGAGATTGAGAGAACGCGGAAGCTAAACAACTTCTCCAAACCCGCCTCATGCTCCACCAATAAGTTTAATCCATTCGCAATTATTAGGTAACCGTTTTGTCATTAAAGCCAGTCCGTAGCTCGAGCTTTCAACCTGGTGCTAGGGCCGCTTGCAGCTTCTTGCCGCTTTCATAGTCCTGCAAATCTAGCGGTTCTGAACGCCATACCCAATCTCCCGATTGCGCTTGCACTGAGCCGCTCCGGCTCAATCGAACCACCACTTCAAACGTTTCTGCGCTCGAAAGCAAACGTTGCTCACTCATGCCCACCAAATCATCTAACAGCACCGTGAAGGGCAGCATAGCGGCTGGCCGACGCACCGCCGCATAAGGCATGCCACCACCCGGTGGGCGCGCAACCACAAACACGGTGGCTTCCGGAGCTGGTGGTTCCGACGCAGCAATTGCAACTTCGACATGCGGCGCCGAAGCATCCAGACGTCCGCGCAACACTCGCATCGCGCCGGCCAGGCCTATCTGGCGTTCCGCGCTAACTGCGGCGTTCAGCGCCCGGTTCATGAGCTTAACGGCGTCAGCCAACTCACCCCGCTGCATCATAGACACCGAGAGCAACTCGAGCACCGGACCATTATTCGGATCCAGTGCAAGTATATCGTTAGCAATGGATTCGCTGACGGCGTTCAGCTCACCATTACCTGCAAGCAACCGCGCCTGTAGCCAGTAAAATTTCACACTGACATCGCTGCCGACCAATGCGTCCGTTTTTGCAAACGCTTGCGCAGCATCCTCGGGTAGGCCTAGTTTTAACTGCACATGCCCAAACAAATACCAGCTTTTAGCGTCCTCAGGCGCGTCTGCAAGTCGCGCTTGAAGACGCTCTTGCCATACCCGCAATTCTTCACTTTGCAGAGTCTCGTCCAAACTTAAAACAATTTCTGCGCCTTGGACGAGGGGTAATCCGGAATCGCTTTGGCTGTTATAGACCAGCGCACTGAGACCTAACACCAATGCACTGGTAATCCACACCCAGCCCCGTGCAATGGGAATATTACGCGCTGTTTGGCGTGTCTTAGCCATATCATCCTCAGCCAGCAATACCGCCGCCAGTTCTTGCTGCAGGGATTCACGAGCCTGAGGATCGACAGCTTCTTGATCCAATTCTTGCAGCCGCTGTCGATACCACTGTCGATGGGCTTTGTCCGGACCGTGCTCACCAGCCTCACTCGCCCCTCTACGCAGCAACGGCAACAGCAGAAAAATCAAAGCCAGTAATGCGAGTCCAATGTAGCCGAGCGAACTAATCATCATCGGCCAGCAACCGATCTACGCGTTGCGTCTCTTGGGCACTTAAAGCGACCGGGCGCCGCCGGCCTCGATTCTGCAATGCAAAAAGCACCATCGCCCCAATCAGCAGCAGGCCAATAGGAATCAGCCAAATAAATGCGGTGCGACCAGAGAATGGCGGTTTATATAAGACGAAATCACCATACCGCTGCTGCAGGAAATCGCGTATTTGTTGATCGCTTTGACCGTCTCGCACCAACCGATAAACGCTACGACGCAGGTCCTGCGCGATCGGCGCGTCACTGCCAGAGAGGTTGGTGTTTAAGCATTTCGGACAACGAAATTCATCGATCAACGCCTGGTAGCGACGCTGTTGCTGGGCAGATTCAAAGGTCAGTACGTCCACGGTCGACGCCGCGAGGACTGCACCGTTAAAACCGCTCGTACCGCTCAGCAACACCAACAACGCCATGCGGGCAATCATCGTGCGCTCATCATCTCGACATCCACTTGCACTCCCAGCTCGGCAAATCGCGGCTGCAGCTGGTCGCGCCAAATCCGTGGGTTTACATCGCCCACGCGTTTGTAAATCACTTGTCCCGCTGAATCGAGCAAGAACGTTTCTGGCGCCCCATAAACGCCCAACTCAACACCCAAAGCGCCATCGGCATCAACCACCACCAACTCGTATGGATTGCCATATTGAGCCAACCAATTGCGCGCCTCGGCGGAATCATCCTTGTAGTTGACACCAACCAAGCGGACATCTGTAGCCGCAGCAATTCGCAGCAACTCGTCGTGTTCGCTCTTGCAGGTCGGACACCATGTGGCCCACACATTTACCAGCGTCGGCCGCCCTAACAAATCGTCCTTGCTAACGCGGCGCTCAGGGTCGAGGAGTGAGACCGCGTCAAACTCTGGAAAGGGTTTATTCAACAACGCAGACGGCAGTTGATGGCGGTCGTTTAAGCTAAACCCGACATAGCCGACGCCACAAATCAGCAAAAACAAGAGCAACGGCAAGAACAGCTGCGCCCTACTCATGAGGAGGCCACAGCCATACGAGCGGCCGGTCGCCGCGCCCGCAAAGTGCGATAACGTCTATCCAAAATAGCAAACATACCGCCCATCGCCATCAACACGGCACCCAACCAAACCCATCGCACTAGAGGTTTATAGTGCAAACGCACCGCCCAGGCGCCCTGCGCCGTATCGAGCGATTCACCTAACGCGATGTACGTATCCCCCAACAAGCCTGCGTGGATTCCAGCTTCGGTCATTGGATTACCTCCAGCGAGGTACTGCCTTTTCTCCGAGCGCAATGAGAAGTCAGAACCGCCATCATTGACCAAAAATACGCCCTGTTGCGCTCGATAATTCGGCCCATCCACCGGCTTGACGCCCAAAAAAGTAACCCGCATACCCGCCAGCTCTGCCGTGTCCTGGGGCATCATGCGGACATCGCGTTCAACGGATTGTGTTGAGGTTACGGCGATACCCACAATTGCCACCGCAAATCCGAGATGAGCCATGCTCATCCCGATATAAGCTCGCGATAACGCCTTTCGTTTGCGCAACAGATCTAGACCATGGGTAATCACAACCCACGCCGCCAGTCCGACAGCACTCGCGACGATTAGAGAGGCGGGATCAAGTACGAACCACACCAATACTGCAACCAATAGCCCCCACAACGCCGCGAGTAATATCGGCCGTAATCGCGAGACATCAGTGCGTTTCCAGTTGATCCCTGGCAACAACGCAAGGACCGCAGCCAACGCACAGCCCAAAGGTACATAAAAGGCGTTGAAAAATGGCGGCCCTACAGAAATTTTTGCATCGGTGACCGCTTCGTAGGCAATGGGCGCTAGCGTGCCCCACAACACCACCGCGAGCGAGACCACGAGTATCACGTTGTTGATGAGCATAAAAAATTCGCGACTGAAGAACCCGTAGGCCACATGAACATACCCTCGACCGGCGCGAAAGGCGTATAACGTTAACGAACCACCAACCACCAACAACAGAAAAATTAAGATGAACAGACCCCGCTCTGGGTCTACCGCAAAGGAGTGCACCGAGGTTAAAACCCCAGATCGAACTATAAACGCACCCAGTAACGACAGAGAAAACGCAGCAATGGCCAGCAGCAGCGTCCAACTCTTGAAAGCGCCACGCTTATCGGTAACCGCCAGCGAATGCAGCAGCGCAGTAGCGGCGAGCCAAGGCATGAAAGAGGCGTTCTCAACCGGATCCCAGAACCACCAACCACCCCAACCAAGCTCGTAGTATGCCCACCAGCTGCCCAAAGTGATGCCCAAGGTGAGAAACGCCCAAGCCATATTGGTCCAAGTTTTACACCAACGTGCCCAAGCCGCGTCCACCCGCCCTTCAACTAGCGCAGCAACAGCAAAAGCAAAAGGCACTGCCAACCCGACATATCCGCAATAGAGCAATGGCGGATGCACGATTAAGCCAAAGTCTTGAAGCAATGGATTGAGGTCGGCTCCGTCCGCCGGCGTCATCGGTATCAAACGCACAAACGGATTACTGGTAAATACAGAAAAGCAGATGAACCCCAAGTTCATAAGCGCCATTACTGCCAATACCCGAGTCACGAGCGGCGCCGGATAGTTTGGGCTGCGCAGGGCCAATGCCAACATCCAACCGCTCATAATCAAAATCCACAACAGGAACGAGCCTTCATGCCCACCCCAAGTCGCGCTGATCTTGTAATACCAAGGGAGTAACGAGTTGGAATGATTCGCAACATAGGCAACGCTGAAGTCATCGACGGCAAACGCCCACACTAATGAAAAAAACGCCAGGCCACAGAACAAGCATTGGCCGACCGTAAGGGACAGTACCCACCGCTGCAGCATGGGATTAGCAGCACCTGCGAGGCCACCAACGCTGGCCACGAGGGCGAAGCATCCCGCCAAAATCAAGCTGTAAAGACCTAGCTCCGGAATCATTGGCGGCCGCCTAGCGGTGGCAGTGATTCGGCAGAGGCTGTAGCCGGAGCTGGAGCCTCTCCTGCCATATCCATCAATTCCGGGGGCATATACTTTTCGTCGTGCTTCGCCAGTACTTCCACGGCCTCAAACACACCCGCCTGATTCAGAATCCCTTGCACCAGCACACCCTGCCCTTCGCGAAAGAGATCCGGCAGAATACCTGTATAGGTGACGACAAAGTCAGCTCCTTGACGGTCTGTAAGCGTAAATGTAACGGCCAAACTGTCACTAGCACGCTGCACGCTGCCTTCCAACACCATGCCTCCAGCGCGCACTGTTTGATTTAGCGGCACATTACCCTGCACAACATCCACTGGCGGATAGAACATGTTCATATTTTGCTCTAACGCCACGAACACTGACGCCACCGTTAAACCAGAAGCGATCAATACAAAAGACGTCATAAACAGTCGTTGCTTGCGCTTCGGATTCATGGCTCTTGCGGTTTCTCCGGGTTTTCAGCCTGCTGCTGGCGCATTGCCGCGGCCTGATCGCGCCATCGCAGCGCATTTTCCTGTCTCCGTGTAGCTGACCGAGTCGCGGCAAAATTTGCCAACACAACCACTACAGCGGTGCCATATGCCAGCCACACAAAGGGCCCATGACCGTCCATGGCTATAAGTTCGCTGAGTGATGAGAAATACATAGTAGCAGCGCTTAGCTCTGGTTAGTTTTAGACGGCAATGCGCGGCTCCCCGCGTAGCGCTCGCGGACCCAACGCGTATTGGCTTCGCGTCGCAATATTTCCAAGCGCATCCGCGACAGCACATTGTGGCCCGCAAAACAGTATAGACCTAACGTCATAACCAGTAGCGGCAGCCACATTTCCGCGGGCATCGTTGGCTTTTCGGTAAGCGAAAATGACGCCGGTTGATGCAAGGTATTCCACCATTCCACCGAATATTTGATCACCGGAATGTTCACGGTACCAACCAGACTCACCAGCGCCGCCGCCCTGGCGCGCACATCCGCATCGGCAATCGCTTCACGTAGAGCGTAGATGCCCAGATATAGAAACAACATAACGAGAGTGGAGACGGTACGGCCGTCCCATTCCCACCAGCTACCCCATGTTGGGCGGCCCCATACACTGCCTGAAAACAACGCCAGCGCCGTAAGCGTAATGCCTAATGGCAGCGTCGCGGCAATGGCTACATCAGCAAGCTTCATGCGCCACACCAAACCGATAAATCCCGCGACGCCCATCCCCAGATACAGAGACTGCGACACCATCGCTGCAGGCACATGCACATACATAATTCGAAAGCTATTGCCCTGCTGATAGTCCGCGGGGGCGAACGCAATCCCCCAGATGCATCCGGATACAAGTAACAACAACGCCATAACACCAAAGAACCGCACCCAATCGTCAGTGATTTGATAAAACCAACGCGGCGATCCCAGCTTGTGCCAGAGTTGTTTCAACGATGCAGCGATCGATCCGCTCAATGAACCGCTCCGCGCCTATGCATGGCTTGTTTATGGTTATTTTTCATTGCATTTCAACACTGATTTTTAACGCCGCCCATGTCGCCCAAGGCGCTAACAACAGCGAGCATGAGCTGATCAAGCCAAGCCAGGTCAACGGGGCAACGAAGTTCAGGCCATTCGCGGCGGCGCTCATGCAAGCGCTGCCGAAAATTAGTACCGGTAAGAACAGGGGCAGAATCAGTAACGCCAATATCGTCCCGCCACGGCTAAATCCAACGGTCAAGGCGGCGCCAATACTGCCGAGCAGACTCAACGCCGGCGTACCAATCAAAATCACGAGCATGATCGGTACATACGCCTGCGTTTCGAGGCCGAGCAGCAGACCAAACAGCGGTGCGAAAAGCGTGATCAACAGCCCTGAACCGAGCCAGTGCACAAAGATGCGCAACAGTACCGCGACAAACGGCATATGGGCGCTAATCAGCATTTGCTCCAGCGCACCGCTGTCAAAGTCACGGCGGAACATCGCATCCAATGACAACAAATTCGTCAGCAATATGAGCACCCAAAATACACTGCTTAAATAACTGTTCTGATCACCCTGAGCAGTCGGGCCGGCTAACGCAAACAGCAAAAGGCTGAGCAATAAAAATCCCAGCGGGTTAATCACGCTACCGCGCGTGCGCAGCGTGGAGGTCAGTTCACGTTGCAGCAGCTGCTTCATGGCACTGTCTCGACACACGGTTTGAGCCTCACGGTCGTCTTAGCTTTCGTCTGCAACTGCAGATGTGTCGCGCAGACCACAGCACCGCCAGCGCCGCAGTGCTCTTGGATAAGCCGGTTCAATAATGCTTGGCTTTGCACA
>MDTD01062490.1_pt1 | contig 10323 bp, 13 predicted proteins | sample 811221 | NCBI WGS metagenome assembly MDTD01 (sample SAMN05326646, study PRJNA326480) | marine metagenome | isolation source: seawater | place: Pacific Ocean: South West | collected 2011
AATAATGGAAATATCTTAAAAAATCATATAAAAAACGGCGCAAAAAGAGTTATAGTTTCAGCACCCTGCAAAAACTCGGACAGCACAATTGTTTTTGGAGTAAATCAAAATAGAATCAAAAAAACAGATAAGATAATTTCTGCAGGTTCTTGTACAACAAATTGTTTGGGTCCAATAGCAAAAGTTTTAAATGATAATTTTAATATTACTAATGGATTTATGACAACAATTCACTCATTTACTACTGATCAAAGAATTTTAGATAATTCTCATTCTGATTTAAGAAGAAGCAGATCAGCGTCTCAATCAATTGTACCGACTTCTACTGGCGCTTCTAACTCTATTGGAATTATTATTCCTGAACTCAAGGGAAAACTTAATGGGGTAGCAATGAGAGTGCCAACACCAAATGTCTCGTTAATTGATTTTGTATTCAATACAAAAAAGGGAATATCAATTTCTTTGATCAATAAAGCATTTAGAATTGCAGCCAAAAATAAATTAAAAAAAATAATCTTTTCAACAAATGAAAAATTAGTTTCGATTGATTATAACCATAGTCCTTTTTCTGCGATAATTGATGAGTCCTTGACCAGTACAATAGGAGAAAATACTGGAAAAATTGTAGCTTGGTATGACAATGAGTGGGGATTTTCAAACAGAATGTGCGATATAGTGCAATACATTCACAAAAGTTAATTAATGAAATCTCTAAAAAGTTTAAGTTCAGACATTGATGGAAAAGTTTTTATTGTGAGGTTAGATTTAAATGTTCCTTTAAATAACAATGGGATCTCTGACACTACTAGAATTGATAAGATAATTCCTACTTTAAGATTTCTTTTGAAAAAAAAAAATCAAAATAATCATTGTCTCACATATAGGAAGACCTAAAGGTAAAATAGTAAAGAATTTATCGTTAAAAATTGTATGTTTGAAATTATCCGAGATTTTAGATGAAAATGTAGATTTAGTTGAGGAAAAAGTAAATTTACTTACTAAAGAAAAACTTAAAAGAAATTATCAGTCTAAAATTTTAGTTTTAGAGAATATTCGTTTTTACAAAGAGGAGGAATTAAATGATCCAAATTTTGCCAAAAAAATTTCAGAGCTAGGAGATTATTATGTTAATGAGGCTTTTTCATGTTCTCACAGAAGCCATGCATCAGTGAGTATGATAACAAAGTATATTAAAAGTTTTTCTGGTTTATTATTTGAGGATGAGTTAAATGCATTAAAAAAATTAACTTCAAATATTACAAGACCTTTAACTTGTATAATTGGTGGTTCAAAAGTTTCTACAAAATTAGGTGTTATTGAAAACTTAATAATAAAATTGGATAATATAATAATTTTAGGTGGCATGGCTAATAATTTTCTTAAATATAATAATGTAAATATTGGCCAATCTATTTATGAAAATAATTCACAAGAAACAGTAAAAAAAATTATTCATTTAGCAAAAAAAAATAATTGTAAAATATTTTTACCGAATGATGTCAAAATTGGTAAAAATTATAAAGATAAGTCGACGAACAAAGAATTAAATGAAATACAAAATGATGATATAATACTTGATGTTGGCAATAAATCTTTATCAATAATTTCATCAGTCTTAAGATCTACAAAAACAGTTTTATGGAATGGGCCCGCTGGTTATTTTGAATCTCCATATTTTGCACACGGTAGTTCAGAAATTGCAAAAATGATTTCTAAATTATCTTCAGATGGTAAAGTATATTCAGTCATTGGTGGAGGTGATACGGTTGCAGTTGTAAATCAAAATAAACTTTTTGATAAATTCAATTTTGTTTCAACTGCTGGTGGAGCCTTTTTAGAATATCTTGAAGGAAAAGAATTACCTGGTATAAGTGCTTTAAATTAGATGTCGGAATTACACAATATAGCAAAAAAAATAGTTTCTAATGGAAAAGGAATACTTGCTGCAGATGAAAGCACAGGAACTATGTCAAAAAGGTTAAAGAGTGTAAATGTTGAGTCTTCTGCAACTAACAGATTAGCTTTTAGAAATACTTTGTTCACTTCAAGTTCCATGAAAGATTGTATTGGAGGGGTAATTCTTTACGATGAAACAATTAATCAAAAAAAAAACAATCATACAATCCCATTTATTATATCTCAATCTGATAGTTTGCCTGGAATTAAAGTTGATACAGGGGCAAAACCATTATCTAGTTCTAAAAATGAAAAAATTACTGAGGGTTTGGATGGCTTAAGAGAAAGACTGATTAAATACAGCGATCTTGGTGCTAAATTTACTAAATGGAGAGGTGTTTACATTATATCAAAAGAATTTCCGAGTGATCTAGCTAATTTATCAAATGCACATGCGCTTGCAAGGTACGCTGCTCTGGCACAAGAGAATGGTATGGTACCAATAGTTGAACCAGAAGTCTTAATGGATGGTAACCATTCTTCTGATATTTGTTTTAAAAAAACTTCCCAGGTTTTAAAAATTTGTTTTGAACAATTAATATTTCATAAGGTGGATTTAAAAGGAATTATTTTAAAACCAAATATGATTTTACCTGGCTCTGAAAGTGACGAAAGTATTTCGAGTGAAGAAATTGCTCAAAAAACTATTGAGTGCTTAAAAAATAATGTGCCAAAAGAAGTTCCAGGAATTGCTTTTTTGTCTGGAGGACAATCTGAAACTATGGCGACAGAAAATTTAAATAATATAAATAAATTTAATAGCACTGATTTTGTGATGACGTTCTCTTTTGGAAGAGCATTACAACAAAGTGCTTTAAAATTTTGGTCTAAAAATACAAGTGACATAGATGGTACACAAAGAGTTTTTGATCATAGGGCAAAAATGTGTACTTTAGCAGCTAAAGGTGAATGGTCACAAAACCTTGAAAAATAAAAAAAAAAAAATTTATCTTATTTCACCAAATAATATTGATAGTTCAACTTTTTTTAATGATTTAAATTATATTTTAAAATCAAAAAAAATTTCTTTTTTTCAATTAAGGCTGAAAAACCAAAAATCAAAAAAGATTTTTAAGTATGCTTTTAAAATAAGAAAATTATGTCAGAAATATAATGTAAAATTTATAATAAATGATGACCCTGAAATGTCAAAAAATATTGGTGCTGATGGATGTCATATAGGTCAAAGAGATTTAGGAATAAATTCTGCAAGAAAAATTTTAGGGAAAAAGAAAATTTTGGGTATAACTTGCCATAATTCTATCAGATTAGTAAAAAAAGCAATCAGTCATAAAGGAAAAGTTGATTATATTGCAATAGGTGCTTTTTTTAAATCTAGAACCAAAAAAGTTAAATATTTTGCAAAAATTGAAATTATAAAAGAAATTAGAAAATTTACAAAAATACCCATAGTTGCAATAGGTGGTATCAATTCTAAAAACTATAAAACTCTTTTGTTGAATAAAGTAGATTTTTTAGCTATTTCAGGTGACATTTGGAAGAATAAGAAATTAAAACCTAAAGATGCTATAAAAAAATTTTTATGAAGATAAATGGAAATGAAATTAAACCTGGTATGTTAATTGAGCACAAAAATGATTTATGGGAGGTTTTAAAAACTCAGCATGTCAAACCAGGAAAAGGTGGGGCATTTAATCAAATTGAAATGAAAAGTGTAAATAAAAATACAAAATTAAATGAAAGATTTAGATCTAGTGATGTAGTTGAAAGAGCATCTTTAGATGAAAAAGATTTTATTTTCTTATATTCTGATGAAAAAGATTTTCATTTTATGGATCAAAAAACTTATGAGCAAATCCAAGTAAATAAAAATATAATTGGTGAAAAAGGAAGTTTTTTGTCAGAAAATTTAGAAGTTAAAATTAATTTCTATAACGAATCTCCATTATCTATACAACTTCCTACGCAGGTTACATGTATGGTTTCTGAAACTGAAGTAGCCCTAAAAGGTCAAACAGTCTCATCTTCATACAAACCTGCAGTTTTGGATAATGGATTAAATATTTTAGTGCCACCTTTTATTGAAAGTGGCGATATAATATTTGTTGACACTAGAACTATTGAATACGTTAAAAAAAAAAACTAATGAATTCAATATCTCCAAATTTAAATTTAATGATTAAAGCTTCAGAAAAAGCTTCGAAAATTTTAATTAGGGATTTTGGAGAATTAGAAAACTTACAAGTTTCAAAAAAAGGGCCAAAAGATTTTGTGACAAATAGTGATAAAAAAGTAGAAAAAATTTTGATAGAGGAATTAAGTAAAGGTAAAAAAAATTATTCAATACTCAGCGAGGAAATGGGATTAATTGAAAATAAAGATAGAGAAAATTTTTGGATTATAGATCCCATTGATGGAACTAATAATTTCCTACATGGTTTTCCACATTTTTGTATTTCAATAGCTCATAGAAATAATAATAAGATTATTTCGGCATTAATTTTTGATCCTATTAAGAATGAATTATTTTATGCTGAACAAAATGGAGGTGCTTTTTTTAACAATCATCGAATTAGAGTATCAAAAAAAACTATTATCAATGAATGTTTATTTGGATCAAATTACGAGTCCATTAATATAAAATTAGATCTTAACATAAGAATAACCGGAAGCGCTGCACTAGATCTTGCTTACGTAGGTTGTGGACGTTTTGACGGTTATTTTCAAAATAATTTAAATATTTGGGACATAGCTGCAGGAATTTTAATAGTTAAAGAAGCCGGGGGAAGGTATAGTAATATAAATTTCGATGAAATGAGTAATATTAAAATTAGAGCTTCAAGCAATAATATCTATGATAAAATGCAAGAAAAACTAGTAAACTTTTAATTGTTTTTAAAAAATCATTTGTTATAAAACCAACATGAAAAAAAATATTCATCCAGATTATCATAAAATTAAAGTGGAAATGACAGATGGAACCCAATTTGAGACGAGATCAACATGGGGATCTGAGGGGGAAGTTTTAAAGCTAGAAATAGATCCAAAATCACATGCGGCTTGGACTGGAGGAAGGCAGAAATTATTAGACAAAGGAAGAGTAAGTAAATTTAATAAAAAATTTCAAAATTTTAGACAAGAGAATAAGAGTTAATGTCAAATGCACCTTTAATGCCAATGGCAACAGCTGTTTGGCTTGTTGAAAATACTACACTTACATTTAAACAAATAGCAGACTTTTGCAAATTACATGAAGTTGAAGTTCAAGGAATAGCTGATGGTGAGGTAGCAAAAGGAATAGTTGCTTACAATCCTATTATGTCAGGTCAACTTACTAGAGACGAAATAGAGTTATCCTCTAAGGATGATCAGAGACCTTTAAAGTTACGTGACAACCAGATTGATATTACAAGTGAGGAAAAAAAAATAAAAAAATACGTGCCTTTATCAAAAAGACAAGATAAACCCGACTCTGCATTATGGTTAATCAGACAACACTCAACCTTAAAAGACTCACAAATAGCAAAACTTGTTGGGATCACAAAAAATTCTGTAACTGCAATCCGGAACAAAAGTTATTGGAACTATAATAGTTTAACAGCGAAAGATCCTGTTGCTATGGGGTTATTTACACAAAAGGATTTGGTTGAAGCTATAGAAAAAGCAGAAAGAAGATTGAAAAGGGAAAAAAAAGAAAAAGATAAGCTTAATAAAGATAATAGTTAATAAAATATTAAAACAAAGTCATAGACAATAAATAATTTTAATGTTATCAAGCTTTTTTTTTGGAGGTAGTTATTAAGATAGAAGTAAAAGATAACAATGTTGAGCAAGCATTAAGGGTTTTAAAAAGAAAACTTCAGAGGGATGGTTTCTTTAAAATAATTAAGCTAAAGAATAATTACGAAAAACCATCTGAAAAGAAAAAAAGAATTCTTCAAGAAAATATTAAAAGAGTAAAGAAGCTTAATAAGTTAAAGAATAGATTCTAGATATCGCGGGGTGGAGCAGCCTGGTAGCTCGCAAGGCTCATAACCTTGAGGTCGGCGGTTCAAATCCGTCCCCCGCAACCAATTATATTTTGAATTTCGATTTTTTACTATCTTCTAAAAATCCTTTGACAGTATCGCGAGTTAAACGATTAAAACTTTTTCCAAACTTTTCTATTTTTTCGATAATAGTTGGGGGCGTTGTAATAATGTGACAACCTATTTTTTTTGCTTGAAGATAGTTATAAGGTTCTCTCGTACTCGCCCAAAGTATTTCAACATTTTTGAATTTTTTTGCCAATCTGATGCTCTTATTGAAAATTGGAATTGGGTCTTTTCCTGCATCACTCATTCTACCAGCAAATATCGAAATTATTACTTTAGTTTTCTTATTAATTTTTCTCAAAATTCTGGCAGTTTGAGCAGAAGTATAAACAGATGTTATATTTAATTTTATATTTTTGTTGTTCAGTTCTCTTATAACTTTTCCCATAAATTTATTCTTAGTATTTATAATTGGAACTTTGACAAAAACATTTTTTCCCCAGGTTCTTATTTTGTTGCCTTGCAAAATCATATTTTTCTCATCATCAGCGAATACTTCAAAAGAAATGGGTTTTTTTTTAACTATTTGAAGTATTTTTTTAGAATATTCTTCATAATTTTTAGCTCCAGCTTTTCTCATTAAGCTCGGATTAGTTGTAAAACCTTTCACTAATTTATTTGAATTAAATTTTTTGATTAAATTGATATCTGCAATGTCACAAAAAACTTTAGTCAAATTATAAACTTTTAATTATCTCTTCAGTCATTTTTTTTGCATCGGCAAATAACATTAGAGTATTGTCTCTGTAAAATAAATCATTATCAATTCCTGCATATCCAGGTGATAAGCTTCTTTTAACAAATAGAACTGATTTGCTTTTTTCAACATCAAGAACTGGCATACCATATATTGGACTCTGTGGGTCTGATTTAGCAACTGGATTAGTAACATCATTTGCACCGATAACATATGCAACATCACAATTTGCAAAATCATTATTTATTTCTTCTAATTCAAAAACTTCATCGTAAGGGACATTAGCCTCTGCTAATAATACATTCATATGTCCTGGCATTCTTCCTGCAACAGGGTGAATTGCATAAGTTACTTTAACTCCATTTTTTTTTAAAGCATCAACCATTTCCCTAAGAGCATGTTGCGCTTGAGCTACAGCCATTCCATAACCTGGTACTATAATTACCGATGAAGCATTTTTCATTAAAAATGCTGCGTCATCTGCATTACCACTTTTAACTGGTTTTTGTTCTTTATTAGATGTTTTACTTGTCTCTTCGTTTGCTCCCCAGCCTCCTAATATAACATTAAAAAAAGATCTATTCATACCCTTACACATAATATAAGATAGTATTGCTCCGGATGATCCAACTAAAGCTCCAGTTATAATTAAAGCGGTGTTTTCTAAAGTAAATCCTATTCCAGCAGCAGCCCAACCGGAATATGAATTTAACATTGAAATTACAACAGGCATGTCTGCACCACCTATTGGTATTATTAACAAAACTCCTACCAAAAAAGATATTGCGATTATTGTCCAAAACCAAGTATCTGTTTGAGTTTTACACAAATAAAAAATAAGAAGAATTAATGTTATTCCCAAAAAAAGATTTAAATAATGTTGTCCAAAAAATGTTATCGGAGACCCAGACATAATTCCTCTGAGTTTTAAAAATGCAATTATAGATCCAGTGAATGTTATTGCTCCTATTGAAGCTCCAAGTGACATTTCAATAAGACTTGATGTTTTAATATCTCCAAATTTTCCTAAATTAAATACCTCTGGGTTTAGAAAAGCTGATATCGCAACAAAAACTGCTGCTAAGCCGACTAAACTATGAAAACCAGCAACAAGCTCTGGCATAGCAGTCATAGGAATCTTAAAAGCGATTACAGCACCTATAAATCCTCCTACTAAAAGAAAAATTAACAGATAGACGAAAGAGATCGAAAAATTACCAACAGACAAAATTGTAACACTTATTGCAATTATCATTCCGATTATTCCAAAAAAATTTCCTTTTCGTGAAGTTTCTGGAGATGAAAGACCCCTTAGGGCTAAAATAAATAATACTCCTGAAATCAAATAGAATACTGCTAATAAATTTGCTGACATTTTATTTATCCTTCTTTTTTTTTTTATACATAGCAAGCATTCTTTGAGTAACTAGAAAACCACCAAAAATATTTATTGCTGCAAGCACTATTGCGATGAAACCAAAAATATTAGCCTTATCAAATATAGTATCTTTATCACCTGCTAAAGCTGCTATAATTGCTCCAACTATAATTACTGATGATATCGCATTTGTTACAGACATTAGTGGTGTATGCAAGGATGGCGTTACACTCCAAACAACATAATAACCAACAAAAATTGATAGAATAAATATACTAAGTCTAAATATAAAAGGATCTATTTCCATATAGTTATTTTACCAAGGTTTTATTTATTATTTCATCATCCATATTAATATTTATTTTTTTGTTCTTATTATCATATAAATTCATAACAAAATTGAATAAATTTTTTGAATATAAATTCGAAGCAGAAATTGGAAGTTTATTTAAAATTGTACTCTCACCAATAATTATTACTCCATTTTTTTCAATTATTTTGTCGGGCTCCGTATAAGCTGAATTTCCACCTTGAGAAGCAGCAAGGTCATATATAATTGAGCCTGACTGCATTTGTTCTATCATCAATTCATTTATTATTTTAGGTGCTTTTTTTCCCGGTATTAATGCAGTACATATTACGATATCAATTTTTTTTAAGGTTTCTGCAAGTAATTCCTCTTGTTTTTTTTTAAAATCCTCAGATGTTTCTTTAGCATACCCACCCTCAGTTTCTAGGTTTTCAGAACCTTCTACTACTAAGAATTTTCCTCCAAGACTTTCAACTTGCTCTTTTGAGGCCATTCTAACATCTGTTGCATAAACTATAGCTCCCATTCTTTTGGCTGTAGCAATAGCTTGTAAGCCTGCTACCCCCGCACCTACAACTAAAACTTTCGCTGCAGCAATTGTTCCGGCTGCAGTCATCATCATTGGTATCGCTTTTTTAAATGTTGCAAAAGAATCAACCACAGCTTTGTATCCAGCTAAATTTGCTTGTGATGATAAAATGTCCATTGATTGAGCTCTGGTTATTCTTGGCAAAAGTTCTAAAGAAAAAACCAAAAGATTATTTTTAATTTTTTTTATTTTTTCAGAATTTATTGATGAGTTAAAATTACCTATTAAAATATTTTTTTCTTTAACTAATTTTATATTATCCTCGTCAGGAAGATTTACCTGTAAAAGAATATCACTATTTTTTAAGATTTCTTCTTTTGTTTCAATTTTACAACCTAAGTTTATAAATTCATTATCGTTAATACCAAGGTGTGTTCCAAAGTTTTTCTCTATTATTACCTCAAATCCATTTGAAATAAATTTTTTTGAAATTTCAGGGGTTATAGCAATTCTTTTTTCTAAATTTAGGTTCTCTAAAATTGATCCAATTTTCATATTTAATTATAAAAGAAATATTGCTAATAAAGATAAAACAAAAATTACAACAATTGAACCCCATAATACAAACTTCGTAAATTTACTCCAGGTTTCTTTATGATATTGATTATCCATAAACCTACTTTTGTCTTGCTTTAAATTTTGGATTTTTTTTATTGATAATATAGACTCTGCCGCGTCTTCTAACTAACTTTGAATTTAGGTCTCTTTTTTTTAATGATTTTAATGAACTAGCTATTTTCATAATTATTTTTTATAACTTTTAATAAAGGAACTTATATAATCTTTCAATTGTATTTTGCCAAATCTTTTATGAACTTTGTTGTTTAATGTCATATTTTGTAGAGATGACGCATATCTTTCGCCTTTTCTCTGAGGTATGAACTTTATTTTTGCTCCAAAAAGTCTAGCAATTTCAATTATCGAATAACTCTTTTTATTTGAAATAGAATAATATAAAGATTTATTTTTTTTCCAGGCCTCATAACAAATCTTAATAGTATCATCAATGTGTGTAAATCTTCTGGACTGTGAGCCTGGCTTGACAACTGGCATTGGCTTTCCTTTTGCAAAACAGTTCTCGAATATTCCAATTACAGTAGACATTTCTCCCTCTTTGATATGTCTAGGTCCATAAATATTGTAAAAATATATAATTTCAAATTTAAAATTAAACCATATTTTTAAATTTTCTAATAATTCTAAATTCTTAGCTTTGGTAAAGGCATAAGGTGATAAATTTTTATCCTGACCTTTATTTCCCAAACTAGCTGAAGTTGCAGAGTAAATTAATTTTATTTTATTATCTAAACAAAATTTAAAAACTTCTTTTGATCCAAT
>MDTD01093843.1_pt1 | contig 10323 bp, 9 predicted proteins | sample 811221 | NCBI WGS metagenome assembly MDTD01 (sample SAMN05326646, study PRJNA326480) | marine metagenome | isolation source: seawater | place: Pacific Ocean: South West | collected 2011
GTGCTCCTATTCCTAAAGGAAAAAAAAAAAATTATCATTCCAAAAGAAAATTTTTCAATAGATGAAAAAAATAAAATGTTAATAATTGAATCTTTTCCAAAAACTGATTTTATTAGAAAAAAAGGGAGGGACTTTAAGAAAAATCAAATTTGTTTAAATAAAAATGATATTTTGAATTTAAGATCGTTAGCTTTAGTCAAAAACTTAAAAGAAAAAAAAATCTTGGTAAAAAAAAAACCAAAAGTTTTTGCAATAGTTACTGGAGATGAAATAATTTCTAAAAATAATCCTAAAGGAATTATTGAATCATCAAACGAAGTTTTTATTAAATATTATGCGGAAATATTTGGGTATGACTTAAAAAAAATTGTTACAGTCAAAGATAATATTAATGACTTAAAAAATACCTTGGAGTCAACCAATGACTATGATTTTCTTATAACATGTGGTGGTATATCAAAAGGGAAATATGATTTAGTTAAAGAAGCTTTGAGAGATTATGGTTTAAAAATATTTTTTGATAAATTAAAAATTAAACCGGGAAAACCAACTACCTTTGGAAAATTTAATACCAATAAATATTTTCTTGGAGTTCCAGGAAACCCTATTTCTTGCTATATATCTATACTTTTTATCTTTTCTAAAATTATTAATTCATTCTATGGTTTTGAATTAATCAGATTTTCAGAGAGAAAATTAAAATCTAACTCATCAACAATAATTTTAAATAATTTAACCAATTTTTTAAGAATTAAACTATCTAGCTTAAATAGAAATACTTTTTATGTTTTGAATGATCAGGATAGTTCACTTCAAATGAAATTAAAGGATTCTGATGGAATTCTAGTTCTTTCGTCAAAAATAAATAATATAAAAAAAGGAAAAGAATACGAAGTTATACTTTTTAGAGATTTACCTTTTTGTTAATTATGATATTGACTTATAAAAAGAACTTATGTAGAACATTTATTATGTTGACCTTAAAACAAAAGAAATTATTAGACTTCCTAGAACAATATTACAAAAGAAATAAAATATTTCCTACATTTGATGAAATGAAAATTAAATTGTCAATTAAATCAAAATCAGGAATTCATAAACTATTATCTTCTTTAGAAGAAAAGGGATATATTGAAAGACTACCTCACAAAGCACGAGCTTTAAAAATTAATAATACTATTAATCATGATATTATTAAAGAAGAGACCGATATTCCCTTTCTTGGGAGAATTGCTGCAGGAAACCCAATAGAGGCTATTACAGGAAGCTTCGAGCAAATTTCAGTACCAAATTTCTTATTAGATAATAAAGATGAACATTTTACACTTGAAGTAACTGGTGATTCTATGATTGAAGAAGGTATTTTTGATGGAGATATTGTAGTAATAAAAAAAATAAATGTGGCAAGTTCAGGTGAAATTGTAGTTGCATTAATTGATGATTCAGAAGTTACACTTAAAAAATTTAGATCATACAAAAATTCAATTGCACTTGAACCAGCAAATAAAAACTATAAAACTCGTATATTTGGAGAAGGTAGAGTCCAAATCCAAGGAAAATTAGTTGGTTTACTAAGAAAATTCTAATATTAATCTAATATGCCAATTATTACAAGATTTGCTCCATCCCCAACTGGACTTCTTCATTTAGGTGGAGCAAGGACTGCCCTTTTTAACTTCATATTTGCTAAATCTAAAAATGGCAAGTTTAAAATCAGATTTGAGGATACTGATAAGTCAAGAAATCAAAAAGAAGTAATTGATAGAATTATTTTAGATCTTAAGTGGCTAAATATTGAATCAGATGAAAAAATTATTTATCAAAGTGATAATATAAAAAACCACATAGAATTTGCAAATTCTTTAGTTAATAACGGTTTAGCATACAAATGTTTTAATGATGAAAACTTAATGAAAAACAATGAAAATAAAAAAAATAAAATTAAAAGTGAGTGGAGAGATTCCAAAAAAAAACCTCCAAAAAATTCAAAATATTGTATTAGAATTAAATCACCTATTAATGGTTCAACTTACATTAATGATACAATACAAGGAAAAGTTCAAATAGAAAATATTGAACTAGACGATTTCGTGATTTTAAGAAGTGATATGACACCAACATTTTTACTTTCATCAGTATTTGATGATTATGAAATGAAAGTTACAGATATCATAAGGGGTGATGATCATTTGACTAACTCTTTAAGGCAAAAAGTTTTATTCAACTTTCTTGACTATTCTCCAAACTTTTCTCATATTTCGCTAATCCATAATGAACAGAATCAAAAGCTTTCTAAAAGAGATATGGCTTTATCAGTAAACGACTATAGAGGAAAAGGAATTTTAGCTAAAAGCCTTATAAATTATCTATTAAGAATGGGATGGTCCCATGGAAATCAAGAATTTTTTACTTTAAATGAAGCAATAAAATTATTTCAAATTAAAAATATTGGAAAATCTCCAACAAGATTAGATGAAAAAAAACTGCTTTTTTTAAATAATTTTTATATTAAAAGTGAAAGTGATGATTCTTTATATGACGAAATTCAAAGATTATCTTCTGATCAAGAAAGTAATAGTCTCAAAAAATTAAAAAGTAAGGCCATTTTATGTATCAATTTATTTAAAGCAAGATGTGAAACTATTAAGGATTTAAAAAACAAAATAAACTTCTTAATTAATTCAAAAATCCAATTAGATAGTATGGACCAGGAAATTCTTAATAAATCAAATAATATTAAAGATGAAATAATTTCTGAATTATCCAAGATAAATGATTGGAATGAAATTAATTTACAAGAAACTGTTAAAAATATTGTCAATAGATTACAATTAAACTTTAAACAAGTTGCACAACCTTTAAGATTATCTGTTTGTGGACAAGTTAATGGTCCATCAGTATCATCAATTCTTTTTATATTAGGTAAAAATGAAGTTTTGGAAAGAATTAATAAAGTCTGGAAGATATGAAGAAAAAAACAATTACTTTAGTTGATAATAGAAATGGTAATCAATATGAATTTGATATAAAAGATGGCTCCTATGGGCCACCAGTTGTCGATCTTGAAGCATTTTATAATAAAACTGGACTATTTGTTTACGATCCTGGATTTACATCTACCGCAAGTTGTTCCTCTGAAATAACTTACATAGATGGAGATAAAGGCACTCTTCTTCATAGGGGGTATTCAATTGAGGACTTAGCTAAAAAATCAGATTATCCTGAAGTTTGCTATCTTTTATTAAATGGTGAACTTCCAAATAAAACAAATAAGAAAAAGTTCATAGATATTCTAACTAACCATACAATGCTTCATGAGCAAATTTTTAGATTCTATAGTGGTTTTAGAAGGGATTCTCACCCAATGGCTGTAATGGTTGGAATTGTAGGTGGGCTTTCTTCATTTTATTCTGATGAAACACATGATTTTTCTTCAACTCAAGGTAAGTGGGTTGCAGTAACTAGGCTTTTAGCCAAACTTCCAACTATTGCTGCCATGGCTTATAAGTATTCTCTTGGACAACCATTTATTTATCCTAAAAATAGTCTTAGTTATAGTGAAAATTTCCTTCATATGTTGTTTTCTACCCCTAGCAGTGAATACAAGCCATCAAAAGCAAGAATAGAGGCCTTAGATAAACTACTCATTCTTCATGCAGATCATGAACAAAATGCTTCTACATCAACAGTTAAAATAGCCGGATCATCTGGTGCTAACCCATTTGCGTGTGTTGCAGCAGGAGTTGCTTCACTTTGGGGACCAGCGCACGGAGGAGCAAACGAATCTGTTATTAGAATGTTGAATCAAATAGAAAATGAGACAGAGATAAAAAAATATATTGAAAAAGCTAAAAACAAGAATGATCCCTTTCGACTAATGGGTTTTGGGCATAGAGTCTATAAGAATTATGATCCAAGAGCTAATGTCTTAAGAAAATATTGTCACAATCTTCTAAAAGAGGATGAAAATTTTAATGTACCCTTATTTAAACTAGCTACCAAGCTTGAAGAAATAGCATTAAATGATGACTATTTTTTAGAAAAAAAACTTTATCCAAATGTTGATTTCTATTCAGGTATTATTTTAAAAGCATTAGGACTACCAGAATCAATGTTTACTGTAATATTTGCGGTTGCTAGAACAGTAGGCTGGATTGCTCAATGGAAAGAAATGACAGAAAATCAATCAAGAAGAATAAGTAGACCAAGACAATTATATACTGGGCAGAAAAAAAGAAATTTTATAAAAATTAATGATAGAAAAAATAAAACTCAAATGTTTCCAGGAAAAATTGATTAAGTATTAAAGATTTTTTACAATTAAATCTGATGGATTTTGATTGTTTAAAAGCATATTTTTACAAAATTCATTCATAAACCTGATTTGCTTTTTTCTAATTGATTCGTTTTCGATAATATTTTTTATCTCAGAAACGACATTTTGTTCGGTAAAATCTTGAAAAATAAATTCTGGAATTATTTCTCTATCATTTACAATATTAATAATAGATGCATATTTAACTTTTACAAAAATTTTTAAAATTAGTTGTGTTAAGAGATTTGTTTTATATACAACTATTGTTGGTGTTCTATATTTTGTTAACTCCAAAGTAACACTTCCTGATGCAGCAATAGCAAGAAAAGATTGCTCCATAATCTTTTGCTTATCAGAAAAATTAGTAGTAATTCTGATATTTAAACCCTTAACTGAATTCAAAACAATTTTTTTATGGTTTGAAAAAGTTAATATATAAATTTTGAATTCTGGAAAGTTAATTTTTATTTTTTTGATAATTCTTTTAAGTATTTTTAAATTATTTTTTATTTCAACTTCTCTAGAACCAGGAAGAAAACATAATATTTTTTTTTTTTTTAATATCTTTTTTTTTTCAAAAAATATCTGATGACCTACAAATTTTGTATTTAAATTATAATTTGTAAAATATTTTGGTTCAAAATTAAACAATGTAAACATCTGATCATATAATTTAGCAAAAATTTTGGATCTATAAGATTTCCATGCCCAAACCGTAGGTGCAACATAATGAACAAATTTTGTTTTCGTATTTCTCAGTATTTGTAATTTTTTTACTAATCTATAATTAAAACTTGGGGAATCTATTGTAATTAAAATTTCAGGATTAATATCTCTTATCTTCATACGTAAAAAATTTAACAATTTAACAAATTTTAAAATCCTTAAAAGTACTTCGATAATACCTATAGTATTGAAATGATTCATACTCAACCAGGATCGAAAACCTGTTGATTTCATTAACTCTCCGCCTACGCCATAAATTTTACAATTTGGTTTTGATTTTTTTAAAGATTTTATTAAATGATATCCTAAATAGTCACCTGAAGGCTCTGTTGTTATTATTACTATTTTCATTAAATACCATACAAGATTATATTATTGTTATTACTCATTTCTAAAATCTTAGTTTTATTTATAAATATAGTATTGTTTGCTGAATAAATTATTCCTTTAATCCCGCTTTTAATACAATTATTTAATGTTTTTATTCCAATAGTTGGTAAATCCACTCTTAAATCTTGTTTTTTTTTAATTAACTTTACTAATATAGCTTGCTCATTTTTCTTTTTTAGATATTTTCTTGATCGATTGATTAATTCATCAGTTCCTTCTATTGCCTCAATTCCAATTACTTTTCCTTCTTGCATAATTAAAGACTGTCCAATATCAAATTTAGAATTATTATCTAATATCAATTTTGCTTTTACTGCATTTTTATACATTTTATTTGTGATCTTTAGCTTGGACATATTTCCTTTTCCAGCAAATAATGAGGGTATAATTTTATTCAAACTTATTATTTTATACCCTATTTTCTCTAGATTATTTATTGCAAAAGATAAAAGAGTATTATCACCACTTTGTAAAATTTTTTTTGTAAAACTTGGTAAAAGTTTTAAACTATTGATATCTGGTTTGATATCAGTAATACTCGGTCTAGAAAGGTTTCCAGCCATAATTAATTTATCAAAACCTTCATTATTCAATTTCTTTAAAACAGTTACAATTTTACCAAAGTTAATAATTTGATAATCAAATTTTTTAAGATAACTATTAAAAGGATTTTTTAAAAAACCTACACAAAAAAATTTAATATTTGTTTTAGCAAAATGATTTACTATTATTTTTGGTAAATCACCCCCGCCAACTAAGAAAACTATTCCACTTTTTTTCATGGAAGACAAAATGATCTTTCTGAATTTCTCGATAAAAAATCTATAAGTTTTTTAACTGAATAGTATTTACAATCTTTATTGATAACTTTATCTAGCCTATATTTAAACGTTTTTTCTTTATCATGAAAAATAAATTTATATACTTTTCGTAATTCTGCTATTTCATCTTTGCTGAATTTTCTTCTTTTGAGTCCAATTATATTTAGCCCTGATAATTTTGCTCTATTTCCAAGAACGGTTCCAAATGGAATGACGTCTGCTGTAACACCGGACATTCCACCAATCATAGCTCCTTCCCCAACATGTGAAAACTGATGAATAGCACTTAATGCTCCGACAACAACATTGCTTTCAATTATAACATGACCAGCTAATGTGGAATGATTAGCAAAAATAACATCTTCGTATATTTTGCAATCATGAGCTATATGAGTCCCAACCATTAACAGACAATTATCTCCAACTTCTGTAACACCACCACCACCCTCTGTTCCCAGATTGATTGTAACATATTCTCTAATCTTGCAATTACTTCCAATGATAACTTTTGTATCTTCCCCTTTGTATTTTAAATCCTGAGGAATCGATCCAATTGAACTGAAAGAAAAAATTTCAGTATTCTTTCCAATCTTAACATTACCATCAATAACAACATTACTATGTATTTTGCATCCTTCGCTAATTTGTACATTTTTGCCAATAAAGCTGAAAGGTCCAATTTTTACGTTTTTAGAGATTTTGGCTCCATTGCTAATAATAGCCCCAGGATGAATCATAATTTTATAATAAACTAATTAATATAAAAAAAAACAAATAATAAAAGATTTCAAAATGTTACAAACTATTCATTATTAAGGATCGCAGAAATTTCAGCCTCGGCAACAAGTTTGTTATCTACATAGGAGAAACAATTAAATTTCCAGATATTTTTTAAATTTCTTTTTTTTTTAACTTGATTTACTAAAATATCACCAGGGCAAACTGGTTTTCTAAATCTAGCTTTATCGACTGTTAAAAGATAAACAGATGTATTTTTATGAGTTTTCTGCAAACTATACATTACAAGTGTTCCAGCAGATTGGGCCATAGATTCTATGATCAATGCGCCAGGCATAACTGATCTAGATTCAAAATGCCCCTGAAAATAATTTTCATTAAATGTGACATTTTTTATACCTGTTGCACTTTCAAATGGAATTATGTCTTTAAGCTTATCAATTAATAAAAAAGGATATCTGTGAGGTATAAGATTTTTTATGTCTTCTATATTTAATACTTTTTCATTCATTTTCTTAACTTATTTCTTAATAAAAGTGTTCTTCTATGCCAACTGATTAAGTTTTCCGCAGGATATCCACCAACAGAAGAATTATCATCAATATTTTTCATTACACCACTTTTTGCAGCAATTTTCACGTTATTTCCTATCTTTACATGTCCACTTATACCAACTTGTCCACCTATCATGACGTTGTCACCAATACTAGTACTTCCAGAAATACCAGTCATTGCTGCAATTATGCAGTTTTTTCCTATTTTTACATTGTGTCCTAAGTGAACCATATTATCAATCATTGAGTTTTCTTCAATAACAGTATCGCCAATAGACCCTCTATCTACTGTTGAATTACATCCGATTTCAACGTTCTTTTTTATTAAAACTCTTCCTAATTGTGGTATTTTTTTAAAAGAATTTTCCTTTATAGCAAAACCAAACCCTTCACCTCCTAGTTTAACACCTTGATATAATTTTACATTATCAGAAATTATAGAAAAATAAATTGAAACATTATCTCCAATAATACAATTATCTCCGACAACAACTCCTTTTCCTATTACTGAATTATGTCCTACATTACAACCTTTCCCAATTTTAGCAGTATTGTGAATAAATGAGGTATCAGATACATTTACTGAACTATCAAATTCTTTTAATGAGTCATTTTTATCAAAATAAAAATCAGGATAAATTGATTCTGGATACATAAATGAAGCTAATTCAGCAAGAAGGAAATATGGATCATTCGCGAATAAATAATTTTTATTTTTTTTAACAGCATATTTTTTTTCAATAATTAATGCTCCAGCTTGGGTTGTTTCTACTAAATTTAAATATTTTTTATTGGATAAAAAACTAATTTCATTTTCTTGAGCATTTTCAAGAGTTGAAATATCAGAGATTTCAAAATCTTTATTACCAGCAAAATTACAACTGAATTTATTTGCTAATTGGCTTAATGTAAATGAACCAGCTTTTTTATAAAAATTGCTATCAATCAAAATTTTTTTACCATAGGGGGTTATTTTTCTCCTAAAGTAACCTTTGGTAAAACTTTATTTAATTCAATTACAGCTTTTTCGGTAAGATCAATATCTTTACCAACAAGAATTACCTGACTTTTTGCTAATACCAAATTTAGGTTAGCTTCATTAGCAATTACTGATAATACATCAACTAATGCTCCCTGAATTTTATTAGTTGACCTCTCAAATAAAGCCTCAAATTTTTTTGCTTCAGCCATATTTTTTTCCTTTATCTCATTAATTTTCTTATTAAGAGATTTAACTTTCTCAGCATAAACTTCTTTTGAAAGAACATTTTTTTGCTTTATTAATTCACTTTCTTGATCTCTTATCTGATCTTCTTGTTTTGTTATAATATTTCTTTGCTTTCTTCTTTTGTCTTCAAATTGATCAACTAGGCTTTGATAAGCTTTTGATTGATTAAGAATTCTTTTCATATCAACAACACCGACACGAGAAACAAAAGAATCCGAATTAGCTTTTTTTTCCTGTGAATTCAAAGTTTCAAAGTTCAAAAATAAGAATAATATGGCTAGTAAAGAATAATTTAATTTTTTCATAATGCTCCTTGATTAATGTTAATATGTTGTACCAAAACTAAATCTAAAAATCTCTTTTTTATCATAATTTTCCTTTAAAATTGCTCTACTTAGATAAAATTTTACGGGCCCAAAAGGAGAAAGCCAAGTCAAACCAATTCCTGCTGATGCTCTTAGTGAATTTTCATCTTTTACATCTGGCGATGAGGCAGCAGTGTTATACACTGTGCCTACATCGGCAAATAAAAGACCCATTACACCTAAATCTTCTGGAAGTCCCAAAGGAAAGTTTAATTCATTTCTACTAACATAGTATGTTTCTCCGCCTAATGCATCAGATGTTGCTACATCTCTTGGACCGATACCATGATTTTTAAAACCTCTAAGTCTATCTCCATTAAGAAAAAACCTATCATTTATTTTTACTTCTTTCATACCAAAGATAAAACCAGCCTCAATAAAATTTGCGAGTATCCACTGTTCTGATATTCTATAAAAATTTGCTGCCTTAATTTCTGTTAAAAAATGTTTTGAGTTACCCCCTAATCCAAAATAATCAAAATCAAACCTAACTTTGTATCCGTCAGTTGGATTAAGCCTATCATTAAGTCTATTAATTTGAACTGCTTGACCAATTACTGAAGTAACTCTTTTTCCCTCTTGATCTTTAACATATGCAGATGAATTATTATCAATATCATGAATTCTATCACGTCTAAGTGCATAACTTATAAAATGTCTGAGATCATCATAGATTTCGTAGCCACTTCTTAATTTAAAACCGAGGCTTTTTTGCCTATAACCACTATAAACTTTATTATTTGCTCTAACGTCAAAAATATCTATGCCGGCTGCAAAATCTTTATCTAGAAAAAATGGATCCGTATAAGACAGATCAATTGTAGATCGTCTAGTAGAAAGTCCAAGCGCAAGGCCAAGTTCTTTTGCCTGACCAAGTAAATTTGATTCCTTAATTGAGATATTACCAATTGCTCCATCAAGTGATGAATATCCAGCTCCAACAGAAAATTCACCAGTTGATTTTTCAGTAACTTCAACATTTAAGTTAGTTTTGTTATTATCAACACTTTCATCAAAAGTTATTCCAATATTTTCAAACATTCCTAGTGATCTTAAATTCTGTTCACTTTTCCTTATCTTTGAAATATTAAATGAATCTCCTTCAATAAATTCTATTTGTTTTCTTATTATTTTATCCTCAGTTTTTAAATTTCCTGAAATATCAATTTTATCTATATAAACTTTA
>MDTD01175685.1_pt1 | contig 10323 bp, 9 predicted proteins | sample 811221 | NCBI WGS metagenome assembly MDTD01 (sample SAMN05326646, study PRJNA326480) | marine metagenome | isolation source: seawater | place: Pacific Ocean: South West | collected 2011
CACCTAAAGATTCTAGTCTTGAAATATCTTCTTCTAAGTTATTGGAGTCTAAACCAAAGTGTTCTAATCCATAATGTGGGTCTGGATCACTTGGGCCAAGCTTTTCATTAGTTCTTTCTCCAGAAATATTCACTCTAAACCCATCTTCGCTTTGACACATAATAAACCTGTCCCCGACAGACCTTACCTCATCACTGGTTATCTTAAAGTTAAATGCATTTACAAACCAATTTGCATCATTTTCCGGATCTTTACTTTTAATATGAATATGATTTACTTTATACATTGCTCTCCTTTATTTATTAATTTTATTTATTAAGATATCGTGTGCTTCTGGCCACCCAAAAATAAACCAATCTGGCACATTATTAATTAAACTATCAGGATTTAAACTTTTTCCAAAACTATCAGTTGATTTGAGTCCCAATTTTTCACCAATTGCTATTAATCCGCCAACATGTTCTAAGGAAATTTTATAAATTGCCATTATTGGCAAATTGCCTTTTATTATTTGTAGTCCAGGATACACTGCTGAGGCAAAGGAATTGATATAAGAAAAGTTATTAACCCAATCTAATTCTTTTTTAAAAAGATTTGTCCAATTTTTTCCTTGTTCAATTTCTAAGCAAAGAGTCATATCAATCATTTCAGGAAAATTTATAACTGGTTTAAATTTTTTATTATTAAGGTAAACGTTTTCCTCATCACAATGAATATATTCGTTTATGGCTGGACAACCTATTGCACCTACAGATCCTTTCTTTGAAAAAAATGACACTGTTAATCCCCAAGAATTTAAATTATTACTATAAGGTACAGTCCCGCATAGAGGATCTACGCAAAAATACTCATTAGAATTAAAATCAAAACTTTCATTGGATTCTTCAGAAAGTATATTGTGAGAAGACATATTATTGATAAAATTTTTTATTATTTCATCGGATTTTAAGTCTGCTTGAGTTACTAAACCAGCCTCAAATTTATTCCACTTTTCAAGATTTTTAAAGTCAAAAATTTTTTGAAAACTTTTTAATTCATGACCTGCTTTTTTTACTGCATCTAAACAAATTTTTGATTCTAATTTGATAGTATCTCCTTAATTTTTAAACATTTAGGCCCATTGTGGTTAATACGTATATTGACATTATTGTCACTGAATTCAATTCTTCTTTCTCCATCTAATGCCAAGGTGCCCTTTTTTAACCTAATATTTATAATTTCATTTTTCTTAAATAATTTCCAATTATTAATTAAGATTTCTTCTATTTTTCCAGGTGCAATTGGGGCATATATTTTTTTTGAGCACTTTTTTTGATCATTTGAAATATCTATGTACATCGAATGATATTTATCTAAACTTTGACCTAAATTAAAGCCTATTGAAGAAAAGCCAATACCATAAGGGCTGATTTTATTAACAAATACCTCAGAAATTGAATCCATTTCCCAAATAGCTCTTGCACCAACATAAGGAATTTTACAAGAAACAATATCAACCAAAGCACTATCAACTAACTTATTTTCAAAATATACATCGAGTTTTTTTACTCTTTCATAAAAAAAATTTTTATTGTCAATTTTTGAATACTTTCCTGCCACCATACCTGCAACTGTGCCATCAATATTTTCTGGAAATAAATTATTTGTTCCTGTTGATATTGGTAGAATTGGAGTTTTTTTTACATAATTTGAAACTAACCTTGCTGTTCCGTCTCCTCCGAAAACAATAATGCAAGAAAGGTCTAGTTTTTCCATCTTCTTTGCTGCCTCGATTGTTGTTAGCTCTTCGTCGAGCGAAGATGTTTTAATGATTTCTGTTTCAATAAGATTTGAATATTTTTCTCTAGATTTTCTAGATATGTCACTAAAATCAGGCATTATATATACTTTATTGATGCCTTCTTTAGAAATACCTTCATAAACTTTTACAAGTTCATTGGATTTATGTTGACTGGAAACAGAAGAAGCACTAGCAACCAGCCTTCTAATGTCTTTGCCAGAATTGGGATTCACAATTATGCCTATTGATTTTAAATCTTTAGCCAATTGCTTTAGGGTCTTGAAGATTTTTAATTATATTTTCTAAAAATTTAGCAGCTGGGAACCCATCAACTGCCCTATGGTCAAAAGTTAAGTTCAAATTACAAAACTTTCTGGTTTCTGGTTTATCAGAAATCATAACTACTTCTTCAAAAATTCTACCAACTCCTAAAATGCCGACTTCAGGAGGATTAATTAATGGATTAAATGTATCAACAACGGTCGAGTTGAGACTTGTTATAGAAAAAGTGCTTCCAGAAATGTCATTTTGAGAAAAACCTGTTTTTTCTTTCTTGCTAAATTGTCTAATTTCTTGAGCAATCTGAATAAAAGATTTTTCTTGAGCATTTTTTATTACTGGAACAACAAGACCTTCTTCAACAGCATATGCGATCCCTAGATTAATTTCTTCAAAATTTATAATTTCATCATCTATAAAATGTGCGTTAAATTCTTTATTTGTTGAAAGAGCAACAGAAACTGCTTTCGCTAGAATATCTTGAAATGTTGGTCTTAATTTTTCTTTCCGCCATTCCTTAAGAAGATCAGATTGAAAATTTATACATTTTGTAAGTTCAACTTTCGATGATAGTGTAACAGAGGGTATTAAACTGCTTTGTGTCATTCTTAAAGCAATTACTTTCCTCATTCCAGAAATAGAATTTGATTTTTCTGAGGAACTTTCTTTACTAGCATGGTTCCTTACGTCATCTTCGGTAATTCTTCCGTTAGGGCCAGTTCCTAGAACTTCATCAAGGGAAATATTTAAATCTTTTGCAACTCTTCTTGCTATTGGTGTAACTTGAACTTTAAGTCTTTGATTGGTGGCTGTATTATTTTCAGATACTGGTGGCTTTTCTTTTGCTTGGTCGGCGGATTCCTCTTTTTCTGCTTCGACAGTCTCTCCTTTTTCTCCAACATAAGCAAGAATGCCCCCAACCCTTACAACTTCTCCTTCATCGGCGTTAATTTTTATCAGAAATCCATCTTCAAGAGATTCAACTTCTGCATTAACCTTTGAAGATTCAACTTCAACTAACGGCTCTCCCTTTTTTACTTGATCACCTTCTTTTTTCAACCATTTTATAACAGTCGCTTCTTGCATCCCCATTCCCCATTGAGGCAAAAATATATTTGTAGCCATGATATTACTCCAATACCTTCTTCACTGCTTCAATAATTTTTTCTTCAGTGGGATATATTAAAGGTTCTAAAGCTGGAGAAAAAGGTATGTGCACCTGCTCAGAAGCAACTTTTACTGGGGGTGCCTGCAAATTCCAAAAACCTTCTTCAGTAACTATTGAAATTATCTCGCTAGCAGCACTACATACTTTATTTGCTGGATCAACAACAACCAGTCTTCCAGTCTTTTCAACTGAATCAAGTATAGTCTTTTTATCAAGAGGCACTAGGGTTCTTGGATCGATTATCTCTATAGAAATTCCTTCTTTACTAAGCTTTTCTGCTGCACTCATAGCATGAACATTACTGTTTACAATCCCAACCACGGTACAATCAGTGCCCTCTCTAACAATTCTGGCATTCCCAAAAGGAATTAATAAGTCTCCACCTTCAATTTCACTATTTTCAGGTACATCTCCTTTTAGTCCTCCCAGGTTTCCATCTATAAAGACAATACAAGGATCGTTGTCTCTAATGGCAGTTTTCATTAACCCTTTTGCATCTTCAGGAAATGTTGGAACAATAACTTTTATTCCAGGCATATTCATAAAAAATGGATAGTTTCGATCAGAATGATGTGCAGCCATACTTCCGTTATAGTACATATCAGCTTTAATAGTTACAGGTAATGATGCCTGACCACCAAACATATACTTCATTTTAGCAAGCTGGCTGACAAGCTGATCCATTGCAACCCACATAAAGCTAGTTAAAGTCTCCACAACTGGCCTCATCCCCACAAGACTCGAACCAACAGCCGCTCCGATAAAGCCATTCTCAGACAATGGAGTGTCTAATACCCTTGCTTCTCCAAATTTTTTATATAAATCTTTAGAGGCTCCATATATTGAAGCTCTTACATCCTCCCCCATATAATATACTGAGTCATCTTTTGACATCTCTTCATGAATAGCTTCATTAATAGCTTCTACTTGCATTAAATTTTTCAAATTGCCCTCCTTTTAAGCAAAATTTATAGGATCTGTATACAAATCTTCATATAGTTGATCTGGGGCCGGATAAGGGCTTTTTCTTGCAAAATCAAGTGCATTGTCTACTGCTATTTTTTCAGTTTTATCCAAATCATTTATTTCTGTTTCAGACAATATATTCTGTTTTATTAAAAGTTCTTTATGAATTTCAATGGGATCTCTTTTTAGCCACTCATTCAATTCTTCGTCAGACCTATAATTTCCATCTCTTCTTACGTTTGCCAAGCCCAAAGAATGGTCTTCATATCTATATGTTAAGCCTTCAATTAAAGTTGGCCCTTCTCCTGCTCTTGCTCTAATTACGGCTTGTTCTGTGGCCTCATACATTGCTACTGCATCTTGTCCATCAACTAATACTCCTGGAATCCCATAAGCTGAGGCCCTATCAGAAACATGATCAACAGAAACAGAATCTTTATATGATGTTGTTACAGCAAATTGATTATTTTCACAGACAAATATAACTGGTAGCTTCCATAATGCAGCCAAGTTCATAGATTCATGGCATGCACCTTGGTTTGATGCTCCATCGCCAAAAAAAACAGCCGATACAAAATCTTTATTTTGAAGTTTTGATGTCAAAGCCGCTCCTGTTGCTACAGGAACGGATGAGGCAACGATTCCTGACTCTCCAAGAATACCAATTGAAAAGTCTGCTAAATGCATAGAGCCTCCTTTTCCTTTACAATAACCATCCTCTTTACCAAAAATTTCTGCCATAGCTTTGTTTATGTCTCCGCCTTTGGATATTGGATGGCCGTGGGACCTATGATTACCAGCAATATAATCATCATCATTAAGAGCAACGCATACACCGACTGCTACACCTTCCATGCCTGTATATGTATGCAGCGAACCAACAATTTCACCTGCTTTTTGACATTCAATAAGTTTATTTTCAAAGTATCTAATTCTCATCATTCTTTGAAGCATTAAAATTAATTTTTCTTCAGCTATCATTTTTCCTAATTCTTTACTTTTTTTAAAGGTTATCTAACTGGGATAATAGTATAATTAAACAAAAATTTAAAGTTAATTAATTTTTTTCTATTTAAATGGCTAATTCTAAATACACATCAGAAGAGATAACAGTACTTAAAGGTCTTGAGGCAGTTAGAAAAAGACCAGGTATGTACATTGGTACAACAGGTCTTGAGGGTGTGCAACACTTGATTCATGAAATAGTAGACAATAGTGTAGATGAATCAATGGCTGGTTTTTGTGACGTAGTTGAAATCATCCTTAATGCTGACGGCTCTGTAACTGTTTCAGATAATGGAAGAGGCATTCCTGTAGATGTAAAAAAAGGCACAGGAAAATCTGCTCTTGAAATTGTGATGACTACTTTGCATGCAGGTGGAAAATTCGAAAGTAAATCATATCAGGTATCAGGGGGATTGCACGGAGTGGGTGCTTCCGTAGTAAATGCACTATCTGAAAGCCTAACTGTTTCTGTTAAAAGAAACGGTTTTTTGCATGAACAAAAATATTCAAGAGGCAAAATTATTACAGAAATTGAAAAAACTCCCCTGGAGGATTCAATAAAAAATGAAACGGGCACCACTATAACGTTCATGCCAGATAATGAAATCTTTAAAAATATTGATTATAGCTTTAAAAATATAACAACAAGATTTAGAGAGATGGCATACCTAAACCCTGGCCTAACAATTAGGTTTAAAAGTGATTTCCACCAAGACTTGTGGCCTAATAATAAAATTACTTATATGTTTACCGGTGGAGTCCAAAGCTTTGTAAGGAGCTTGAACAGATCAAGGTCCCCAATTCATCCAAATATCGCCTCAATTAATGGCAGGCTGTCTCCTGATGATGCAAAGGCTAAAGTGGAAACCCCTGTAATAATAGATATTGCCTTTCAGTACAATGAGACTTTTCAAGAAAATGTATTGTCATTTGCAAACTGCATAGTAACCCCTGAAGGCGGAACGCATTTAACTGGTTTTAGGCGTTCTTTAACAAGAGCAATAAATAATTATGGAAAGAAAAACGGAATTCTCAAAGATGACCTAAAAGATGTTTCAGGTGAAGATGTACGTGAGGGCCTTATGGCAGTGATTAGTGTAAAACTTGGGGAGCCGCAATTTGAAGGCCAAACTAAGGCTAAGCTTGGTAATCCTGAAATAGAATCTGCAGTAACCTCTTTAATGACTCAACAGCTCACTGAGTACTTAGAAGATAATCCTGGAGATGCTAAGAGTATTTTAGAAAAAGCAGCAACTGCTGCAAGAGCTAGAGAAGCTGCGAAAAAAGCAAGGGATTTGGTAATAAGAAAAAATGCAATGGAAGGTGGAGCTTTGCCAGGCAAACTTGCTGATTGCTCTGAAAAAGATCCTGCAAAAAGTGAATTATTTCTCGTTGAGGGTGATTCAGCTGGTGGCTCAGCCAAGCAAGGAAGAGATAGAAATTTTCAGGCAATTTTACCTCTACGGGGAAAAATCCTTAATGTTGAAAAAGCTCGTCCTGACAAAATGTTGGGGCATGCTGAAATTGCTGCTCTTATAACAGCCACTGGAACAGGAATAGGTGCTGAAGATTATGACGCAACAAAGCTTAGGTATCATAAGATTGTTATTATGACTGATGCAGATGTAGATGGGGCGCACATACGGACCTTGTTGCTAACTTTCTTCTATAGAAATATGCCTAAATTGATTGGTGATGGAAATTTATTCATAGCCCAACCTCCGCTCTATAAAGGAAATAAAGGAAAATCTTCTCAGTGGCTTTATTCTGAGGCAGAAAAAGATGCATGGCTTGCAGAAAAAGTATTTGGCAAAATAAAAATTGTAAGTTCTAAGTCACCTGATAAAAAAATTGAAAAAGGTGAATTAGGAATTTTTACATCTAACATTAAAGACTACCTTGACAGCTTCAAAGGTCTTGAGTCATTAGAAATACCCTCTTTAGTAATTGAAAAACTTATTTCTGATCCAGAATATTCAAGCTTAGAATTTTATTATAAACCAGATCAAGTCTCATCTCCCTCTCAACCTCAAGCATCATTTGATGATCTTTTAGATAATAAAACGGAAGAGAAAACCTCGGAAGATTTTAAAGAAAGTGAAACAGAACCTTCAGAAATAACTCATAACATTGAAGGGTATGAAGTTTCAAAAAACATATATGAACACCCAACAGTAAATAGATTAAGAAAAATTTACAAAGAAATTGGTGAATTCATATCAGAAGAGAGTTTTGATGTATACAAAGGAAGCGAATTAATTTCTTCAAAAGTATCTTGGAAAGAAGTTCCAGAAATCCTTGAAAATAATGCTGAAAATAGTGGAGTTAATATTCAAAGGTATAAAGGATTAGGAGAAATGAATGCTGATCAGCTTTGGGAAACTACAATGGACCCAGATAATAGAGTATTGCTTCAAGTAACTTCAGAAGACGCAACTGCTGCGGATGACTTGTTTAGAAAATTAATGGGTGATGATGTTGAGCCAAGAAGAAGGTTTATTCAAACAAATGCATTGGAAGCAAAAAATATTGATATTGCCTAACTAGTCAGTATGAAAAACCTCATCTAGCTCTATCATGGCTTCATCAGGATTATTTTCATTAATATTATCAAAATAAGGTTTCATAAATTTTTGCCATTTTTCGTTAATTTCTTCACCTGACATACCTTTTAATGATTCGTCAAAACTTTTTTCTGCCTCAAAATACCCAAATAATGTTCCATCAGGCTTTAAAAATATAGAATAGTTTCTCCAGCCATGCTTCCTAAGTGCCTCAAGCATCTCTGGCCATACTTTACTATGATGTTTTTTATATTCATCTATACTTTCTTTTTTTATTTTGAACACGAAGCCAACTCTTTTCATTTAAAAAATACCTCTATATTATTTGTTGATGGAGATAATTAATACTAAAAGATATAAAGATTTCATTCAAGATTTAAGAGAAATTTTGAATCAAACACAAATGATTTCTTATGAAATAAAAAATAAAGAAATTAGTAACAAATTATCTGAAACCGTAATTCCTTATTTTATAGAAGTGATCTCCTACGTTGAAGTAAATGATTTAAAAAATGTTAATTTAAATTTTTCTTTATCTAAATGTGTTCACCAGATAGTTGATTTAGCAGATTCAAATAAACACCTGATGATGCTTTCATCAAAATATAAAGTAATTCGTGAGGAAATAACTAACTTAATAAATTTAGATGAAGAAGAATAATATTTACATAGATATAGATAATGAATATAAAAAAAATATTGACGCAAAAATATTAGAACTGTGCGCGTCACAGGCAAGAAAGATTGGGTCAAACTCACTTTGCAATGATTCATTATCAATTTCAATTACTAACTCTGAAAAATTGAAAACCTTGAATAAAAAATATTTAGGAGAAAACAAGTCAACAGATGTCTTATCATTTCCAAATAAATTAGATTGGGATGAAGGGGTTCAAGGAATTGTGGCTATAGATGAATTTAATAACGAAAATTATTTAGGTGACATTTTCATTTCATACGAAAAAATTATTGAACATTCAAAATTATATAAGACCGGATTAATACTTGAATTGAATATTATTTTAGCGCATGGAATTTTACATCTTTTAGGGTATGATCATTATGATGATAGCTCTAGGATAAAAATAAATGATTTAACTGTTGGTATTATTAAAAATTTAAATTTAGACTATAAAAAGGCTAAAATATCGTTAGAATTAAGAAATGAGTGAAAAAGTTTTATATAGAAAATGGAGGCCTTTAACTTTTAATGAGGTTGTTGGCCAAGAGCATGTAACTAAAACGCTTATAAACTCTATTGAGCTTAACCAAACGAGTCACGCCTACTTATTTACTGGGCCTAGAGGCGTAGGAAAAACAACCATGGCAAGAGTATTGGCGAAAGCAGTTAACTGTAATGTTTTACCTAATTGTTGTTTGCAACCACTTGGCGAAAGAGAATTCTGCGAACCATGTTTATCAATAAACAAGGGAAGCATGATTGATCTGATTGAAATTGATGCTGCATCAAATAGAAGCATTGATGACATAAGAGACATTAAAGAAAAGTCTCTATTTGCTCCAAATATAGGCACTAAGAAGGTTTATATAGTTGATGAAGCGCACGGATTGACGGGTCCTGCTCAACAAGCTTTTTTAAAGCTCCTTGAAGAGCCTCCAGAAAATGTAATTATTATTTTGGCTACAACTGAAATATCTTCTATTCCTCAAACGATAATTTCTCGTTGCCAAAGATTTGACTTTAATAGAATAAATCTAAATCAAATGAGCTCTCATTTAAAATTAATATCTGATTCTGAAAAAATTAGCATTTCTTTAGATGCTTGCAAAGCTATTGCTCTGAACTCCTCAGGAAGTTTGAGAGATGCAGAAAATATTCTTCAACAAATTTCTACTTTAAAAAATAAATTGGTTGAAGATGAAGATATATTTGAATTTTTAGGTCTCTCAAGAATAAATACTGGAATAGAGATCTTAACCAAAATTTTAAATAAAGAATCAAGTAGGGTTTTAGAAATTGTAAATAAAGAATCTACCTCAGGCACAGACCCATTGCATTTGAAAAACCAAGTATTAAAATGCCTTAGGGGGGCTATATATATTAAAAACGAATTGACTAATCTTTTAGAAGAATCTGAAGATACTATAAATTCTTTGGCCAACATTTCAAAAAATTTTACCGTTGAGCAACTAAATAAACTTTCAAAAGTTTTAGTAAATTCTAAAATTGAACCTAATGAGTTCCCTCCAATTAGCTTGGAAGTTGCATTTGTTGAATGTTGTGAGTTAATGGGAGCTAATAAAGCTGAAAATATTGAGAAAGAGGTTATTAAAAAAAATAATGAACAAATTTTCAAAGGTCAAAATTTGGTAAGGTCAGATGGAAAGAAAAACGACTTTACTCCAACTCAACAGGCCCCTACTAATGAAATAAAAAAACCTGTTACTCAAAATGATAACAAAAAAATTTCTGTAAATAATTTGGTAAATACCGAGTGGAAATCTGTTTGCAAAATGTTAAATAGAGTTAAAGGTAAAGATTATTTTATTGGTGCTCTTTTGCACTCAGTAAAACCAAATATAGAAAACGGAAAAATAAA
>MDTD01036235.1_pt1 | contig 10322 bp, 11 predicted proteins | sample 811221 | NCBI WGS metagenome assembly MDTD01 (sample SAMN05326646, study PRJNA326480) | marine metagenome | isolation source: seawater | place: Pacific Ocean: South West | collected 2011
AAAGTTATCTATCGAACGAAAAGAACAAACTGTTTCACCATTTTTGTTTGTTATTGCTGTAAACTTTGAAAGTATGTTATCCTCAAACCAACCCCATTTTACCCAAGCGTCAGAGTAACGAAATTCCTCTTTAGAACCGGCTGTTCCAAGTACTCCTGTTCCACCCACCGATACAGGATTAATTTTTATTATGTAAATTGGTTTATTAAACCTCGTAACAGTTTCATAAAAAGCATTCGCAATACCAGCTTTAATAGTACTGTTGCTAGTTTTCTTTTTTGTTGTTTTTTCCCACTCTTGGAGTAAATATTTATCAATAGTATTTAAAAAAGCTTTAAAAGTCGTATTTGTATTATAATTAATTAAAGAGTCAATGTTTTTAATTTTTTCGTTTCTAGTTTCTTCATTATCGTCTTCACTTAAATTAAATATTACAGAGGAGTCTATAACGTCACTTGATTCTTCCTCTCTATCAAACATATTTACACCAAGACTAGTGATAGTGGTCGTACAATCAAATCCACCATCTTGTCTAGTAGAATATTCATAATTAGATATCACTCCAGCCATAACATCTATATCACCGTAGTTATCCACTATTTTTGTCTGATAATCCTTGAAAACATCAGGTTTTATTTTACCACCCTCAAAACCAAGTTCTTGTATAAAATTTGGCATCCTTGATAGAGATTCTTTATCATAAACCCAACCCCATTCAACTAGAACAGAGTGACCATGTTGTAAAAAATGTGGTGTTAATCTAGTTATATCTTCAAAACTCCAACAACTCCAATTAACGGTTGCTTTTCTACTAGCTTTTAATCCACCTTGAAATTGTGCTTCAACTGATTTTACACCTGGTAATGGTCTCCTAAAACTATTTGCAGTATCACCCGCACCAATTAGTTCACCATCTTCATATACATCTAATCTACGAGGCCCATACATATCTTCATAACCTGATACTACCGAACCATCATCTTCTAATTCACCACCCATCAATATGATTGGTTGTTCTAGACCAGAAGTCATTCTCAAAAATGGTGTTCTTGTTGCTAGTTTATCATACGTTAGTCTTGGTATGTTATTATTGACAGTTGGTTGATTTACTCCAGATTGTATCTCTCGGTTTTTACTACCAAGTAATCTTTGTTTTTGTAACAACCTTTGTTGGATTTTCTTTTTGATTGGTTCGAGATTTACCATTAGTAACCTCCGCCTGTTCCTCCACCACCAGATGATGAAGTACCACCACCAGATGTTCCGATATCCTCTTCATTTATAGTATTGAAATTTTCTATGATTCGTGTAACGTCTTGTGGAATTCTTAAAAGTGTTCCTGGTTTTAAACCCATTTGACCACGGATACCATTCGCTTTTGATATAATCCACCAAAGACTAACATCACCATAGTATTTGTAAGCTAAATTCTCTAACCTCTGACCAAAGACTGAGGTGATAAAAATATCCGTGTCTCTTATTGGTATTTCTGGATAAAAAGTAGTTGAGTACACACGTTTTCCACTTTTATCAGTTTTTTTAGGTGTTGCGTCATATCTCTTCATTTTACTAGTATTCCCCCTAATCAGCTGGTACTGGTTCAGTTAGTTGCTCATCTATCCAATCAACCTCAAAATGTCTACTTGTGGAACTCGGTAATCTTCTACCTATGTAGGTAAATGTTACCGCCGCTTGTATATATTTTGGTAGTTTATACCCCGTTTCGGTTTCCCAAGTTGTTTGGTCTTGTACCGTATAAGTTAAATTATTAATATAACCTGGTGTGTCTTTGTACATATCGCCGATGGTTAATTCACAAAATGGTGCTATCATTGATTGACCACCACCTTGTACATTACCAAACGTGGGGTAAGTTAATCCTGATAAATAATTCATCTTTGTCCACAACGGTTCTAATTCCTCTCTTGATTTAGGATATACATCAAACGTAAAACTTATTTCTCGGTTTGTACCTTGATAAACATAAACACTATCTGGTCTACCGATATATCTGTCTGAAACGTATTCAGGTGAAAATGTATCTGTTATACCACTAAGTATTGCTCTGAAAACTATGTACTTGTTATTAACAACGTCTCTGAATCTAAATGGTATGAAATCTAAAGAGTTTTCATCTTTTTTATCACTAGTTATAGCTTTAGAACGATTACCATAAGGTATTAGATTAATTTTGTCTTTACCCTCACTACTTTTAACTCGTTCTATACCATCTTTAAAATCATTATCTGCATCTGTATTTGGAAAGAGCCCTCTTGCGGAATCGGTGTCCGCATAATCAAATCCAAGTCTAGGTGCAAATTTAGATACATTTATTCTAAGGAGTTGACTTGCTGGACTAATATCAATATGTCTGTCGAACTTTATAAAGTTTTGTGCATTAAGTTGTAATGATAGTGGATTGTAAATATTAGCTCTCTCACCTAAGTCTCCACCAGCGTTAAGTGTTTGTAAAAACTGTTGTTTAGCTAAAAACGCGATACCTTGACCTGATTTAGTTAAGAAATCTGTTGTACGACCTATATCAGCTAACACTCTAGTAGCATAAGTGCTAGCTCCACCTCTGATTAATTCTACATTATTACCAACCACTGGTGAGTTGCTTAGATTCCATCGTTGACCAACATCTCTTATAACATATGGTTGTGTGTTACCAAATTTACCCCTACGTAAACCTAAAGAATCTGTGGTGCTCTTACCCCTAGCGTATAATTTCTCAAGAAAATTATCCTTCTCGTGTAGGTTTAATAACCTTGATTGATTTTTATTTACGTTTGTCTCAAATATATTCTTATCATTAAACTCTATTGTTTTATTACCACGTTGGTCTATAAAATTTGTTTTAGGAAAACCCTCAAGTATAAAATCCGTGTTCTTAGAAGTTTTTCTTTGTGTGAATCCTTCAGCCCTATCATTACTAAAAAAGTCAACCCTACCAGTATTAACCGTGGTTTTTTCAGGTGTTGGTTTTGGTTTTTTAATTTGAGATAGATTTGATGTTAATTCTACTATTGGCATTATAAACTATCCCTTATTTGTCTTAGTAATCTATCACTAGTAGGATTAGATACTGTTTGTGTCTCACTACCAGCACTGGCAGCTGCACCAGTTACTGCGGCGGTATTTCCTCTAACCGCTCTTGCAACTTGTTCAACTTGTAATCCAAAAGCATCAGCTAGAGCTTTTCTCTGAATAACGTTGAGTCTATTAAATTCAGCTTCATCACCGACTTGTCTTCTCACCTCTTCAAGTAATCCCTCTTGGTCACCTGTAAGTGCTAACTGTCTAGCTCTATCAAGATTTATTTGACGACCAAGTAACAGAGAAGCTTCTAATTGTTTTTCAATACTAGTTTCAAACTCTAATAATGACTCTGTAATACTAGCTACCGCACTTAGTTCTAATCCTAACTTTTTAGCTGATATAGCCGCTCTTACTAGATTGGTTCCACCATCTTTTGCAAACTGAGCAAAGAATTCTGTTTGACTTGCAACATCACCTAATATCTGACCTGGTGATAATCCCTCTAACTCTGCTAAAGCACCTAATGACTTTATTTGTGCTATAGCACCTTTCTCACCAGCAGCTCCAACGGAATCTAATATAGGTATTAGTTTTGTAGCTGTATCTGAGGTTACTCCCAACGTACCTTGTATCTGAGCAAAACTTCTAACTAACTCGTTCGTTACTTTTGCTTGACCACCAAGATTTGCTAAAATATCTTTTTGTATTGTAGCTATGTCTTCTTCAGTTACACCAAGTAATTTAGATTCTAAAGCTAGTTGTTTTTGTTGAAATGCTAATCTAGTTGAAGTAGCAAGAGTTAAACCTAATTCTTTTCTGGTGTCAATTACACTTTTACCAAACTCAACAAATTGTTGTACTACTAAGGCACCAGCTGCGGCTAAACCTAATGGTAAACCAACTAGACTCTTAATTTCACCAAGTCCACCTGTTAGTAACTCTGATAGTTCGGCTGATTTTTTTGTTTGTTCTGAAAATTTAGAAATATCTCCTACTATATCATCTAGATTTACATCTCCTAATCCGTCTAAGGTTTTTAGGTATTCTTTTAAATTATCTAAACTCTGTGTACCGATATCTCTTTGTAGTTCACCTACTGATTTTATACCCTCTTCTTCATTTATAATCTTTTTACGTATAGCCTCATCTTCTAATTTGATTCTTGTAATCGTACCAAGTGCTTTTCTTTTCTTATCAGAGTCAGTTTCTGCGTTAATTACTTCTTGAATTACACCTAGAGCTCCTCTTGAAGCATCCGCTGTCAGACCAGCTGTTCGTAGATTTTTAATTCTAGCGTCATCTAAGTCTTCAAGAAGTTGTTTTTCAAAATTTAAAGATTGTCGTTCTAAATCATCTAGTTCTTTTCTTCTTGATAATAATTTTTCTTGGGCTATAATCTTTTTATCGAGTCGTTTTAACACCTCGGCATCAGCTTTATTAGCCTCTTTTTGTAACTCAAGACTTTTTATCTGTAATTCTATCTCTCTTTGGGATTTAGCCATTTATTAGATTCCGTAGATTCTTTGTATTTTTTCTCTTTGTTCAGGTGACATTTTTTCTAAAGCTTTCTCAAGACTCTTTAAAATCTTTTGTTGTGAAGCTTTCATCTCATCTGAAGCTTTTTTCAGTTCTGGATTTTTTTTAAGAATTTTATCTATTTGTGATTTACTAGCTACTCTTGGTTTTTTGTTAGATACCGCCTTACCTATTGCAGCACCAGTGAACAAAGCCGCTAGATTAGATATTATACTTTCGTTTATTTTAGACATCTACTTCTCCGATTATATTAAGGTATAACTCAATAATAAATATCTATTATAATTATTTTACACTTCTTGTGAACTTGTTCATTTGTTTTTGCATCTCCTCTGATTCTTTCTTATAAAAGGTTGTTAGTCTTTTTAAATAGAATGTACGAAGATACACTGGTAGGTTATATACCTCACCAAAAGTGAAACCGCCCTTAGAATTAAGGATTATTTGGAATATTTGTTCGTGTATTTCTCTTTTATACTCAGGTGGAAGGCCAAAAAAATCGAACGGTGATTGGTATCACCACTTCTGTCTCCTCTCCATCGACCATTATTTTGGTGGTCATATCGACATCAGGTGTCATTGATAACATATGTTTTCTAAACTCAAGTGAATCTATAGATAAAAACTCGTTATCAACAAAATTATTAATTGTTTGTCTATCTGATTTACCGTCTACTGAAGTAATTATATTTTTAAGCCTTGTTGTTAACTCACCACTCTGTTCTTTTGATAACTTTTGACGAGCTTTAACTTCAGCGTCAATATTCTTTTCATCTTTACCAGTTAATAACTTGAATTTTATTACCCTTTCTGATTTAGGTAATTTATACTCAAACTCATTTACACCACGAGGGTATTTATTTAAATTTATTTTCACTGGTTCAAGTGTTGTTAAATCTATATTTTTTTGTTCACCATCATATGTAATCTCATAATCTTTACCATAACCAAGGATACGAGCGGCTACCATGATGGCGTTTTTGTCACCAATTAGTAAATCCTCTACTTTTATTTCTTTGTTTACTATTAGAGAATCTAATAAAACGTCTATAACCGTTCCTTGTTTAATTAGATTTTGTGAGGTCAAGATGTCCTCCTCTTTAGCTGTCATGTACTTAACTTCTACTTTGCCACGAGACAAGGGACTACCCTCTGGGTAGAAATGTCCTTGTGATGGCAAATCCACTAACTCGGTAGGGAATTTGTAATCTGCCATAAATTGACTCCTATTGAATTAAATTAATAACCAATTATAACTATAACCTTTTTATTCTAAATAAAGAATTATTTTTTAGCTGTTGGCATCATCTTTTCTTTGATTGGTTTTAACACCGCATCAAACAAGATGTCATCATATTTAGTTGGTGTAAGTTTTACTATCTTTTCTATTGCGTAAAAAGCAACTAAAACATACTCCCAATTTGCTGCTATCCATTCACTCATTTTATACTCCTATTGGATTAGAATTGTAATATTGCGTAATCGTACTTTAATGTTAATGTAATGTCTGCTGGGTCACTTGTAGCGTAATCCAAATCACCAAAATTTGCTTGTTCTATATATGTACCCTTTAAAGTCCACTCTTCAACTACATCACCTACTGGTCCTAACATATTGAAAGTTACGTCTTTCTTATAAAAGTCTGAGTATCCATCACGACCTGTTACTGATTCGTGAGATAAACGAATCCACTCTAAAACAGATTGAGCTCCACTCGGAACTATTGGGTCATATAATACAATATCAATAGGTTGCCATTGTGCTTTACCTTTGATATATCTTTTTACGTTGATGTGGTCTAAAACTATTTCTTCAAATTGAAGTTGTGGTCTATTACCCGCTTTAACTAAGTAAGCTGGTATTCCCTCAATGTAAAATATAAACCGATTTTTTGTTTTCGGTTCAAATGGTGTAAACATTATTTCTGAAGGGTCTAAAGTAGCCATTCTTTTATCTCCTGTAAACAATTCTTTTATACTTCAATAATAAATATCATTTAAAGAAATTTTCGATAAAAACAAAAAACCCCCACCGAAGTGAGGGTTTCTGTTATATATTACATTGTTTTATAAGTTAAACTTATTCAGGAAATGTAGCTCCAGTTGGTTGGACAACAAAGTCTAAGACTATAAACTCTGCAGTTCTCGTAGGTTGAATGAATATCTGACCTACTAATTGGTTTCTATCAACAACATCTGGTGTGTTGTTAGTATCATCCATCACCACCCTAAAAGCACTCAATCCACTATTAGATTGGACTTGTTCTAGGAATGGATTAACGATATTCAAGAAACGATTTCTTAAGGCTTGATTATTTTGTTCAAACACTAAGAATCTTGATGATGACGCGATAAACTTACGGAGTCTAATCAACAATCTTCTTACGTTAATCCTGTCTAGTGCTGATGGTTTGGATTGTAATGTCTTTTGTCCAAAGACCACAACACCTTGACCTGGGAAACTAGCGATTGGATTGATTCTTGCTTCGTACAACTCATCTCTTTCAGCGTGAGTCAATCTTGTTGCCGCTTCAGTTACACTTGTCAATCCACCACGATTAAGACCTGCTGGTGCAAACCATTCGTGAGCTACAGCATCAGTATTAGCAATAACTCCCGCTATCACGACTGACGGTGGAACCCAAACTGGTCTTGATGTGTCTCTATCTTCTATCTTAACCCAGGGATAATAAGTTCCAACATAATTACTATCTAATGTTTTAACTGTATTAACAACGGTTTGGATTGAATCATTGTATCCAGTGGAATCCATGATAAAGAAAGCGTCAGCTCTAGCTTCAACTTTAGATATAGCGTGATTTGTTACCGTAGAGTGTAATCCATGAATAACACCAGGTGTTACTAATAGATTGATATCGAATTCATCAGGATTACTTACAGCGTTGATAGCTCTTTTGTAAACGACAGAACCACTAGTTGTTGGACTACTCAAGTTAAATCCTTGAGTATTATTACCAACTATATTAGCACCTGTCTTATACTCTCTAGCTGGGTTCTGACCATCAAATCCAAATTGAAATGGAACTACGAACTTTCTTTGACCTATAGCTGATAAAGATAATGTTATTTTTTCAGTAGCGTCTGAGAATGTTGACCCCAACTGACTAGCATCAGCGTTACCAGTTTGGTCTTCAAGTGACATGGTGACGTTACTACCATTACCAGTACCCACTGGAATAGGTGATAAGTATTGTATATTATCGTCTTTGATATCAGTTGAAATTAAATCAATACCAAAAGCTACACTTGAATCAAATGTACCATTTGCATCTGTTTGGTCTGTTTTAAATTGAACTGCTGGAACTGAAGTACCACCTGGAATTGGGTTTCTTAATTTATCATGTCCCATTGGTACTACACTCTTCGGATACTTAAACACATCATCGGTTACCATGTCAGCAAAATCACCAACACGAATAAATTTACTTAAGTTTGGATAGTCACCATATGTTGTTAACTTACCATTAGAATCAATCTCTGTCCATCTATCACCGATTCTTTTAGCGAAAAAGTTAGGTGATAGTGGGTCTAATGTCAAATTATCATACTGTTCTAATACTATCTCATCACCATGTTTGATAACTTGAAGTGAAAAAGTACCAAAATCAGAACCAGCTATATCAGTATCTGGTTTGATGTCTAATATTTTTGTTTTGTAAGTTGTGTTAACGTCAGTACCTTGAGCACGAGTGTAAATTGTAAATAATGAGTATCTTGTACCATTTATGATTTGTGATTGTATTGTTGGTGATTGACCAAACATAAAATCTTTATTACCTGTAAATGATGAAGCATTACCTAAACTATCAAATGATGTTGTACCCTTGAAGTTTAATTGGTTATTACCAGCGTTACCTACTGTCACGGACGCGGAAGCTGCACTATTTAACGTTGAAGCTTTCTGTTTAAACACCTTGTAAACATAAACAGATGATGTATTGTTACCAGACTTTGTAGATTGTGGGTCTGAAGATATCACTTTATCAATGAAGTTAGCACTACTTGTACTAAATGAAAGTGAATATGTTTCAGCGGTAACATTACTACCACTTACAACAAGTGTAAAAGCACCATGAGTATTAACAAGATTACTACCACTTAATGAAGTAGCACTTAAATCAGCGTCAGCTGAAGTACCAAGTGATGGTGCTAGAATAGCTAACGAAGAGGTAGCGGTATTACCTACTGTACCGTGTGAGGTCAGTCTAAGTGTATCTACCGTATATCCACCAATTCCTAAAACTCTAACGATTGTAACCACACCAGCACTACGTAGATATTGCTCTACAGCATATGGTGTGTAAAATCTACTATCAGCACCACCAAATATTTCTTCAAATTCTTGATATGAAGTTACTTGGGTTGGTGTGAAAGCGGGGCCTATCTTTGTTGGCCCAATTATTGCCGCTCCAATTTCACCTACTCCTTGAGGAAGAAATGAAAGGTCTCTTTCACGAGTAAAGACACCAGGCGACACAATTCTTTCTGCCATAATTTTTCTCCTAATGTAAAAAATTCGATGTACTTATTCCCTTATAAGTATCAGCCTAAACTACGAAAGTAGTTATTTTGGAGAATTTTTTACGATTTGTTTGGGGTAAATATACCCGTCTCTTGGTCTAACTGTCCTTGACCATACTTATCATTTAATTTCTTAACCAAATCCTTTTCTTTTTGTTGAATACTGACGTATTGATTTTCAAGAAAGGCTTGTTTTTCATTGATTGAGTTAAGTTCTTGATTAAGTAATATTCTTTGAACTGATAACTGACCTAGTTCAGCTTGTTTTTCTGTATAACTAGTTTGTAAGTCACGGAGAGAATCCATTTCCTCATCCGTAAATTTTATTTTATCTGACATTATTGTTCAGAGGGTATGAAAACACCTTTTTGGACATCTAAAGTACCTCTACCATATTTAGATTCAATCTTTTGTGCAAACTCTGTTTCTTTTTGTGAATTGGTTGAAAGTTGTTGTTTCAACTGATTTTCTTGTGCTTCAAGATTAATCTTTCTAACGGCTAAGTTACCAAAAGCTTGTTGAAGTTCTTGATTTGTTTGTAAAATCTCTTGAACTTGTTCCTTTTCACTTTCAGAAAGTGGAGTTTCATTAGTAGTTGGTTCTACTACTTTTGTTTCTTCATTTGCCATAATTAAGGTCTCCTATTATAACTTTATTATATTACTACTATAAGTATTAACTAAACTTCTATAATTTTATATTTTCTGCCTGATGAATCAGAACCACTTAACTCATTCATCTTCGATGTAGCTGCAGCTTCGGTAGTATACTCCCATACTTGGTCTGAACTACCACTTAACTTTGCTACATAAATGTGTCTTTGAGCCCACCAAGGGTCGTCGGCTGAATTACCATTTCTATCAACACTTGAAGTTGGTGAAGGCATTAATTGTTTTACTACACGCCACATAATTGTTCCTTGTTTTTATATAAATATAATTAAATGTACATTTCTTTTAAATGATTAACTCTTAATTCTGGTAATATTGTGGGTTTAATACCACATTTTTCCCAAACATCTAAACAGAATGTAACATCCTCACTACAATTTTCACTATGGTCACCAATTGTCACCATTCTCTGTCTAAAATACGGATACTCTAACTCTCTTATTATACTTGATGCAACCTTTGTAAATCCAAACCCACAATAGCTAACCTCAAATGGTTCTTCCCTCTGTCTGATATCATCTTGATGATAAAA
>MDTD01075413.1_pt1 | contig 10322 bp, 7 predicted proteins | sample 811221 | NCBI WGS metagenome assembly MDTD01 (sample SAMN05326646, study PRJNA326480) | marine metagenome | isolation source: seawater | place: Pacific Ocean: South West | collected 2011
GGATTCAAAAATCAGAAACTAAAGGTCCGGACGGGGTTTGGCGGTGGCGCACTAGTGAATTCGGCCAGAAATACGGGAAAAAACTTATTCCGGCCTTAGTATTAATCTCAAAATAATTATTGAAAGCGATAAAAATGACCAGACGAAACTCAGGAATTATAGTCTCATTTCTAATGATATGCGCGGGAATAAGCTGTTCCGCATTGAGCATCTATCCCTCAAAAGGCGGATTGAATCTGCGCGTACCGATGATAAAACCTGTCCCCGGGGGCGCAAAAGGAAAAGCTATTCCATTCGAAGGGGTCTATTTCACCTACCGCCTGGCTCCTCACCTGCAATTCAATAAAAGCGGCGAGATATCCATGTATATACGCGACAGCAAGCGAAGAATGGAAAAGAACATTTTCGAATTGTCCGGCACCGGCAGCAAAACGTTACGTCTGCACATCGGGCCCGCCTATAAAGGACGCAAACCGTACCTGGAATTGCTGTATAAGAACAAGGTAGTTAAAAAAGCTGAACTGAAGACATCCTTTGACTCCAACTGGAAAAAGCTTACACTTACATTGAATAAAGGTACCGCTTCTATTGCAATCTCAGGCAAGAAACCGGGGGGCAATATTTATCAAAGATTTCAAACCTGTGGAATTCAAATGTCTGGCCTGGTCGGTTGACGACATTGAGATAAAAGCCGATAACGGGACCCTGAAGATTGACTGGGAAAACGGTTATGCAGGAGTATTGAAAACCACACGCAGCGGCAGTTCTGACGGCCAGATCATGGGCTTCGACAGCTACGTCATATCCGCCGATAAAAGCAAACGGGACTGTCCGGCCATACAGTTGATCAACAGTTCAAAGAATTCAAAAAATGTTACTCTGAGTTTCGATATAAAATCGGAGAACAATCAAATCAAAAAGAGATGGCAGGAAAAAATAACCTTAGCTCCGAATTCGGAAAAACTGGTCTTCATCAACTTCCCTTTTGAACTGAAAAACGACGTCTACCATTTGAAGGTCAAATCATCCGGACTCGATAAAAACCTGGATGACTATAAACATTATATCTATGTAAAAAAGCGTAAAGAAACGGCTGGTCCACGCAAGTTCGGTCTGCATGACTGCGACGTGCGGGCCTTCGGTTTCTGGCCCGATGCGCTGCCGGTCAACATCTCACATAAGTACCTGCGCTGGGGCTATGTTCAGGGACCGGCCTGGGTAAGAGACTGGAAGGGTAATTACGGACAAAACCCCGATACTCCGCCGGAAGAATGGAACTGGGATGCAGACCTCGACTGGGCAGTTATGGCCGGACGTGAAATGTTCGTCTGCCTTTCCGGTTATCCATTGTCCCCCTGGCAGCGCAAACACCCCTACCCCGTCAAAATGCGCAAATATCCATGGGGTACCGGCGGCGGGTTCCCCGATCTGGAGCGTTACGGCTATTTCCTGCGTGAAGTCGGCAAACGTTATAAGGACAAAGTATTGATGTGGGAGGTGGAAAACGAACCCAATTCCAGTTTTATGCCAAAGAATCCTGAGGATTACGCAAAACTGTCTGCAACGGTAAACAAAAATATCAAGGTGCATAATCCAAAATCCATAATTTTCGGGATATCCGGTACCAGCAACTTTGTAAAATGGATGGACAAGGTATTCAAAGCCGGCGGCTGGAAAGAGTTTGACGCGATTTCCTGGCACACCTACACAACCCCGAAACAACCGGATGACGCTAATCTTCCCCGAATGTTGAAACAAGCTAAAAAGTGCTTTCCAAAGCCTAAACTTATCTACAACTCAGAAACCGGCGTACTGCTCGCTCCGCGTTTCAAAGTAGATGAAGCTTTACCCGATGCAGTCGTAGCGGAAAAGGTGAAACAGAAGGATCCGAAGTTTGTCAGCCGGGCCGCCTGGCCGGGCGCGGTCAACAGTGAACGTCAAGCCGCAGGCTCAATCGTCAAGAACGCGACCTTGAACTTTCTTGAAGGAGTCAAAGCGTTTGTCTTCTTCGGGTGGAACCCCGATTGGCCAAAGGCCAAAACAAAATCACACAGTCTCTCATTCAGTATTTTGAAAATATCAAACGACGGAGAGAGAACTCCTACACTCTATATGCTGGCAGTCGGCGTACTTACGGCGCAAATGGAGAGCTTGGACCTGAACAAACCGTACAAACCGGTCCAGACCTTCGGGGTACGCGGCGGCATATTCACCAAAGCCAACGGCGGTAAACTTGGAATCGTCTGGCCGACAACGCCATCCTCCACGGCTTTGATTACAACGGATAAGCCAAACCTTGAAATTGTCACAGTCTTCGGGGAAAGCAAAACCGTCAAATCAAACTCAAAAAATAACGCTAACGGCAAATATCTGTACGTACTGAAACTTGACAAACTGCCGGTATATATTCACTCAACCGGTAAAGTCCTTGATCTATTACCGTCCCCGGTACAAAAGGTAGCAGAGAGCAGCACCGGACAGGATAAGGGATTGATCACCTTTTCCCTGATCAACAACTTGAAGACAGGACAAAAACTTACACTGTCAGGCAAAGCATCCTCCGGAGTGAAAATAGTACCGGAATCCAGAACGGTTGAAATCGCTCCCGGCAAACGCAATAAGGTAGAATTCAACTATCAACGCGCTCCGGGCATGAAAGAAAATGAATTCTATATTCCGTTCACTATCTCTCTGGCCGACGGCAGCAAATACGAATATATGGTAAAAGCAAAAGTGCGCCCCGGCCTGACTATTCCTAAAATTTCAGATAAACTTTCTTCCGCAACTCTCAATCAACTGAAAAAGACCGGGTCCGTACTAGATCTGGACAGAGTAGAACAGGTTGTATTGGGCCGTCCACCTGAACTGGCCTCTCTGCAGGAAGATTTTTTCTGGGGCGGCAAAGATGAATTGTCGGCAAAGATTTACACCGGCAGCAATGCGAAATATCTGTTGGTCTGCGTAAAGGTCCACGACGCCAATCCTAACCTGCCGAAAAACTGGCCGGACGTCCGCGGCGCATCCCTTGAACTCTTCTTCGATTTCAGATCATCTGAAGAGGGACTCGGACGCTCATATTACGGCGACAAGGTCTTCCAGTTCCTGGTCAGGCCTGCAATCAAAGCGGGACAGAAAGCCTCAGTGTGGTGTCCGCAAATGGAAGATGCCGCCAAGCAGGGCATCAAGGTTACCGGTGCCCCGATCGACAAACAGAATTACTGGATCGGGCTGGCTATTCCATGGAAGCTGGTTTCCGATAAAGGCACACCGCTGAAAACCATCGGATTCGATGTCGGCATAAACGGCGGCTACAAGGACAAGAAAGGTAGAAAGTCCCAGATGATGATGTTCGGCACCTCAAGAAACTTTGCCGATCCGTCAAACTTCGGAGTCGCAACAATAAAATAATAAGCGATATAAAAAGCCCCGAATCCCCGGGGCTTTTTTATGCCTTGGTTCACAGTGTAATGTGTGACACGTATGAAGTGGTCCAGGGCTGGAAGGCGGAGGAAATGCCCTTGACTTCAGACTTATCGCCTTGAAATATCCTGACGCGCTCTTCGGCCAGTTCCGGTAAGGAATCCACCTCTCCACTCAAGTACTGACGCAGACGCACCTGCAAGGTGTCCAGGGCCAGCATCTGCGAGCCGTAACGGTTCTCAATCACTTCCCAGCCAAACGGCTTGCAGTACTTGAACCAGTCACTGCGGTGACAATCCCGGAACCTGCTCAAGCGGAAAATTAGATCGCTTACAGTTATATCGACAATTTCACTTAAGGCTTCACGGTCATCATTAAGATATGCCTCGCGCAACACAGTCGGGAAATCTGCTTTTAACTCCAACAGGTCAGCCAGCAGATACGGCATTTCAAGACGCTCGTTGCCGGGGACTTTCCGTGCCTCTTCAAGGTCGTCACGCAAGGCCGCGAAATGCGGACCGAGTTTCTCGCCCTGCAGTTCCGGCTGATAAAGACCAAGAACCGGATGTTCCCACAGCAGCGCTTTACTGATATTCGGCTGGAACTCGCCTCCGAAGTTTTCGTATTTATCCAACATTCCGGCCCGTCGCCATGATGCAAAATCAACGCCAAGCGAACCGATAAGGTTACGTGAACTAAGCTCATAGTCCGGCTTGTTTCCGAAGATTATATCTGAAATATACTGTGCCATCGGCAGCGCGGAATAGTAATCGCATTCCGAACTGTCATCACCCCACATGGTCAGGATCAAGTCACGGACGTTATTGTCAGCACAGCTTTCGAGGCAAGGCAGGATAGTTTTCTCGGTAAAATCATAAGCAGCCCAGAAACGATTCCAGGTCCAGATACCGGGCGCGACTACGACCGGCTGACCGCTGAGTTGACGGTTCTTTTCGATCATAGCGTCATAAACATCGCGGGTCGTATGATAGTAGTCCCAATAGATCAACTGTACGTCCTGCGGCACTTTATCCTTGAGTTCCGGCGTGATCTCCACGTCCGTGGCGTAATAGTTGTGGGTTCCGGCCAAAGCGCGGAAAAACATATCGCCCCAGATCATCGGCTCAAGCCCGCGAGACCGGGTTATATCCAGCACTTTGTCAAGATGACGGGTAATCACATCAAACGGAGCCTGATACGCTCCGGTCTTGTCAAGCAGGTGACCGCGCCCGAGGTCCCAAGCCTCGTCCATACCGAGATGAACACGTTTTGAACGGTAAGGAGCGACAGCTGCATCAATCATTTTCTCAATCAGATCATAAGTTGCCGGTTCGTCGCAGAGCATAACCGAAGAGGTATCTTTGACATTCGAATAAGCTTCATAACGCAGCATCCGCTGCAGGTGTGCCAGAGTCTGGATGCACGGAATCATCTCGATCCCGAGACTGAACGCAATATCATCAAGCTCTTTAAGTTCAGCCTGGGTATAACGACCACGCATATAACCAATCAGCGGTTCACCGGGAACTTCATAGGTTTCTTCCGTGTAAAGCATAAAACCGTTGATACCGGAAAGAGCCATAAAATGGAGCCATTCGCGCATGGCGGCAACCGTGTAAACCCGATTCCGTGAAGCATCAAGCATAATCCAGGTTTTATCGACCGAGCGCTGTTCCGTGATATCAAGTTCTCCGGGGTTCGCCGCGGCATTAACCAAACCGAGACCGCGAAACGCGTCATTTACTTCATTGTAGCCGATTTCGACAGCACCCCCCCTGCCCTTTATGTCAATACCGGCTGAGCCTGGTTTGAAGGCGAGCGTTACCCCTGACGCGCCGTTTATATCAAGCACTATTACCTTAGAATTCTGAATTTCGACGAGGCCGTCATGCAGTTCGGCCGGAACACTTTTCATGTCAACACAGAAACGGTTCATGATTTCTCCAAGTAAATTTGCGGAAGGTTTGATTTTAAAGGCTTCAGCTTGTAATATAATAATAGAAAGAGGTATTGCAATGAAAAATAATAGAAAATTTCCAGTGATAATCCTGACATTGTTTATTGCTCTAGCTGCTTTCGCACAAAACAATAAACGCTATAAGCTGATTCCCTTGCAGAGTATCCAGTATTCAACCGTCAAGCAGATCTGCGAACCTATGCTCTCTCACGATGGCAAACTGGTCTATGAAAGAACCCGCAATTCAGTCCTGGTATATGATACTCCGGAAAAAATCGCGAAGATCGAGAAGTTCATAAAGGGAGCTGACCGCCCTCCGGTCAATATAAAAATAACCCTGGACCGTCAGTCCGTCTCCCCCAAACGTGATTTTTATGTTGGCGAGTCGCCACGGCGTCGCAGCTACCATTCAAACAAATATCCGGCAAATATAAAAATATCCAACGGCAAAGCCGATGTAAAGGTCTACAACAACAAGTTTCCGAAGAACCGGTATAACAACTTTACCCTGAGGGATAGAAGTTCAAATACAAGCCGGAATGTCAGCAGTTTCATTATGACCTCAAGCGGTCAGCCCGCCAGTTTGTGGGTTGGAACGACAATGGTCGATCCGTCCTGGCTGCGCAACAGTCGCCGCAGACCGGATATAATCATCACCGACGGCAAGTCAACGACAGTCATTGACGCCCCTCCGGATGATGTAAAATATACCGACGTAGGAGTCAGTTTGAAAGTGTTGCCAACCTATTCCGACAACGGACTGATCCATGTTGAAATCTATCCGGAAATAAGTTACCTTGTCGGTAAAAAACGGAAAAACGTCAAAGTAGAATCTTTAGTCACAAGCGTTACGGTCCGCAATGGCCAGCGGGTCCATATCGGCGGCGTAATGTCAGCAAAGAGGGAACAATACGGTCAGATATTCGGACGGACTTTCCTGTCGCGCTCGGAAGTCGCGGATGTGATGAATATGTATTTAACCGCGACTGCAAGCACTCCGGGAAAAAACTACCGCGGCGGATCGTCAAGAATCACAAACGACTGGATTCCAAGGTAAAAGCGAGTCAGGCTACGCCGATTTTTACCGGCTCGTCTTCGACGTAATCCATATCCGAAACAGTGGACATCAACGCATTGAAAAGATCGCTCATTTCCACTTCGACCAATCCTACTTTCTGATCAGCCGCACCGTACCCCATCAACAACCGATGGCCGTTGATGAGCAGACCGGAACAGGTAAACATACATGGAGTGGGAAAATCAGTTCCAAGTTCCCATGGTTCATTGGCATACAAAATCCGTGCTGGTTTTCGAACAATTATCTGGGGAATCGATCTGCGTTTCTCCTCCAGGACCATAAAAGACTGCGTATATCCGACAATACTGTCCTGTTTGCCATGGTAAGGCAGCATCCAGATTCCCTGAGCAAGTTTCAAGGGCGTCCAGCTTGCGCCGATCCGGTTGCTCTCCCAGTCATATTCCGGTTCAGCCAGAACATGATGCTTGACTCTACCGGCGACAAGGTCACTGATGGAATTTGCTGACGCGATAAAAATCGAAGGCTTGTTCAGTTTTTTACCAACATCGTAAAGCTTTGGATTCATTGGACGATGCAGACACGCGACTCTTTTCTCTCCTTCAATCATGATACGCTCAGGAAACAAAAAGACGTCGCGATTGTCCCCCATTGCAGGATCGCTGATCGGGCCGATATATTCAAAGGCTGAATCATAATCTCGTGCGGAAAGAGCGCCAAGGTTAACTTTGTAGAGAACCGATACCGTAAAGTTATCCCGGATCGCCGGTTCAATCTCCGTATCACTGAATACCCAGTCCGGCATGCACTGTTCAGGATCATCCTTTTCCCAGTACGGCCCCGGCGGAAATACCCGGCTGGCTACCGACAAGTAAAGCTTGTTTTCGAAGTAAAAAAGACGCGGGTCTTCAATGCAGCCGTTGGCATAGTTGACCCTGCCGTCAGGAAGGTAGATATCTTTTTTATCATATTTGACCGCGGGAGCCAGAGCAGGACGGTCAAAGTCGAAATCCCATGTTTCGCCATAGTCATAACTCACTCCGTATCCTAAACTGATCGGATATGGCAGCGGTTTGTCTGATAATCGAAGTTCCTCGCAAGGTCCGGTTGCCCTGAATAACATGTGAACTTCGTTGGTCCTAGTCGGATGCTGAATCATTGCCGGATTCAGGACCATTTTGGATGCCCAGGATACTCCCTCAGGCGGTTCCAAAATCAGACGCTTCTGACAAGCGATCATGCAGAACTCCTTTCATTCGTTCCTCCATGTCCATGGATTACCGGCTGTATAATTATTATCCAGCCCCAGGGACTTTATCTTAATGCCGCTCAACGGCCCGACATGGGCGTCAGCAAAAAGAACGTTAGCATATCTGCCGCCGCCGGTGCCATGCATTACCAATGCAGTATACCCGTTGCCGCCAGCCATTGTGAAAGCATAGTGTTCAATAACATTGAATGTGTTCAATCCGGCACCGGAGTCAGCCGTATAAACCCCGGAATAATCATCTGTAGCATTACCGGCTCTCTCCGCCAGCAAACACAACGCGGAAAGTTTGGTATAGGCATTTCTGCCGAACTGGGTAATCTTCCATGGTCCTTCCACCTGTGAAACTCCATTATAAGTTCCGAACGGGTAATATCTGTTGCCCCAGCCGTCCGCGCCGGCGTTACATGAATAAGATGATTTATGATAATTATCCCCGGACCGATTATAGAAGTCGGACGGGCATGAAAACAGTTTATAATTATTACTGGCATATGGCTCGAGAATGATTGAGGCCCAGGTCCGGTTCCAGTCCGTCATGCATGGCGGCACAAAATCTTTGTAATCCCCGGCATATTGCATCAGTGATAAACCTAGCTGCTTCTGATTGTTTACGCAGGAAATTGATTTCGCGCGCTCACGGGCTTTGTTAAGCGCCGGCAAAAGCATTCCGGCAAGGATCGCGATGATCGCGATGACAACCAGCAATTCGATAAGTGTGAACTTACATTTCTTCATAATTTTGTACTCCCTTTCACCTGATATCAGGGTTGATTTTTGAACCTTCTCTACCTTCAAGCCAAATCTTCACAGCTGTTTCGGCCGTGCCGGCCTTAATTTGAGGCTTAAGACCGGAAAAGTCAACCTTGATTATACCGGATTTTGCCGATTTATGCAAGTCCAGGCTGCCGATAAATTTGTGGTCTTTGTCAAACATCAGCAGTTGAACTGTATAGCGGGCCCCCGGTGACAGGGATTTTATCTCAATTTTAAAGTCTTTGCCAAGCTTACGATGCTTAGTCTCATCGATCGAGCCGTAATTGCGTTTTACCAGCTTAAATGATCCGTCCGTATCAGGCCTCAGGTAACCGTCGCTGTGCCAGGCATCTTCTACCGTCTTGTACGGGTTGAACTCTTTATCATAACTGATATACGGCGGAATATCGATATTATTCTTTTTGACGAGAGCATTAATCATTGTGTCGGCTTCTGCGTACTTGTCTACCGCCAGCAACTCTTTGATTTTAGTAATATCGGCATTTCCGGCGCCAAGCGACTTGGCCAGATAAAACCATTTGTATGGAAGCAATGTATTAACAGAGGAAAACTTGCGCCCGTTTTTAGCCGCGCTCCACTCTCCAAGACGGTTCAGATAAAGATTGCCGAACTGAACTGTCGGCTCAACCATCGTTCCTTCAGCAAAATCGTTCCAGGTAACAACCTGGATGGTGTCACATTTTGAATTATCGAAATCAGTCAGGTAACGGTTGAAATTCTCAAGCCCAAGATAGGCCTCGAAGCGCGGCTTGTTGTTCCAGCCCCAAACCCCGCGGTCATCGAATCCGGGGCAGACGCTGCCGATATAAAAATCAATCTTTTTATCTCTCAAACGAATATCGCCGGTCCTGTAGAACCATTTTGTATACGCGGCATCTCCGAGCCAGGCAAAACCAGCTTTTATATTCGGATAATTCTCCTTGTAATTCTGAAGAACTATCCAGCCGTCAGTTTTAGAATCGGCAGTAATCCTGCCCCACTCTTCGGATGTAAAAAGTTTTTTACCATGAGCCCAGTCACCCCAGCCGCCAAAGACCAGAATAACCGGTTTGCCGTTCTTCTTCCAGTAACCGTCTCGTTTGAAGTATTCGTTCAAATATTTGAAATCTTTAACGGCCTTGTCGACTGCCTGGGCACGAGTGCTTATCTTGTTCCAGTCCGGGAAACAGGTCTTTTCCTCGTAGCATATCGCAGCTTTCATATTAAGCTTCTCACAACGGTCGAGCAAAGAACGGAAAGCGACATCCCCAGGCGCGCCGGGATTGTACCAGTCGATGATAAATGTAGTGATACCGGCTGCTTTCGCAGTCAATATATGGTAATCCTGAACCAGCGGGTCACCTGAATCATATATGCCGATACGCGGGTAGAAGCGTGAATAAACATCCCGCAGTTTTCCATTATAGCTTTTCAGCGGATCATGTTTTGCATGAGGGCCATCCCACTTCCAATGGGATATATCGATCTTATTATTAGCGTTTTCCCGAAACTTAAACCAGGTCATGTAGTGGCAGACGACTTCAACTTTATCTTTCGGCCCGGCAACACAGCCGGTCCATACGGACATTGCAATAAACAGTGCAGTGACAGTCAATAAAGTTAATTTGCCGCGTCTTACCATGTTTCAACTCCAATCCTGTTGCGAATGGTTCTGATATACCTTGAACATATTTTCAAACTACTGTATCCGGTTTCAACGTCGGGTTCGATCGAAGTCGATTCGGCCCAGTCGTTCCAGGTAACGATCTGGACAATCGGCATCGGTGTATATTCGAGTCCGCCGTTCTTTTCCGCCAACAGGTAATCATACACCTCCTGCCAGGTAAGTTCAAGCGTATTTCCCATACTGGTATTGGTAGGAATTA
>MDTD01096327.1_pt1 | contig 10322 bp, 12 predicted proteins | sample 811221 | NCBI WGS metagenome assembly MDTD01 (sample SAMN05326646, study PRJNA326480) | marine metagenome | isolation source: seawater | place: Pacific Ocean: South West | collected 2011
TAATGAAATCTTTATTTTTAAAATTAGAAATATCGTCTATTTGTATATTACCTGCAATCATTTTATTCAAATCATTCGGCACAATATCTAGCAGTTTATGATCAAAACTTTCAGATCTATGATATCCTTTTGAATCAAATAAAATTATATCTGATATTTCTAGATAATTTTTATATTTAATTATGTCATCTTCCCCAGAAATTGTAAGTGCAGTTATTATTTTTTTACCGTATTTTATTTTAATTTCTTTTGTTCTTTCAGGTCCAACGTCATAGAGTTGATAGTAATCAAAATTTAAACTCTTTATTTTTTCTAAAATTTCATCACTAGGACTAACAAGAACAGAGACAAAGCTCACATTTTTTTTATCAATATTAATTAGATACTGTAATTTATCATATTTAATAAATCTTCTACTTTTTTCATAATTTGTAATAAATCCTATCATAGTAGGTTTGTGTCTATGATTTAAAATATAGTTTAAAGTTTTAGGATCTGAGATCCCACAAATTTTTAAACCTTTACTCATTAGCTCAAGTGATCAATTAATTTTTTGATATTTCTTTTTATATTACCGTTAGTTATAGGTCGTCCTATTACTAACCAATCACTGCCATTTTTATAAGCTTGTTTTGGAGTTAAAACTCTTTTTTGGTCATTTAATTTAGAATTAAATCTTATTCCAGGTGTTATGATTTCCTTTTTAAACACTTTTTTTACTAGCTTAACTTCTTTAGGACTACATACTATAGCATCTAAGTTTGCTTTTCTTGCTAATTTAGCTTGCTTTAATACGACTGTATTTATATTTCCACTATATCCTATGTCTTTAAGAGATTTATTATCTAGAGATGTAAGTGTCGTTACACCAATTAATTTAATTTTGCCTGCAGCTTTTTTTGCAGCTTTTAGTGCATTTAAACCACAATTAGCATGTATAGTTATATAATTGAAATTTAAATCTTTAACAGATTTTATAGCTGATGCACATGTATTTGGAATATCAGAAATTTTGTAGTCACCAAATGTAATCTCATTTTTTAAATTAGATATAAATTTTCTACCGTATTTTGAATTTAAAAATTCTAGCCCAAACTTATATCCAATTTTTAACTTTTCATTTTTAGATTGTTTAATAATTTTTTTTATCTTACTTAGTTTCGTAGTATCACAAGCTATAAATATTTTATTTATTTTCATTAATTTTTTTTTGCCACAATTTTGATGTTTTAAAATATAAAGTGTATTTTTGTTTTACAAAAATTTTTTCATTTGTTTTTGGATTACGTGCATATCTAGCTTTTCTTAATTTAGGCTCTATAGAAAAAACATCTCTAAGCTCAACTCTTTCATGTCTTTTTAGTGAATTTTTCAATTCTAAAAAAAAAATATCAACTAATTTAACTATATCTTTTTTTAAAAAGTTTGGGTAATTTTTTGATAAATTTTTTATTATTTCTGATTTTTTAGTAGGCAATTATCTACTCATCGTCCTTGTTTTTCTTATCTCCTAATTTTTCTGAAAGTGAAGAAAAAGGAAGATTTTTTCCACTCAATGGACTTGAAAATTTTGATACTGCCTCTTTGTTCTGAAGCTCTTCAAGTAGTTTAATACTTAAACTGACTTTTCTTTTTTCTAAATTTAATTCAGATATTGCAGCATCAATTCTTTCACCACCAACAAATCTAGATGGCCTAGCATCTGAAGAATTTACTGCAATGTTTGATTTTTTTATAAGAAAGTTTAATTCACATTTTTCTGGTTTAACTGTAAGTCCCTTGTTATCAGTAGATATAACTTGGACAGTTATTATATCGTTAACTTTTTTCTCTTTAAACCAATCAAATGGATCCTCTCCCATTTGCTTTAAACCAACTCTTACTTTTTGATCTTCTTTTTTTATCTCAAGAATTTTGACCTTTAGAGTATCACCTTTCTTATATTTTTTTAACTCTTCATCTGGATTGTTTAAGTAACTTAAATCGTTTGCATGCAAAAACCCATCTATTTCAAAATCATTAAGCTTAATGTAAAGTGCATACTCGTTTAAACTTGAAACTACTCCATCAATTTCACTTCCCACAGGATATTTATTCGCCAATGTTTCATAAGGATTTTCAATAGTCAGTTTATGGGAAATTGCAATTCTCCTTTTTTCCTTATCTATCTCCGTTATTACACAATCAATCATATCTCCAACCTTAAATAATTTTTTTGGAACAATATTTCTCTTTGTCCAACTCATCTCACTACTATGCAAAAGAGTGCTCAAACCAGGTTCTAATGAACAAAAACATCCATAATCTGTAATTTTATCAACTTTTACTTTATAATTTTTTCCTATCTCATAATTCGAAATGTGCTCAAAAGGATCTGGTGAAAGTTGTTTAATTGAACATCCAATTTGTAATTTTTCTTTGTCAATTGAGATAACTTTTAAATTATGCTTTTCTCCTATGTTAAATATTTCATCTGGATGATTAACTCTAGAATATGAAATCTCTTGAAGATGAACTAATACATCAATTTCATTGTTCACCTCAAAGAAGCAACCGAATGATGAGTAGCCTTTAACTACTGCATCTTTAATAATATCTCCAACGTTAAATTTCTCTATTATTTTTGCTTTATCTTCTCTTTTATTTGAGGAAACAATTTGCCTTCTCGAAACACATGCATTGCCTCTAACTTTATCTAATTTTATAATAGCAAATTTTTGCTCTACACCAATTAAATGATCAATATTTTTTAAAGGTTTGTCACTTATCTGAGAGCCGGGGCAAAACATTAGTGAACCTGTGTCCACATGTTCAACAATTACACCGCCCTTACATTTTGAAGTAATTTTTCCTACAATTGACTCATTATTTTCGTATGATTGTTCAAGTTTGAACCAACCCTTAATTTTCTGAGCTTTCAATGCTGAGGCCACAACTTCACCATTCTTGTCTTCTATTTTCTCTAATAAAACTGGTATAGTCTCACCAATATTCAATTTATCTTTTAAACCTATCATTTTTAACTCATTAATATCGATTACTGGTTCGCTTTTTAGTCCAGGTATAAATATGAAAACAAATTTTTCTGTAATTTTAGTTACTTTTCCTTCTATTATTTTTCCTTCTTCAATCTTATTTTTTGATAATTGTGAATTTAATAATTCTTCAAATTTTTTATTTATCGGTGATTTTAAATCTTTATAAATTTCCATTAATATTTAGTTTTCTGTCTATTATTGCCTTAATTTTTTTAAAGCACGCTTTCTTACTTAATTTAGAAGTATTAATCAAGATTGAATCTTTGGTTTTTTTTAGAGGACTATATTTTCGATTAATGTCTAAATAATCCCTATTTTTTAAGCTTTTTAGAACTTGATTATAAGTAATTTTCTTTTTCATCTTTTTAAACTCTTCATATCTTCTTTTTGCTCGAATATTTATATTGGCAGTTATATAGAATTTAAACATTGCTTGTTTCATTATTACAGATGTAATGTCTCTGCCATCTAGAACAGATCCAGAGTATTTATAAGGTGGGTTGTATGCACAATTGTGCTGAAAAGATCTTACTATTTCCCTTATTTTTTTGTCTTTTGATATTTTAGATGCAGAAGTTGCAACTTTATCTGATAGTAGTTCTAAATTATTTAGATCTTTAAAATTAATTTTATTAATTTTTTTTTTTATAAGATTGTAAGAGAATTTCTTTTTTTGTTTTAATTTTAAATTCCCTATATATCTATAAATTTTTCCTGTATCTAAGTATAATAAATTATATTCCTGGGCTATAAGTTTTGCCTGAGTACCCGCACCCGCAGCCGCTGGAGAATCAATTGCAACAGTTATTATATTTATCCTTTTTCTCAATATATTTTTGCGCCAAGTCGCTTGGTAATTTTTAAAAAATTTGGGAATGATGAATTAATTGAATCTTTATCATATATGTTCCATTCACCACCAAATGTTAGTGCAGCAATACAGCTCATCATAAATATTCTGTGATCTTTTTTAAAATTTTTAATATTATATATCTTATCTAATTTTATGTTTGGATTTCCAAATATTTTAAGATCATTATTCCTTCGGATTACTTTAATACCAATCATTTTCAAAAATTTAATTCCAATATTTAACCTTGGACTTTCTTTTTTATTTAATTCTCCCAAGTTTTTAAATGTAGAAATACCTTTGGCTTTCGCAGCAACTAAGAAAATTACTAAAAATTCATCTATCGCTGAACTATTAAGTGTCTCAGGACATTTTAAGCCTTTTAAATTGCTTGTACTTTTAATCAAAATATCTGAAATTTTTTCCCCTTTATAAATCTTTTTATTTCTAAATTTTATTTTTGCATTCATCATATTTAATATTTTTATAATACCTGTTCTTGTATTATTTATGTTGACGTTTTTTACTATAAGCTTTGAATTTTTCGATAGAAGAGTTAAAACTATAAAAAATGAGCTAGAACTTATATCTCCTGGCACACTATACTCAAAACTATTGAAGTTAGTCTCACCTTTTACTTCAAAATAATCAAATGTTTTTGTTTTTAAAATTTTTATTGGAATTTTTAGACTTTTAAAAAGTAGTTCAGTGTGATTTCTAGATTTTTTTGCTTTTATTTTTGTTATACCTGGTGATTTAAGTGATGCAAGCATTACAGCACTCTTACATTGGGCACTACCTATTTTTTCGTAATATTTAATTGGTCTTAATAATTTTGTTCCAGTAATACTAACAGGAAGTTTATTTTTATTCGATGTAATTTGTGCTCCAAATAATTTTAAAGGCTCTGTAACTCTTGAAAAATCTCTTCTTGAAAGACTTTTGTCCCCTTTTAATGTAACTTTCTTTGTAAAATTAACTAACAAACCCAATATTAGTCTTGCTAAAGTACCAGAGTTACCAGCATTTAATTTAACATTTTTTGAATTATCAAAACCATTGATGCCGAGACCATTAATTTCGTGATAATTTTTGATTTTTTTGTACTTAATGCCAAATTTTTCTACAGATTTTAATGCATCAGTAACATCTTCTGATTCTAGTAAATTATAAATTTTTGATTTTCCTATTGCTTGAGATGCTAATAATACACATCTTATTGAAATGCTTTTATCTCCACTCACTTCGATTTTTTTATCAAAAGATGTAATCTTATTTTTAATTTTAATGTAATTTTTCATTGATGATTTAATTTATATTAAATTCATCACCAAAATATTCATTTTTTGCAGCTTTATCACTGATTACTTCATTTGGGCTACCAGATGCAATGATTTTGCCGTTAGATAAAATAATAGCTCTATCAACACAATTTAGTAGGTCTCTTGCTTGATGATCACATATAACAACAGAAATTTCCTCCGTTGATTGAAGATTAAGTATTGTTTCCTGTAACATTTTAATTGTAAGAATATCTAAAGCTGCGAAAGGTTCGTCTAATAGTAATATTTTTGGATCATTTATTAAAGCCATTGCTATGACTAATTTTTTTCTTTGACCACCAGATAAATGTTTCGCTTTGATATTTAATAAAGACTCAAACTCAAATTGTGAAATTAATTTATTGATTTTTTGTAATCTTAACTCTTTCTCTTTGATGTGTATTTCAGCAACAAGTTTTAAATTATCTAATGTTGTAAGATCATGTATAAGGCCTCCATATTGAGGTACTAATGCTAGTTTGAATTTCATAAATCTCTCGTTAATTGGTAGTTTTGTACAGGTAATTCCATTAATAATTATTTCTCCATAATTAGGATCTTTCAAACCAGTTATTAAATTGAATATTGTAGACTTTCCAACTCCGTTAGGCCCTAACATCCCTAAGATTTCTTGTTTTTTTATTTTCATATTTAGATTATTTAAGATTTGTCTTTTATTGTAGAATATAGATATATCTTTAAGCTCTACAATGTTTTCATCTTGTTTGTGACTTTTTATTCTAAATTTTTTTATAAGTGCCATTAGTTTGTAAATATTTCTACTTTTTTGTTTGAATTTATTTTTATATCTTTCGTTATAGTGTCCATTGTAACGATTTGGGCCTTCATTATTGATTTATTATCTTTTACTATAACATTGCCATATGCAACAGCAATATTATCTCTTACATTTAAATCAAAATTATCACAAGTCATTATTTTATTTTCATATTTTACAATAACATTCTTATAAAATTTAGAATTCTGGTTTGTATAATTGTATTTTGCATGATCAGACTCAATATAAATTTCAGGCCTTTCAATAGAAGATATGGTTCCATCAACCTGATCCAAATCAAGTATATTTGTATTATTTATATTAGTTTTACCAAACAATGCTATAATCTTAAATATATCCCCATTACTGTTAGATGTAATATACTCAATTTCTTTAGTAAGGTTTTCAACAGCTTCAGTGTTATTACTTGTTTCAGTAATTTTATTTAATGAATTTTTTTGGTTGTCTAAAGAGGCATTATTTTCAGTGTTAACTTTCTCTTTATTATCATCCTGAACTTTTGAGTTGTCTATTTTTATGTCCTCAAGAACTTCTTCGACAGTTTCACTGTCTTGGTTAATTATTTTTTGCTCATTTTGAGATATGTTGCTCAAATTGGAAATTTGTATGTTATTACCAGAGTAAAAATAGAAGAAATAAATTCCTCCAATAATCAAAAAGATTAGTAGTAATAATATTAATTGTAAAAGAGATTTTATGGACATTAATTGATATTTGATTGTAAAATATCATGCATATGAATAATCCCTATAGTTTTTTTAACCTTTTTATTTTTATGAACACAAAGAGCTGTAATTTTTTTTGAATTCATAAGAGATAAAGCTGAAGCAGCCAGTGTATCTTTATCTATACTTACAGGATTTTTTTTCATAACATTCTTTAAAATTAAATGATCAAATTTGCTAAATTTTTGAGCGATTCTTTTTAAGTCACCATCTGTAATTATTCCTGTTGTATTACCTTGATTATTTTCAATTATCAATACACCCAACTTTTTATCATTTATTATTTTTAGTGCTCTCTTCATTTTATAGTTTTCTCTAACCACAGGAAGTTTTTTTCCAGTTAACATTAAATCTTCTACAGTCTTTAGTTTTATAGATAGAGATCCACTAGGATGAATTTTTTTAAAGTCAAATTTGGTAAAATTTTTATGTCTCATACATGCAATTGCAATTGCGTCTCCTAATGCCAATTGTGTTGTTGTCGAAGAAGTGGGCACAATATTTTCTGGTCCTGCTTCTTTAATTTTTGGCATTAAAAATGCGGTATTAGCATTCTTAAATAATAAGGAATCTTTTTTAGATGTAATGCCTATTAACTTTATATTTTTATTTCTGGATGTGTATTGAATTATATTTTTAAGCTCTTGACTTTGACCACTGTTACTAATCAAAATAACTACATCGTTTGATGTTATTTGACCAAGGTCTCCATGACTAGCATTTGAAGCGTCTAAAAAGAAAGAAGGTGTGCCTGTTGAGGATAGAGTAGCTGCCCATTTTCTTGCAATAATCCCACTTTTGCCAACACCAGATATAATTACTTTTCCGCTTTTACAATTAAGTAATATTTCTATAACTTTATTAAATTTATTATTAATCAATTTTTTAAGATTTTTTAAAGCGTCAATCTCAAACTGTATTACATCTTGTGCTAATTTTTGAGTTTTTCTTTTCATTAATGAGACCAAATATCAAATGTAAATGAGGCTAAATCTAGATTTACTCTACTATAAATGAATTTGACACTGTCCTCGTATAAATTTTCTCTTTTTTCTCTAATCAAAATTTTTTTTAAATTATTATATATTTGATGAAGATAAATTACGTCTTTAGCACAATATTGTAATTGTTTATCAGATAATTCTCCGCCAAAATCAGATGATTGAAGATTTTTGCTTATGTCTACACCAACAAATTCTTTTATTAAGTCTTTTAATCCATGTTTGTCACTATAGCCTCTTGCAATTTTACTCATAATTTTAGTGCAGTTAACATTCTCAACATTTATGTTTAAGTATTTTTTTATAAATAATAGATCTGCTCTAGCATAATGAAATATTTTGTTTATATTTTTATCTTTCAGTATTTTTTTTAAATTAGGAGCTTTATAAGTCTGCCTATTCAACTGAATTATATGGGCATCATTATTTCCTGAGGAAATTTGCACAAGACAAAGGTTGTCCCTTTCAACATTTAGGCCTGTAAATTCGCAGTCCACAGCAATATTGTCACCCAGAGCTAAATGATCTGGCAAATCTTCTTTGTGTAAATTAATATCTAAATTCATTATGGGAATATATATATGAAACAAAAAGAAATTCTACTTTTCGGTGCATCTGGTCAAATTGGTAGAAATCTAATAAGAAAGTTATCAAAAAATAACTACAAAATTACAGCTGTTACAAGAAATATACATAGAAAAGGTTATTTATTAAAAACACAAGCAAATCCAGGATATTTAGAATTGGTTGAATTAAATAATTTTAATTCACATAAGATAGACGATTTAATAAAAAAATGTTCTGTTTGTATAAATTTAATTGGAATACTTCACGAAAAAAAAAAAAATCATTTTAAAACTATACATACAGACTTACCAGATATGTTATCTCAAAAAGCATCTAAGTTTAATATTGATAAGTTTATTCATCTTTCTTCTCTAGGTATCGAAAATGCTAAAGATAGCATGTATGCACTTAGTAAATTAAATGGAGAGAAAAAGATTACTAAAAATTTTAAAAGGTCAATAATTTTAAAACCATCAATCGTTTACTCTGTAGATGATAAATTTACTACTAATTTTATGACCTTGATAAATAGATTACCATTTATGCCTCTTTATTATGGTGGTAACACTAAATTTACTCCGATACATGTAACAGATCTTGTGGATATTATTTATGAAATGGTTAACCAAGATTATCCAGGTTTAATTCTTGAGTGTATTGGTCCAGAAGTATTATCGTTTAAACAAATAATTGAGAGTCTACTGAATTCAATTAATAAAAAAAGACTACTTTTTCCACTTCCTTTGCCATTAGCTAAAATTTCAGCAAAAATTTTTCAATTACTTCCAAATCCACTTTTGACAGAGGATCAACTAAATTTATTAAAATATGATAATATAAAGTCTGGAAATTATAAAACAAATTATGACCTAGGATTTAATACTAATAAAATATTTAAATCAGAGGTAAATAAATATAGTTTTAATTGGAGAACTGGAGGTCAATTTGCAAAACAAAATGATTAAAATGATTTAAATGTTATCTTATTTAGTAATTGGAATTTGTATATTCTTGTTAGTTGCAGTTATTTATATTTCAGCAAAGCCAATAAGCATGGGTATTGAGGCAAGAAGAAATATAAAAGATGATAAAATTCAAGAAAGTTTAGATGATCAAGATGAGTCAGCTAATTACTCAAAAGTTGATAGTATTAATATTTCTGATGAGTTAGTAAAGCTAAACCAACTTAAAAATGATGGAGTTATAACAGAAGAAGAATATCATAAAGCTAAAAAAAAATTATTATCTTAAGATGCAGATTTTATCTTTTTTTCAATAAATTTTGGCATTTCATCTTCTTTATCAAAAACATCCTCTTTTTTACCTTTTGGCTGGAAAACAATCATAAGATGTAGCGGACAGTAAGAGAATTTTTCAACATTCTTTCTTCCACAAAAGCTAGAACCTTTTTCATCTGGATGTCCCTCCATGTATTTACAGGTATTTTCGTCCAAATCCTCTAAACTTAAATTTTTTGCAGGTTCAAAATTTTTGTCTAATATTAATGACTTGAATTTTCCTCTTCTACCTTTGAAGCTAAACTTGTTGTTTTCTGACTTTATTTCTTTTTTATGGTTTTGTAGTGTTGATCTAGTTTTTATTTTTGAGGATAAATTAAGTCTGTGTGCCTTACCTATGACAGCATTTCTTGATACTCCTCCGATGATTTCTGCAATTTGACTTGCTGTATTACCTTTTCCCCAAAGTTCTTTTAATTTATTAACTTTAATTTCAGTCCAGCTCATATTGTACTATATTTAGTATATAATATACTTATAACAACATCATCTTGCATAACTGCAAAAGAAAACAAGTTTTTTTTTAATTTTTTCAACATTTAATAGAAATATTTATAACTTGAAGTTGAAATTTAATCTTTGAATTAATTTTAAAAAATTTATAAATAAATATGAGCGCTTTAGCACCGAATTATAAAAGAAAAAATTTATCTTTTGTTAAAGGCAAAGGTAGTTTTCTAATAACATCAGATGGTAAAAAATATTTAGATTTTGTTCAAGGA
>MDTD01015427.1_pt1 | contig 10320 bp, 5 predicted proteins | sample 811221 | NCBI WGS metagenome assembly MDTD01 (sample SAMN05326646, study PRJNA326480) | marine metagenome | isolation source: seawater | place: Pacific Ocean: South West | collected 2011
TAACCCCGGAAGGGGGTAGTGAGTTAACGGTCGGTGAAGATTTCGCATTCCGAACCGAACAGGCTGGAGCAAGCAGTTTGGCCTATTTGAATATTGTTGATGTTGATGGTGTGGATGGGACACTGGAGGTCTGTAATTTAGTTATTGATCATAATGGTTCTGTTCGAATTGATGCACCCCTTGGGATAGCGTTGGGTAAAGGAAATTCTTCTTTTATGTTGTTCCCCAACCCGGCCAGAGCGACTTTGTTTTTATCTTTAGGAGAGGGACCTGGTAGCCAGGGGGCAATAGAGGTTTATACATTACAGGGGATAAAGATCTATCAAACTTCACAGAAAGTTTCTTTCCCTTACAAGGTTGATGTTTCATCATATACGCCAGGAATCTATATCGTTAAAGTAGAGCTAAACGGAAAGTATTTCACACAAAAATTGGTGAAAGAGTAACTTTTTTGGCTTGTAGTAGACTCTTCATACAGATCAGAAGAGGGATTCCAATTTTTGTTAATTTTCAATTGCAATTAATTATGTATAATCCGTTAAATAAAACAATACAAAATAACTGGAAGGTTATATGAAGTATTAAATGTTGTTGTGGTGGGGAATAGTTGAGCTTCTCCGCCGAAGCTCACCATCAATTATTAATTGAATCAAAATTAACCAATAAAAAAGCTCGCCATAGCTACCTATTGGGTAGCTGTGGCGAGCGATGGTGGAGCCGGAGGCTCTTGAACTCATCCAAATAGGTGCTGATTTTCAATTAGTTACAATAAATACGAATAATCGCGCACTGATTCACACACCGAATATTTTGATGATTTTTAGATCCAATTACTACATAACCATAAATGCTTAATACAATAAATGGATATATTCTGATTGCAGCACACATGGGTTATACACAAAACTATAGAGGACAAAAGCCAGTACCCTAAGCCACTGGATATATAGTATTAAATTTTGTTGTGAGTTTATTGATTAAATTAACTGTTACAAATCAAGTGTTTAGGGTTTTTGATAGATTACTTTTAAGCCAATAGTGATAAAATATCCAAACTTAATTATGGCTATAATTCTACGAATGATGATAGGATTTAGATATGTTGTATCTCAACTATTCTTTGGATTTATTGCAGTACTTTTATTGCCTTGCTCATCATTTGCTCAAACCAAAATTATTTTTGATACGGATATGGGTCCGGACTATGATGATGTTGGGGCTTTAACGGTTCTACATGCATTGTCTTCTAAGGGAGAATGTGAGATTTTGGCAACGGTTGCAAGCGATGGACATCCGGACATTGCCCCGACTATCAAAGTCATTAATGCTTATTTTGGAAAACCCGATATTCCTATCGGAATACCTACAGAGCACGCTCCGAATTTCACTGCTAATAATAACTGGAATGATTCATTGATCACCCGCTTCGAGGGGTTGATCAAGTCAGGGATTGACTATCCGCGTTCCGTAGATATTTATCGCAAAGTTCTTGCTTCACAGCCAGATCAATCCGTGACGATTGTTACCGTAGGTTTTACCTCCAACCTGTATGACCTGATAAAGTCTGAACCGGATGATTTCTCATCACTCAACGGAATGGGTCTTGTTAAGAAGAAAGTAAAGGAATGGGTAGCGATGGCAGGTGGATTTCCTACCGGAAAGGAATTTAACGTTGAAAAGGACAGTATGGCCTCTTATGAGGTGTTTAAGCAGTGGCCCACCCGGATCTTGTTCAGTGGCTTCGAAATAGGTGTCAGGATCCGGACCGGAGTGGAAGTGGCAACAATGAGTGAATCTCTTAATAGCCCGATCCAATGGGCCTATGCTTACAACCTGCGTACTTATGGTGGTAAAGTCTCGGATAACAGGGCGTCATGGGACCAAACTGCAGTCCTTTGTGCAGTGAGAGACCCTGAAGACTATTTTTACGTAAATGGTCCTGGAAAATTCATTGCTTACCCTGATGGATCAAATAGCTGGGATCCGGATACGAATGCCCAACATTATTTTCTTTCGCATAAATACCCCTTTCAAAAAATAGCAGATATCCTGGAAGAACTCATGATGCATGTTCCGTAATTACTCCTCCAGCCCGATGAATTTCTATTCCTCCTTTCAGTCAAATACAATATACCACCTGGTTTCACAAATTGATGCTGCTGTTTACGCTCACGATCCTACGCTTACTTCATGTCAGTCAGGGGAGTATGAATGGATGCAGCTATTCGATGGGGAGGACCTGAATGACTGAAAATTCTTTCGACATGCAGAAAGCATCCAGACCTGGCCTGGAACAAAAAAGGGTCAGTGTAGATTTTCCGAAGTGGATGGTACATGAGTTAGATAAGGTATCTAAAAAACTTGGAGTCACCAGGCAAAGCATTATCAAGATTTTTATCTCGGATAAGCTAAGAGAAGAAAAGTATTGAGGCCTGGAAAGCTAATTTCCAGAAAACAATTTTACGCAACTCCTTTATCGGAAATTAAACATGCTGGGTAGATCAGAAATACCAATTAAGTATCATCCATCCCAATGCTTGAAGAACAATCAAACCAACAAGAGTATGAGGCCATGCGAATTACCAACAACGAAAAGGCCAATCAATACATTAGTGAGCCCTACAGGGAGGGATGGCAGCTGCAATGAATGCAGCATTGAGGGTATAGCTTTATGAGTTCAGTTCGATTGACGATGTCTTAATATGGATTAATTTTAGATTCTTTTTAATAGAAGAAGTTATTTTTAATAGTTTTAAATTTTAAAATAGTGAATCTATCTTGATTTTTAGGATTTCCTAATAGAGCCTTAATCCATATTCTATCGTGAAACCTGGTAAAGAGCAATCGTATTCGCAGAATCTTACCCAATTAAGGACTGATGGTTATGACCAGTTTTCCGAAAAGGATGAGCATCTTGTCTGGGATCGGTTTATTAAAGGGGATGATGAGAGCCTGGTATATATGTATCGAAAATATGCAGATGTTCTCTATCGATACGGTCGTCAGTTTACCCGCCGTTATGAATTCCTTAGGGATTGCATTCAGGAAATTTTTTTTGAGCTTATTGATAAACGGGCAAACCTCTCACAGGCCCGTTCAATTAAGGCTTATCTTTTTACAGCATTAAAGAGAAGGATAGTACGTGATCTCAAGAAGGAAGAGAAATTTTTACCTGAGGAAGACGGTTTTAAATTTTTGCTTTCTGAGCCAAGCGTCTCCATTTCAACTCATCTAAATCACCGGGACCTCTCCATCATCCAACGGCAACTTAACTTATTGCCTGTCAATCAAAGGGAGGTCATTTTATTACACTTTTATGAAGGCTTAAGCTACGATGAGATTGCTGAGATTATGAACATTAAAGTAAGATCAGCACGCGTACTGACATATCGAGCCCTCGAAAATCTGCAGAAAAAGCTGTCCTCCTATAAAGATTCACTTTATCTATTGCTCCTGTATTTTTCACTTAAATAATTGCTTCTTTCATTGGTGTTCAACACCCAGGTGTATGCTCCTTGGTCATGTAGGCCATCATGGGAAGCAGTAATAACTTAGTTGTTACAAAAAAACCAACAAAAGATGAGTCCGGAAGCCCCAGGGGTGAGTGAAGTATAGATCTTATTAATAATAATTTAATAAAGTGTATTTTTTATTAAAATAATATTAAAATAAATTATTATATGATATTAATATTGTAAATTTTACAGTTCTGTGTGCACATTTCAATTTGGGTTGCCTCTATCCATGTAAAGCTCGGATTGACAAAGACTCCATGCAAAAAGTAGGAAAACAAATAATTGATCTCGTCCGGAATGAGTATTTCGTTCAATGGGTTGTCTCGCCAACAGATGAATCTACCCATTACTGGTCAAAATGGATGTCAATTCATCCGGACAGGAAAGAGGAGGTGGAATTAGCACGCAGACTGATTCAGTCTGCTCATTACCAGGTAGATGAACAAATGCCAGATGAGGGATATGATACAGTCCTTGAAAGCATTGTCAATTATAGCCAACGCAAAAAGTCGGAAAGTAGAAGGAGCTCTGCAATTCATGTGGATTGGAAACCTTTATTGGTGGCAGCAAGTATCGCTATAGTATTTTTTCTTTCCTTTCTGGGTACACACTATTTGAATGACTTGGATCAGAGGCAGGCAGATTTAGTCCATCTTATTAGGAAAGAAAACCCAAGGGGACAGAAATCGACTATTATGCTACCTGACGGTACCAAAGTAACTCTGAATGCGGAAAGCACCATCTCCTATTTATCAGGATTTTCTAAAACAGAGCGAAGAGTACAATTAACAGGCGAGGCATTTTTTGAGGTTGTGAAGGATAAGACAAAGCCATTTACCGTGGAAACGCGCAATTTATTGACTACTGCGCTTGGTACCTCATTTAATGTGGATGCTTATCCTGATCATGAAGAGGAAGTTACCTTGCTGACAGGTAAAGTAAAGATTAGTAATAGCCGGGATATCAACCAATCGGAGACATTGCTACCTGGTAACAAAGCTACCTTCCGGGATGGATCACTCGAAAAGATAATTGAGAGCTCCCTTGATCATGTGAAATGGAAGGATGGGATCATTGTTTTTCAAAGTACTCCTTTTGAAGAAGGAATCCTGGAGTTGGAACGCTGGTATGGAGTGACAATAGAGGTCAGGGACCTTCCGGATGACCCTGATATGACCTTTACGGCCAGGTTTGAAAATGATAATCTGGCCAATGTGCTGAAGACCCTGGGATATGCATTACGTTTTGAATTCAATATAGAAGGCAAAAAAATATTGATCACGTTTTAAATGAATTGCGAATGACACAATAAGAAAAACAAAAACAGCCCGGAAAAATGCGGCTAAACATTGAATTCCCGGGCTCCTTAAGAATGAAATTATTTTTTCACCCTAATCCTACAAATATATGAAAGGAACATTACAAATTATTCGAATGACAGGGAAGCTAACCATTTATGCATTCGTTTTGACAACAGTTCTTTTTAACTCCATACTTGCCGGAACAGTTCATAGCCAGGCAGTAAAGAGTGTAAAGGAAGCTAAAATCAGCATAGACATTGATGATGTAAGTCTGGCTGAAGCACTCAGAATGATTGAAAATAATTCTGAATACTACTTTGCGTACAAAGACAGTGAACTCAAAGAGAACAACGACGTACGGATTTCTGTAAATGCAGATGATCAAACATTTGAATCTTTATTGTTGGAGATTTCAAGACAAGCCAATGTAAGCTTTCGTCAGGTTAATGATCGGATCAGCGTACGCCAGGTATCAAAAAATGCCCAGCATAAGAACGATCGGGTTGTTGTTCAAACCAATGTATCTGGAATAATAACCGATGAGAATGGAGTCCCTTTACCGGGAGCGACAATCCTTGAAAAAGGGACCAGCAATGGTACGGTTACTGATATTGAAGGTAAATACGCTCTCAGTGTTAGCAGGGATGCTACATTGTCCATATCATTTGTTGGTTATGAGTCCATGGATGTTTCAATCAATGGGCGGTCCGTAATCGATGTATCTCTGAATCCGGATATTTCAAGTCTGGAGGAAGTTGTTGTTATTGGTTATGGAACACAGAAAAAATCTGACCTCACAGGGTCGGTGGCATCCGTAAAAGCCGAGGATCTGACAGCATATCCTGCAGTGAGCGCTATACAGGCCTTACAAGGTCGGGCAGCGGGTTTACAAATCCAATCGACCAATGGTGAGCCTGGATCGGCCCATGTGGTTAGAATACGCGGAGCTTCGTCTATTAATGCAGCAAGTGACCCAATCTACGTAGTTGATGGGTTTGTAGGTGCAACTCTACCTCCGCCCGAAGATATTGCTTCCATTGAGGTACTTAAAGATGCTTCAGCGACTGCAATTTATGGAGCCCGTGCGGGGAACGGTGTTGTAATAATCACGACTAAAAGGGGTAATAATGAAAGAGCTAGAATATCCTATGACGCTTATACATCATGGAATGCTTTGGATGCCACAAAATATGATCGATTAAGTGGTCCTGAGTGGGCGGAAATAACAGCAAAAACTAACTTTCTAAATGGAGTAAATGTATATAATGGACAGGCTTTTATAGAAAGAATCCTTGCCGGAGAAAGACCCCAAGAACATGATTGGGTGGATGAACTCACAAGGACAGGAAGAATTGAGTCACATAATTTATCAGTGACTGGAGGAAGTGAAAATTCCAATTATTTTTCCTCCCTATCTTATTTCGATCAAGATGGAGTTGTTTATGGGTCTGACCTTGAAAGGTTTACGTTAAGGTTAAATTCTGACCATAAAATTGGCAAAAGAGTAAAGATTGGTAATACATTATTACTTTCTAGAAGTAAATCAAATCGTCAGAGTAATGTAAATCCACAAGATAATTCTAATGATTATATCAAAAGGACTGTCTCAGTTAATCCTTACAAACCGATTTATGGACCAGATGGATATTACGCAGGTTCGGATGATCATGATCCTGATGCAGATGGAATATTTGATCAAGATCCTACTCATATTATTTGGGCGGCAAAGGAAAATTTAGATTTGTATACTTCAAACAGGGCTTGGACGTCTGCATATTTAGATTTTGAAGTCATTGATGGATTGACTCTGCATACCATGGCATCTATTGATTTTAATTATCAAAAGAGAGAAGATCGTAATGACTTTAATAATATTGAAGGAACTCAATTAGTACTGAATGAAAGTACCAGTCTAACCTTTAGAAATAATGAGGATAGAACATGGTTTATTGAGAATACTGCTACTTATGACAAGAGCTTTGGTAAGCATAAAATAACAGCTCTTCTCGGGTCTCAATTCCAAAATTCATTAAGCACTTTCTTTCAGGTGTCGGACGGAGCTTTTGAAAATACGGATTACTGGTTCTATAGTAGACCAAAGATTGTTAATCCTAGTGACCCAAGTATTCCTTTTGTTATCCCTTCAGCAAATAATGGTCAGGCAGAGTCAGGAGTCAATTCTTATTTTGGTAGAATATTTTATGATTTTGCAGGGAAATACTTGGTAACCGCCACGGTACGAAGAGATGGTTCTTCAAAGTTTGGATTAGATAGAAGGTGGGGGACTTTCCCTGCAATTTCTGTTGCATGGAGATTAACTGAAGAAACCTTTATGCCTGATTTACCTTGGCTAACAGATTTGAAATTGAGAGGTGGATATGGAATAAGTGGGAGTGATAATGTTGGTAATTACCAATATGCAGCTGCATTGGGTCAAGGTGGTAATTATAGTTACTCATTTGATGGTGGTGAAATATTTGGAGCTACCTTAAGTAGGAATGCCAACAGAGTCATTCAATGGGAGGAAATAAAAATGGGCAATATAGCATTTGATGCAAGCTTATTTGATGGTCGATTGAATCTAACAGCTGATTTCTATGATAAAACAACATCTGGGCTTTTTCTGCCGTTTGCCCCATCCCTCGAACTTGGTGCTGAATTAAATCCAAGTGGTAATCTTGGTGAGGTTAGTAATAAAGGAGTTGATATTTCTATTAATTCAATAAATATGAGAGGTCAATTTACCTGGACAACAGATGTTGTTTTTGGAACTGTAAAAAATAAAGTTATCTCTCTTCCAGAGAATGCAGATCGATTTGCCGGTGATGGGTGGCAAAATAGAGTTTACAATATAACCCGGGTTGGTGAAGAGATCGGAGCAATTTATGGATTTGAACTTGATGGAATATTTCAAAACTGGGATGAAGTATATGCTCATGCATATCAAGATCAGGCCCTTCTAGGTTTTGATACTGACAATAATCCTATTTATGATACTAATGCCAGAGATAGTGTCACAATGAGAAGCTCAACATCACCTGGTGATTTTAGATTCAAGGACCTTAATGGTGATGGATTCATAGACAACGATGGGGATCGAACAATAATTGGAAGTACAATTCCTGACTTTACATGGGGATTAACAAATACTTTTAGCTATAAAGGAATTTTGTTGTCCGTCTTTTTTCAAGGTGTTCATGGTGTGAATGTTGTAAATACACTCAAGAATGATTACACGACACGTGAAAGGCTTGAAGCTTGGGATGGTGAGGGTTCATCAACAACACAGCCAAGACTTGCAGGTAATGGAAATGGTAGAACTTCTAGCTATAGAGTGGAAGATGCATCGTATGTCAGATTAAAGAACTTAAGACTTGGCTATAGTTTACCCCGACAGCTATTAGACCCAATAGGTTTGGGTGAATTTCAGATATATGGAACGGCGACTAATTTGTTTACAATGACAAAATATACTGGATACGATCCTGAAGTAGGTCTAAGGTCAGGTGGTGATAATGAGGAGGCTGGTGTTGATCGTGGTCAATATCCGTATACACGTCAATTTACTATCGGATTTAAAGTATCATTTTGATTTATAGTCTTTTAAATAGATAAACAAATGAAAAAAATAATATTAATTATTTTATTAGTTGGAACATTTTTAGGATGTGAAGAAAACCTTGAGCAGAAAGATCCTACTGGGCCAACAGGTGAAGATTTCTTTAAAACTGAACGTGATGTTCAGTTGTCGGTTGTTGCAGCTTATGCAGGACTTACAAACGGTAATTCATTATGGGCGAGAGATATGGTTGGATTGGAAGTGTTGTCTGATAATGGTTATGGAATTGCGGATTCACCATATCGCACATGGGACAATTTTGATTTTGAACCTTCCCACGGGCTTGTGACGGATTTTTATGCCAGTCTATATCAGGCTATCAACAGAGCTAATCTGGTAATTTATTGGGCACCTCAGATTAATGGAATTGCACAAACTGATCTGGATAATTACCTGGGCCAAGTACATTTTTTAAGAGGGTATGAATATTTCTTGTTGACTCTCCTGTTTGGTGATGTCCCAGTTGTATTAGAACCATCATCGGATCCAGCCGGATTTACGGTAGGGGTTACACCTGCAACTGAAATTTATGACCTTGTAATTTCTGAACTTGAGTTAGCTGAAAGTTTATTACCTGCAACTCAATCTGAAGCTGGAAGAGTAGTAAGCATGGCTGCAACAGCATTGCTCTCGAAGGTATATTTGTTTGGAGCAGATGAGTTAGGTAATACAAGTTGGTACGGGATAGCTGAACAAAAAGCCTTGGAAGTGATAAATTCCGGAACATACTCCCTTGTTGATGATCCAGGAGCAACTGCGTTAGAAGATCTGATTAATCTATGGTCATTGGGAAATCAAAATAGTTCAGAGGATATATTCGCTGTTCAACACTATAGCTCAGGAGGATGGAATAATGGGAATGTAGCTCAACTGTTTCAGATGGCGATAAACCCTCGTCTTGATCGGAATTTGAATATTTGGGGCTTTGGTTGGATTCATACATACGAATCAATTGAAGCACAATGGTCTGACTCGGATCCTAGGAAACGATTTTCACTGTTCTTCAATGGGGATGATGTAGTAACAGTTAATGGAGATACTCTTGGACAATATAACAGTGCAACAGCAAGGGCTGAGAGTCGATTGGATAGTGGAGGGCCAAAGAAATTTTGGTGGAGCGAATCTTATGACAGAGTAGCTGGAACAAGTGATCTAGATGCTAAAGCATTAAGATATGCTGAATTGCTTCTAATTCATGCTGAAGCAGATTTGATGGCTGATGGTTCACTAAGTACTGCAGGTGCAAACTCTTTTAACCTCGTTAGGGCAAGAGCTGATTTGGCATCAATACCTGCCGGCTCAATTACAAGAGACGTCATTCTTGAAGAAAGAAGATGGGAATTATTTCTTGAGGGCCATAGGTGGTTTGATTTGTTGAGGACTCGAAGTGCAGAATCGGCTTTTGCTGATATTGCAGCTCTCGACAATACACTCCCTCAGTATGTTGGATTGGGATTAGGAAAAAATGACCTTGAGAAAGTAGGGACTTTTATTCCTCAGAAACATTATAAATTCCCATATCCTCAGACAGCCTTAGATCGAAATGTTTCACTTATACAAAAACCTGAATGGGCAGGTGAAGAATAAACTCTCTTTTTAATATTCAAACCAATATCTCCCATTTGAAGGGAGATATTGGTTTTATGATTTTAATGTTTAACTCATTTCTATAAAAATTTTCATCCATTTTGAAATTGAAATTTCTTAGCCCCATATTATTAGTCACTTTTATCCAATGTCAGACTAATCAAGAGAATATTAAACCAAATATCCTTTTAATAATGGCAGATGATATGGGTTATGGGGATGTATCTGGAATTGGAAACCCCTATCTACAGACACCCAATCTTGACAGGCTTGCTTCGCAAAGCATCAGTTTTAAAAA
>MDTD01043623.1_pt1 | contig 10320 bp, 8 predicted proteins | sample 811221 | NCBI WGS metagenome assembly MDTD01 (sample SAMN05326646, study PRJNA326480) | marine metagenome | isolation source: seawater | place: Pacific Ocean: South West | collected 2011
GAATTAATACATAATCAATCTTTCTCATTCAAAAATTTTTATGAGAGACGGATAAGACGTATTATTCCAGTATTATTATTTATTATGTTGGTATCAATTCCAGTTGCTTGGATTTGTTTAACACCAATAACTTTCGTTGATTTTGCAAAATCAATTTTGTTTTCTTTAGGATTTACATCAAATTTATATTTCTATTTTTCCGGTCAAGAATACGGAGCTTTATCTGGTTTATATAAACCATTTCTTCACACATGGTCATTATCTGTAGAAGAGCAGTTTTATTTAATATTTCCAATAATGTTATTTGTAATTTTTAAATATTTTCGAAAAAATTTTATTTTAATATTTTTATCCATATCGTTTATGAGTTTAATTTTTGCTTACTATGGAAGTATAAATTTCACTGCTTTAAATTTTTATATTTTACCTTCAAGAGCTTGGGAATTACTATTAGGAGCTTTAATTTCCTATGAAGAAAATAATAGAAAATTTTTTGATAATCTCTCAAATAAAAATTTTATATTTCCAAAAATTGGAGTATTTTTAATTGGTTACTCTGTTCTATTTTTTCAAAGTGGAGATGGATTTCCTTCATTATATTCAATAATACCAGTATTAGGAACAATTTTAATAATTAGATATGCAAATAAAGATGAATTCATAACAAAAATACTATCGTCAAAAATTTTTGTTGGGATTGGCTTAATTTCTTATTCTTTATACTTATGGCATTATCCAATATTTGCATTTGGAAGAATTACTGAAATCACTTCTGGTAATTTATTTAAAAAAGTTTTATTGGGAGTAATAATTTTAATTTTATCTTTCTTTTCTTATAATTTTATTGAAAAACCATTTAGAAATAGAAATTATTCTTTTAAAAAAATAATTTTAATATTATTTATTTTTTCTCTAATTATAGTTTCAATTTCATCATTAGTTATTCAAAAAGAGGGGATAAAATCAAGAATGCCGGCTATATTGCAAGATCTATCTAATGTAGAAACACATAATCTTATAAAAAATTCGGATAATCAAAAATGTTTATTATTATCTGAGGGATGTTCATTCAATAACACCTCAAATAGTAAAATATTTATAATTGGTGATAGTCATGCTGCATCTCTGGCTTTTGGTTTAAAAAAACCACTCTTAGTTAAAAACTATAATTTTATTACATCTTTTCTTGGTGATTGTGGTTTTTTCCCTGGATTTAATTTAATAGATTTAAAAACAAAAGAAATTGATGAAAAATGTAATAATTTATATTTTAACAAACTGTTAAAAAAAATTAATTCTCATGAAAATTCAATTATAATAATTGCTGGACGATTTCCATTATATTTGAGTAATCAAGAATTAAATATTGGAACAAATCATGGTAATTATATAAAATGGAGAAGAAAATATAATCCAGTGGGAGAGTATAAAGATATTAGATCTTCATTTAGAAATACATTAAATGAAATATCAAAAAAAAATAAAATAATACTTGTTTACCCAACACCTGAAAATAATGTACATGTTCCAAGAACATTATTTAACAAATATTTAAAAGAAGATTTAATTTTTGATATAAATACTGAGACTAAACATTTTATAACTATTCCCTACTCAGATTACAAAATTAGGTCAAAATTAACTTTTGAATTATTCAATTCAATTAAGGGAGATGAGGTTTATAGAGTATACCCACATCAATTATTTTGTAACACTCTAATTAACAAAAAATGTATTGCTCATGATTATGAAAAAATATTCTATTTTGATAGCAATCATTTATCTATTGAAGGTGCAAGTATTGTAAATAAAAAAATAATAAATGAAATTGAAAAAATTAACTCAAATTAAGTAAAATTATTTTTCTATATTCAGCTTACCCACGCATTATATAATTAAAATTTTTTTTAATTAATTGTTCTTTATATTTAGATGCCCAATTTTTAACTTCTTCTAATCCTTGATCCCAATCCATATTCATGCTCCACCCTAAATCTTTTTTTGCTTTGCTGCAATCAAGCCAATATCTTGAATCTTGACCTAGTCTATCTTCACTCATCTCGACTACATCATCAAAATTGACACCCATTTTTTCCACAACTCTTTCAACTACCTCTTTTATTGAAGTTGGTTCATCAGGACCAATATTATAAATTTCTCCATCTTTGCCTTTAGTAATAACTAAATATATGGCTTCAGCTAAATCAATTGCGTGCATATATGATTTTTCTGCTTTACCACCTCCGTGAAGAGGTATTTTTTCTCCTTTAAGGATTGAAACAAAGCTCCTAGGTATAATTCTATGTAATAATTGTCCAGAGCAGTATGCATTCGAAGGCCTAACTATATTCATTTTAAATCCTAGAAATTTATTTACAGATTTTAAATACATATCAAAAGCAACTTTAGATGCTGCGTATGGACTTGAAGGAAAAATCCTAGCTTCCTCGTCTGAGGGCTCTTTTACCGATCCATACATTTCTGAAGTTCCAATTTGTACAAAATTCTTTAAATATTTTCTGTTCATAAGGTTTTCAACTAATTTTGATAAACCCACAGAATTAGTCTCAAAAAATCTCCAGGAGTTTTTCCAAGAAACAGCACCCTCTCCTTGGGCTGCGTAATTAATTATGTAATCAGGCTCTTCTTTATCTATCAGCTCTAACAACAAATCTTGCTCATAAGTCAAATGATAAGTGTGATAATCAATCTTTTCATGAGCAGAGAGATTTAAAGAGAACGGTTCTTCTCGAAGTAAATTTCTACCTACACTTATTATTTTTTTTGTATCTTCTTTTTTTGATAAATGAAGAGCTGTATGAATAGCAAAAGAACCTCCACCACCTAATATCATATATTTTTTCATGCAATTTCCCTTTCAATTTTTTTCAAATCTATTCCATGTTTTATTAATAAATCTGAATAACTACCATAAAAATGAATAAAATCATCTTTCAAATGATAATGATAAAATTTTACGTTAATGTTATTATCAAAAGCTAATGCTTTTAATTTTTCTCCAAGACCTCCTGCTTTTACATGTTCCTCTACGCAGACTATTTTCTCGTGATTTTTTAAAAATTTAATTAAATTTTTTTCATCTAAAGGTTTAAGCGTATGACAAGATACAATAGAATTTTTAAATCCTTTTTTTACTAAAGTATCATCTAAACTTAAACAGTAATTAAGAATAGTGCCATATGAAATTAAACCATAATCTTTACCTTTTTTAATATACCTTATTTTTCCAATTTCAAATTTATCAACTGCATTTTCAGTTAAATTAGGTTCGCCAGCTTTCCCTAGTCTCATATAGGTTGGTGAGTTACTTTTATTTGCACACCACTCTGTAGCTTCTTTCATTTCTAAGGGGTCACATGGAGCTAAAACTTGCATATTGGGAAGTGCAGTAGTTATTGCAATATCCTCATAAGTTTGATGAGTAACTCCAAGAGTATTATAAATTAGTCCAGCACCCATACCAATAATAGTAACTGGTAGATTTTGATAACATAAATCAATTCTTACCATTTCGTATGGTCTAAAAATTGAAAAAGTAGCGATGGTATAGCAAAATGGTCTAAAACCCTCCATAGCTAAACCTGCTGAAATTGCAATCATAGATTGCTCTGCTACACCACAATTAATAAACTGTTTTGGAAATTTTTCTGAAAATTTTGAAATTGCTCCGACAGGAGATATGTCTGCTGCTAAAACACAAATTTTATCATTCTTTAATGAGGCTTCGTATATGGTATCTGCAAATTTATTTCTCAATTTTAATCCTTATCAATTTCTAACATTGCTGTATCAAATTCCTCTTTATCTGGTGATCTATAATGCCAAACTGGATTATTTTGCATAAATGAAATTGGTTTTCCTTTTATGGTATTACAATAAATAACTTTTGGTTTATTATTCTTTTTATCAAGTCTAGTTATTGCCTTTTCTATTTCATCTACATCATGACCGTTAACTTCCTCAGTCTCACAATTAAACTCTTTTAATTTCTTGACCATTGGATAAAAAGCTGGATGAGAATATTTTGTTACCCCAAAAGCCTGCGAACCATTATGGTCTACAAAAATATAAAGATTATCTAATTTTAAATTTGCAGCCATCATTAAATATTCCCAAGTTGATCCTTCTTGTAATTCGCCATCTGATAACAATGTAATTATTTTATTTTTTTTATTATTTATTTTATAAGACTGTCCAATACCAACACACATTCCTAATCCATGACCCAAGGATCCAGTTGATGCGTAAATACCTGGAGTTCCAATATCTGGGTGACACCCCAATTTTCCCTCTGCCGTACAATACTTGGAAAGCTCCTCATCACTCAAAATCCCCAGATTATTTAAAACTACATATTGAGCAATTGCTCCATGACCTTTAGACAAAATAAATTTAATATCCTTATGATTTTTAATCATTTGATAATAAATATAGTCTATCATTTCTATTGAAGAAAATGCTCCAGCTATATGAAGAGCTTTAACTTTTTGAGATATCTGTAAAATTTTAATTCTATGTTTTCTACATCTTTGTTTTGTTTCAAGAAAAATTTTTGATGTCATGATATTTTTTTACACAATAGTCCAATAATAATCACCATTATAATTTGAAGCTTTAAATAGCTTAATCCAATTATTAGGATAATCATGATATTTTGCAGTTAAAACCCAATCTAAAAATATTTTTTTTTCTTTTTTATCTCTATAAGAATCAACTTGTATAAATGATTTTTTTTTTGACACTCTAACTATTTCTTTTAATGCAGCCTTACAATCTTTTTTTTCTAAATTGTGTAATGTATTTAAAGAAATCACAAAATCGAAAGTACTATCAGAAAATGGTAATTTTTTTGCATTTCCTAGATGAATTCTGCCCATAACATCTTTGTGAGAATTTTTAATTGCATATTCTGAGATATCCAAACCATAAGCATCGAAGCCAAGATCAATTAAATCTTTTACTAAAAAACCTTTTGCACATCCAATATCTAAGATTTTAGCATTTTTTTTTAATTTATAAATTTTCTTTATTCTTTTTGCTACAGATACCCATCTTCCATCATATTTATATCCTCCATATCCATACATTCTATCACCATCAAAATATTCATAACCATATTGTCTGGATATATTTATAACTTTTTGGTTTTTTTTAATTTTTCTTTCTAAAACAGACCTGTTTATTTTTTTTATTGAATTTAATAAATTTAGCTTTCTCATAATTATTTTAATAATGTTTTATGTATTCATTTAATTTAGTAAATTTAGAAGTGTTTATGAAAGATTTTAATTTTTTAATGTTAAATTTTCTATATCCATTATGTGGCATAGGTCCACTTCGGGTTAAAAAATTAATTTTACTATTCTTATTTTTTTTAATACAAGCTTTTGCAATATTATAAAATGAGGTTAAATTTCCAGATGCTATATTAATATTTCCAATATAATTTTTAGATAAAGCTAGTTTTATCACATTCACCACATCGCTAATATGAATATGATCTCTCATTTCCTCACCATTACCAAACAATTGTATATTTTTATTATTTTTTACTAGTCTCAAAAATTTATTTGGACCATATCCATTATGAGGATCTTCCATACCATAAATTAAAGTTGGTCTTAAAATACATAATCTGTTACCAAAAAAAATTTGAAGCACATTTTCTCTAATAAGATGCATGTTGCCATGTAATGATTTAGGAGTTTTTTCAGTATTTTCATTTATAATTTTTGCATCATCTTTAAAAACAGCATCTGAGCTAATATAAATTAATTGATCAAATAATTTTCCTTTTAAAGCTTCTGAAACATTATTTAAAATTTTTATATTCCTTGAAAGCATTTCTGTATTTTTAACTGGTGCAATTGCTGAAATAAAAACAATTTTGTCTTTCGGTTTAATAAATTTTTTTAAAAATTTTACTGATGTTTTTTTTTCTAAATTTAATTTTTCCTTTGAGAATGATACAAAATTTATTTTATATTTTTTTAATTTATTACAAAGACATTTTGCAATAAATCCGTTTTTACCTAATATAATAATTTTACTTTTAATTTTTGCCAATTTGAAAAACCTTTGTTTTAAAATTATTTATATATTTATTTTTAACCAAATTAAATGGGTCAATACAAAATTTTAATTTAGTTTTATTATTAAAAAATTTTTTTATAATTAAATCAGAATTTGTAAAATCTCTAGCAAAAATAACTACATCAGGATTTTTAATTACATTTTGGATATCTGAAATGTCTTTTCCATTATATTCCTTAATCAAATCATCATACAAATCAACTTTTATATTTAATTTTCTAATAGTTTTTAAAAAATTTATAGACGGTGAATTTTTTAATGATGAATTATTTTTTTTATAAGATAATCCAATCAAAGAAACTTTTTTTATTTTGTATTTTTTATGTAAATTTAAAAAAACTTCAGTCATCCAATATTTACTAATTTTCGAATTTTTAATAATTGAATTTATAAAATCTGAATTAATATTATTTTTGTTTAAAACTTTTTTTAATGATGACAAGTCTCTTTCTAAGTTTCCACCAGAGATTCCTAAACCTGCACTCAAATATGATTTAAAACCTATTCTATCATCTGATCTTAAGGCTGATTCTATATCTTTATAATTGGATCCAATCCTCTCTGACAACCTGGCAAGTGTATTAGCAACAGTAACAGATGATGATAAAAAAATATTTATTGCAATCTTTGAAAGCTCTGCAGAGTAATAATTCATCTTTAAAATCGGGCATTTAAAACTAGATAAATATTTTGCATAAAAATTGTTGAATTTTTTACCACTCCCACATCCAATTATTATTCTATCTGGTTTATATGCTCTGTAGAAAGCTTTTCCAAAAATCAAAGTCTCAACCTGGTAATACAAGTCTCGATTTCTTAATTTAAGATTATTGCAAAATCCAGGCTGTAATTGGCTTTGTATTATAAAAGGAATTTTTTTTTTTAATTTTTTGTTTAGCAGATTTATATATTTTTTAATTTCTGAATAATCAGCTATGTTATTCTTATCTGTTATTACATCTAATGAAATAAATATTAGATTACATTTATTTAAATTTTTTATATTGTTATTTAAATCATAACAACTTCTTAATTTTTTAAAATTCTCTAATAGACTTTTTTCATTAAAATCTAATTTAAGATCTTTAAACTTGCTCATTAAGTCATCATTAAAATCATACATTATAATCTGATATCCTTTTTTTGCCGAAGCCAATGAGTATGATAAGGATAAGTGTGATAAACCTATAAATCCAATTATTTTATTTTTTTTCATTAGAATAATTTTTTATAACTTATCTAGTAATTTTTTAATAAATAAATCATTTTTTAAATTATTTCTGACTTTTTTTTTTATTAAATAATTAAAGTGATTTAGTTCTAGATCCCAAGTTGGATCTAATAAGTTTAATTTATTCGATACAGTTTTTGGTTTACCAGAGGGCATTATTCTTTTTTGAAATTTAAAAGTTGATGGGCCCCACTTACATAAATTATCGATTTTAATTGATGCTTTTCTTCCAATTAAATAAAAAATAAGTGTATTTTCCCAAGAACAATACGTCATTTCAAAATTTATCAAAATATTATTATACTTTAGGATAACATTTGATTGATCAGCTATATTAGTTTCCAAAGAAGATTTAATACTTTTAATTATTTTATAGCTTTTTATACCAAACAAGAACGTAAGCTGATCAATTAAATGTGACCCAAGATCATTATTTATATCGAGATTTTTTTTTCTCCAGCTTTTCTTAACTAATTTTGATGTACCATTTCCATAATAAATTTTTAAGTAATAAATTTTTCCTAAAAGTTTTTTTTGAATATATTTCTTTGTCTTTATAAGATGTGGTTCAAATCTATGATTATATCCAACATAAAATGTTACTTTAAATTTATTTGATACTTTTTCGATATTTAATAAATCTCTTTTTGATAAATTGAGTGGTTTTTCAACAAAAATATTTTTCTTTTTTTTTAAAAAATATAAAATGTATTTTTTTTTTAACTGATCGGGAACACAGAGAAAAACTGTATCATAATTATATTTTTTTAAACTATTAATGCTTTTTTCGTCAGCATTTTTATTTTTTGGGTCTACTGAACAAACGAAAAACTTTTTTTTTATTAAAGATTTTCTTCTTTTTAAACCTTGTGTTCCAAGTCCTATTACAACAGTTTTCAAATTATTCTCACTTTAATTTTTATTTAATCAAAATTTTTTCAAAGTTCTCAATTTTTTTCAATATTACACTTTTATCTAATGGTATATTACCATCACTTTCACAGGCACAAGCTGCTGCAAGAGAACCGAGAATACTTGCGGGCACAATAGATTTTGAAACTAACAGACCATAAGTTGAGTATGCCAATAGTGCATCTCCAGCTCCAACTGGGTCCAACAAATTAGTTGTAAAACTTGGAAGAGAAAACGTATTTGATTTTTTTATATTATCTACAACAAATGAACCTCTTGATCCTAATTTTAAAATTAAATTTTTGCATTTTGATTTTTTAAATAATTCTCTGGTTAAATTACTGATGCTACTATCTTGATCTCCTAACGAAAATCTTGCTTCTTTTTCATTTGGTGTAATTAAATCAAAATTTTTAAAATCACAAATATTCCCCCATCTTGAGGCAACCTGACTGTCAGCTATTTTAAGAACATTTTTAATCTTATTTAAAACAAGTGACAAATCATCTATTGAATATTTGTTAAATATACCATGTCTAAAGTCACTGAAGATAATTGCATCTGCCTTAACAGTTTTTATTTTTTCTTTTAAATAATTTATAGCATTGAGAGAGATTGGAGTATTGTCTACCTTGTCTATTTTGATCATTCTATAATTATTTGCAATGACAACATTTTTTTCTGTAGTTACAGTATTTTTGTCCCGTAGAAAATTAACTTTAACTCTATTAGAGCGCAAGAAATTCTCAGCAAATTTAGAATTCTTATCATTTCCAGTTATTGATGAAAATGTAGTATCCATTCCACATTTTTTTAAATGTAGTGCAACTATACCTGCTCCACCAACATATTTAACTTCGTTATTAAATAGAACACTTGGTGTAGGCGTTTTAGATTGATGGCTAATTATATTAGTGTTTGTAAATTTATCTATAATTAAGTCTCCAATAATATGAACTTTAAACTTCTTATTTGAATTTAAAATATTTTTTAATTTATTAAAATTAACTTTGTGTTCGTGAAAAATAGATAATAATTTTTCTGTTTTAATATCAGGTTCTTGATCATTAATGATTTTTGTAGAAGAATACACGATATCACCTGGGCTGAAAATCATCTCTCCACCATATTTTTCAACTATTTTCTTTTCTTGTAATGTTTCTTCAGGTATTTTTTTTGAATACTCAAAACCTTTTGCAAAAAAGTCAGGCTTAATTTTTGAAATATTATTTAATGGTATTTTATTTTCATCAATAATAACGTAATCAACTATCTCTAAAGCTGCTAAATTGAAAGCTCTTAATTTTTCTGGTACATGGGGCCTGTAAATTCCTTTGGATATTTTTGAATCAGAGGTTATGCTAACTACAAGTGTATCAGCCTTACTTTTAGCAAATACTAAATGCCTGATGTGACCTGGGTGTACAACATCAAAATTACCATGACACATAATTAATTTTTTTTTTCTGGGAAAAGAACCTAGTTTTTTTTTTAATTCTCCAACTGATACTATCTTATGGTTAAATTTTTCTAAGAAATTATTTTTTTTTTTCATCTAAGGTATTAAACCAAACTTTAGTTGCTTTTTTAATTTTTTTTTCTGTCCACAATGGAGCACTACTCCAGTAATTCATATTTTTCATCATAGATTTAATTCCATTTTGAAATGATACACTTGGTTTCCATTTAAGGTAAGTTTTTATTTTTTTCGGGTTTGCCCAAGTTACTCTTGGCTCCCCTGGTCTCCATGGAAGTCTTATAGTTTTTGATCTCAGTATCTTAACCAATTCATTTATTTTTTTTGGCTTTCCTGTACCAAGGTTAAATACTTCATTATTATAAGTACTAATCGCACATTTGTAAAATGCATCACAAACATCAGTAACATAAATATAATCTCTTTTTTGATTTCCATCACCGACAACTGTTAATGGTTTGTTTGACATTTTCTGTTTAAAAAAAACTCCGAATACCGCCCCATAATTACTGTTACTCCTTACTCTAGGGCCGTAAGCATTAAATATTCTTATCGAATTTACAGGTATTTTATAAATTTTTGATAA
>MDTD01067334.1_pt1 | contig 10320 bp, 11 predicted proteins | sample 811221 | NCBI WGS metagenome assembly MDTD01 (sample SAMN05326646, study PRJNA326480) | marine metagenome | isolation source: seawater | place: Pacific Ocean: South West | collected 2011
AAAAATTTAAAAAATACTTTAAGAATTATGATTTTCATAATTTATATAAAGAGTTACTAAATTTTTGTACTGTTGATTTATCTGCTTTTTATTTTGATATTAGAAAAGATAATCTTTACTGTGACTCGATAGATTCAGAAAAAAGAAAATCAACAATTGTACTACTTAATATAATTTTAAATTCACTATTAAAATGGTTTGCTCCTATTTTGTCTTTTACAACTGAAGAAATTTTTAAATTGTTATTTAAAAATCAAAAAAGTATTCATCTCGAAAAATTTATAGAATTTCCTGATAAATTTAAAAATCAAAAACTTAACGAAAAATGGACTGAGTTAATTAAAATCAGAAATATTTGTAATATCAGTATTGAAGAAAAAAGAGCCAATAAAGAAATTGGGTCTAGCTTAGAGGCAGATTTAAAAATTCAACTAAGTGAAAAATTAAAAAATCTTACAGAAAATATAGATTTTTCTGAAATTTGTATTACTTCAAAAGCTGAAGTTATTTATAAAGAAGATATTGAGACAACAGCAATCACTAGTAAAGCAAAGGGAACCAAGTGTCCAGTTTGTTGGAAAATAAATGAAGGTCCTTGTCCAAGGCACTCTTAATGATCAAAAAAAACTTATTAAAAGATTTTATAATTATATTATTTATTTTTTTGATTGATCGTGTTTCCAAACAAATGGTAATTAATCTAGATAGTAATAGTTTAAATTCAAAAATATTTTTATCAAAATTTTTAAATATTCAATTAATTTGGAATGATGGTGTGGCTTTTGGTTTGTTCGCATCTGATAATATTTTTTATTATCACTCTTTAACTGGTTTTATAATTTTAATAATATTAATATTGATTTATTTTTCCATTAAAACAAATGGACTTGAAAAATATAGTTTTTTAATAATTTTAGGTGGTTCATTAGGAAATGTTTACGATAGGCTTACTTACTCAGCAGTTCCAGATTTTATAGATATTCATTATCAAAGTTTTCATTGGTTTATATTTAACGTTGCTGATATATTTATAACCACAGGTGTATTATTACTGATATATATTGAATTGGTTTTAAAAAATAAAAAAAGTTAATGAAAAAATTTGTTTTAGTTTTTTTAATATTTAGTTTCTTAACAGGTTGTGGATCTGTATCAGAAGGTTTTAAGTTAAAAAAAGGAAATACCGGGGATGAATTTTTAGTTGAAAAGAAAAATCCATTAGTTTTACCTCCCAATTTTGATGAACTTCCAGTACCAGGAAAAACTCAATCATCTACAGATAATAAAGAAGATTCTTTTGAGGAAAAAATTTTGAGCAGCGAGTCTGAAAAAGAAAATCAGACCGAAAATACCTCAGTTAAATCAACGGAGGAATTAATACTAAAAAATATCAATAAAAATGGCAATAATTGAGAATATCAAAATTCAAAATTTTAATAAAAAAAAACCAAAAAAGAAAATAAAAATTTTATTAAGTAAATTGTTAGATGAAGATAACCAAATAATTAAGTCTTTGAAAAAATCCTATAATGATTCATGGAATTTAAAAGAGATAAAGAAATACAAAAAATTTTCTAATGTAGCTTTAGTTGGTATGGGAGGGTCCATAATGGGCTCAAAATCTATATATAGTTTTTTGAAAAATAAAATTAAAAAAAATTTTGTTTTTCTTGACAATTTTGAAAATGATAAAATTAAAGAAATAAAAAAAAAGAGTAAATTAAATTTAATTATCTCAAAATCCGGCAATACTCTGGAAACGATAGTTAATTCAAATGTAGTTTTAAATAATAATGTTAGAAATATTTTTATTACTGAAAGCAATTCAAGTTATCTTCATTCATTAGCACATAAATTAAAGTCAGATATAGTTGAGCACAATAATTATATAGGAGGAAGATATTCAGTTTTATCAGAAGTAGGAATGTTACCTGCAATGTTAATGGGTCTGAATGTAAATAAATTTAAAAAATTTAATGAGTTGATTAAAAATAAATATTTTTTAAATTCATTAACTAATAGTGTTTCGAGTATATTAAGTTTGATTAAAAAGAATAAATCAAATTCAATAATTTTAAATTATGATGAAAAAGCTTCAGATTTGTTTTATTGGTATCAACAATTAGTTGCTGAAAGCCTGGGCAAAAAAAGCAAAGGAATTCTTCCAGTTATTTCAAAAATGCCACAGGACAATCACAGTTTAATGCAATTTTATTTAGATGGTAAGCAAAACAATTTTTACAGTTTTTTTTTTACAAAAGAAAATATCTCACAAAACTTAAACAAAAAAAAATTACTTAAATCACACAATTATCTGAAAGGTAAAAATTTAAAAGATATTTTATATAATCAATATTTTGCAACTCAAAGTGTCTTCAAAAAAAAAAATATTCCATTTAGAAGTTTTTTAATTGAAAAAAGAGATGAAGGGTCATTAGGCACATTGTTTACCTATTTTATTCTTGAGACAATTTTGTTGGGAAAGGCTTTAAATATCAATCCTTACGACCAACCATCAGTAGAACTTATTAAAAAAGAAACTAAAAAAAGGTTATTAAAAAATTAATCTCCAATAACAATTTTTGATATTCCATATTTTCTAATATCAAGAACATTTAATTTTGATGATATTTCAATATTATCTTTTTTATAACGATGAATTAAAATAATACCATTTTCATTTAAAATCTTTTTGTCAATTATGAGATCAATATATAAATTTATTTTTTTATCCCTATATGGGGGATCCAAAAATATTATGTCGTATTTTTTTGATATTTTTTTTTCTTTTTTAAGAAATTTATAGCAATCATCTTCAATTATCTCCGAAAATGATACTGCGTTCATATTTGATATATTTTTTTTAAGTATATTCAACACATTAGTATAATTTTCAACGAAAGTAATATTCTTTGCACCTCTCGAAAAACATTCCAGTCCAAAAGAACCTGTGCCTGAGAATAAATCTAAAACATTTGCATTTATAATCTCTGTTTTGAATTTCTTTGAATGTTCTATAAGATTAAAAATAGACTCTTTAACTAAATCTCTCAAAGGTCTTGTATTTTTGTCTATTGGTAAATAAATCTTTTTACCTTTATTTTTTCCTCCAATTATTCTCATTAATCAATAACTTTATAACCAATATCTTTTCTAAAAAATCCATTTTTCCATTTTATTTTATTAATTATATTTATAGCCTGATCTCTATCTTTTTTAAAATTGTCTGATCTAATAACCACGTTAAGTACTCTTCCACCATTTGAAAATATTTTATTATTTATATTTTTTGTCCCAGCATGAAAAATATACTCGTTTTCTTTTAAATCTAATTTATCTAAATTTTTAATCTCAATATTATTTTGATATTCATCTGGGTAGCCTTTTGAGCAAATTACCATACATAAACTTTTACTCTCATGCCATTTTAAATTTATAGATTTTAAATTTTTATTTAAGCATGCTTCTATTATTTCTATAAAATCAGTTTTTAATTTAGGTAGTATTGCCTGGCACTCAGGATCTCCCATTCTGACATTGTATTCAATTAAAAAAGGTTCATTGTTCACAACCATCAAGCCTGCATATAAAAAACCTTCAAATTTTGTATTTAAATCTTTCAACCCTTTTAAAGTTGGATTAATTATTTTATCTATAATTTTCTTACTCAAAACTTTATTTTCTAGTCTTGAAGGTGAATAAGCTCCCATGCCGCCTGTATTTTTACCTCGGTCTCCTTCTTCAACTCTTTTGTGATCTTGTGCAGTACCAAATTCATAAAAAGTTTCTCCATCAGAAATAATAAAAAAACTCATTTCTTCGCCAACTAAAAATTCTTCAATTAGTACGCATTCTGCCAACCCAAATTTTCCGTTGAAAATTTCATCTATTGCTATAATTGCATCTTTTTTTTTCTCACAAATATAAACTCCTTTTCCAGAGGCCAATCCATCAGCCTTTATTACTAAAGGTAATTTACATTTATCTATAAAAGAATTTGCATTTTTGGAGTTTTTGAAAACACCATAATTAGCTGTAGGTATATTATATTTTTTACATAAATTTTTTGTAAATATTTTTGAGCCTTCTAATTGAGAAGCTATTTTATTTGGACCAAATACTTTTATTTTATTTTCTGATAAATAATCAACTATTCCATCAACTAAGGGTTGTTCTGGACCTACAATTACAAAATCAATTTTATTTTTATTAATAATTTCCTTGATTTTTTCAAAATCACTTAGTTCAACATTAATATTTTTGGCAATTAAATTTGTCCCTGCATTTCCAGGTATACAATAAATTTGATTAATTTTAGAAGATTTTTTACAAGCGTAACATAAAGCATGTTCTCGTCCACCACTTCCTAAAATTAAAACTTTCATGTATTAATATATAGACTAATTATGATAAAAAAATTAGCAAAAATAAAATATTTACCAAATAATTTTGAAGTTATTGAGAGAGGTGATCACGTTATTTGTTCAGTTAGTGGCAAAATAATTCCTTTAGATAAACTCAGTTATTGGAATGTGGAATTACAAGAAGCTTATTTTTCATACGTTGAAGCTTCAAAAAAAAAGGAGAAATGAATTTATTTATTTCCATCGGTTATGTGTCCAAATCCATTGCTCTGGATTATTCATAATCATTTTTTCAATTATCTTATTTAAATTGTTCGTTATTGTCTCAATGTTTTCAATTTCATTAAAAACCAAGGGTTCTTGAAACTTAATAACGAATTCATCATTTTCTAGTCTCTCGATATACACAGGAACAATTTTGGATTTATATTTTTTTACGAACTGAGCGGGTATTGTTGTTGTGAATGCTTGTTTTTCAAAGAAATTAGATTTTATTCCCTCAGAAACCCTCTGATCAATCATTAAAGCAATTGATGTACCATTTTTAAATTTTCTTAATAGATTTTTCATACCAAATACACCTTTTTGTATTTGGTTTTTACAAATGTATTTTTTTCGGATTTTCTCCATAATTGGGTTTAAATAAATATTATTTAAAGGTCTGTAAATTGCAGCTAAATCAATTCCACATTTTTCAATTTGCATTGCCATAAACTCAAAATTACTAAAATGACCTGAAATGAAAATCACTGGCTCAGAATTGTTTTTTATTTTTTCAAGTATTTCTTTATTTTGAATATTGATTTTTTTTGAAATTTTTGGATCATTTCTAAAATCTTTAATGAACATATATTCAGCAAAAATCTTTCCATAATTAGCCCACATTTTTTTTATTATTTTTTTTTTTGTTTCATTATTAATATTTTTAAAGGCGTAAGTTAAATTTTGCTCACTCATTTTATTTTTTCTAAATATAGGTCCAGCTAAACTAAAAATTGCAGATGATAAAATTAAAGATAATTTTAAGCCAATGATTTTATATAGAGTGAATAAAAATACTATTGCAATATATTGACAAAAATATTTAATTTTTTTCATTAATTTTAAATTTTAAATAATTTATAAAGTTATTTTTCTCACGGAAATTAATTTTTACTTTTATAAAATCTATATTTTTTTGATTATTTTTTGATAATTTAATAAAATCTTTCTCTGTAGTAATTATTTTTGCGTCAAATTTTTTCGCCTGATATTTAATATTTTTTATATCTTGTTTTTTGTAATTATGATGATCAGGGAATACCAGTTCTTTTACAACATTAAAATTTTTATTTTTAAGAATATTTTTAAAATTCTCTGGGTTTCCAATGCCTGAAAAAATTAAATATTTTCTTGATCTGTTAAATTTTTTTAAGTTTTCTATTGAGGTATAAGTGTTAAATATTTTTAAATTTTTTTTAATTTTAGTAATTTTTTTTGCAAAAATTTTTGCTTTATTGATATCATCTTTTAATATTACACAATCATATTTTTCTAAACTTTGGATTTTTTCTCTTAAGGGGCCAGCTGGTATAAGATTTCCATTTCCAATTAAATTTTTCGCATCAAAACAGACTATTTTTAAATCATAAGTTAGGTCTTTGTCCTGAAGCCCATCATCAAATATAATTATTTGATTTTTATCTTTTTTAGCTTGCTCAATTATTTTTGTTCTTGTAGGTAAACTAATAACTTTTGAATATTTTTTTAATAACTTAATTTCATCTATCTGATCTTTATAGAATTTTTTACCTAAAACTACTTTATATCTGAGTTGTTTTAATATTTCGTTAATTTTTATCGATGTTGGTGTTTTACCAGTACCCCCAACATAAATATTACCAACACAAATAGATTTAATTTTTTTAAATTTTTTTTTCTTATTCAAATTAAGAAAAAAATTATTAATTAATAGTATTGTTGTTAATGGTAACAACAAAAAAGCTAACATATTGGGTTTTTTTAAATCCCAAAATTTAGGTTTTATAATTTTCATTTTTTAAAAACTGATCAATATCATTGTAAGTATTATTTAAAATTTCTTTACCAATTTTTGTTAATTGGACTTTAATTTTTTTTGAGTTGTTATTTTTAGCCAAAAGCTCGTCTAGTTTTGATATAAACTGAGATGTATTATTTATCTTTACCGACACATTTAGTTTGCTCAAATATTTGTAGATTTCCTTAAAATTGTCAATATTTGGTCCGTGTAAAATATTGCAACCATATCTTGTCGCCTCTAGAGGATTTTGACCGCCATGATTAATAAGTGAGCCTCCCAAAAAAACATGTCTGCAGATATTATAAATTGATTTTGTTAGCCCATAAGAATTAACAATATATATATCTGTATTTTCATGCATTTTTTCTTTTGATTTATGCTTATGTATAATTAAATCTAATTTCTTTAATTCTTCTTCTATAAGCTCTGTTCTTTCAATATGTCTTGGAATAATTATTGTTAAAAGATTTTTATATTTTTCTTTTAATTTTTTGTGAACAATTCCACAAAATTTTTCTTCATTATAGTGAGTGCTTGATGCGCACCAAATTGTTTTCGAAAAAATAAACTTTTCCAAATTATTAAATTTTATAATTTTTTCATGTTCTGATTGAGAAAATTTTAAATTACCAACAAGCTTTAAATTTTTAACACCCAATTTTTTTAAATAATTTTTTGAAATGTTACTAGAAGCAAAGCAAAGGTTTATTTTACTAAATAAAAAATTAGATAGCTTGGGTAAATTTTGCCATCTTCTAAAAGTTTTTTTAGTTATTCTGCCGTTTAAAAGAATTATGGGAATATTTTTTTTAGACAAATTTATAATCATATTAGGCCAGATTTCAGAGTCTATAAAAAATACAACTGACGGTTTCCAATAATTTAAAAATTTTTTTGAATTAAAATTAGTATCTATTGGAAAAAATTGGTGAATTACTTTTTTAAATTTAAATTTTTCAATTATTTTTGAAGAACTTAGAGTATTCGATGTAATTAAAATATTTTTGACATCTTTTTTTTTTTTCAAATTTTTCTATAAGAGGTATAATGCTTTGAATTTCACCAACACTGGCACCATGAAACCAAATAAGTTTACCTTTTTTTTTAAATTTTGAAAAATAACACAGTTTCTCTTTAAATCTTTCTGGGTGTTCTTTTTTTTTGAATAATCTAAAAACTATAATTATAGGCGATATAATATAAGTTATATTGATTAAAAATCTGTAAATACGTAGCATTAAGATTTTTTAATTTGTTTTTGATAAAAGTTATTATAAATATTTGACGATTTTAGAAGCACTTCATGATTTCCCTCAGCACTTATTTTACCTTTATCAACTACATAAATTTTATCTGAATTAAGAATAGTTGATAATCTATGAGCTATTACTATGGTTGTCCTACCTTTTGTTAGAAAATTTATTGCCTTCTGTATTTTATCTTCTGTTTCCGCGTCTAATGAAGATGTTGCTTCATCAAGCAAGATTATTTGGCTTTTTTTCAAGATCGCCCTTGCAATTGAAAGTCTTTGTTTCTCACCTCCCGACAATCTTATTCCATTTTCACCAATAAGAGTGTCGTATTTATCAGGCAGCTTTTCAATAAACTCACTAGCAAAAGAATATTTTGCTGCCTCTTCTATATCTTCTTGGGAAGCATCTAAATTTGCGTATCTAATATTGTTTGAGATGGTATCATCGAATAAAGTCGTATCTTGACTAACGAGCGAAATATTTGTGCGGACTGAGTTTATAGTAGAATTATATATTGATTGTTTGTCGATTTTTATGTCACCATCATTTGAGTCATAAAATCTCGGAATTAAATTTAATATTGTTGATTTTCCTGCTCCACTGTGCCCCACTAGTGCTGTCATTTTAGATCCAGCAAAGTTTAAATTAATTTTTGATAAAATATCTTTTTCAGTTTTTGGATATTTAAAAGTTACATTTTCAAAAGAAATTGTTCCTTCATTAACCATTATATTTTTTGCGTCATTTTTTTCTTTTATTGTTGGAATACTATCAATTATTGGTAAGACTCTCACAGCTCCAGCTATTCCTTGTTGAATTGATATATTAATAGTCGCTAAAGACCTGACTGGTTGATAAGCTAACATCATTGCGGCAAGAAATGAGAAGAAATTATTAACCTCAAGTTCATTTTTAGACACTAATTTTGCAGCATAAAAAATTAAAAAAGCAATCATGATTCCAGTTAAAAACTCCATAATTGGAGAGGCTCTTACAAAAACAATAGCAATTTTTTTTTGTGCATCTTTTAAATTGTTTATAAACTCAAAAGCTCTATTTTTTTCGTATTTTTCCTTCTGAAAAATCTTAATTAATTTATGGTTCTTAAAAATCTCCATCAAATATGAAGTAAGTATTCCTGCTCTATTCATTTGTTGAGTAGCAACTTTTGTAATTCTTTTACCTAAACTTTTTGCTGCAAAGCTTGCTAAAGGTATCATAATTATTGCAATTAATGACAGTTTCCAATTTTGAAAAAACATTACACTTAATAATCCCACTAGAGTTAAGGAGTCCTTAAATAAATTTAACACAACTGTACTTAGTAAATTTGTGATCTGATTTACATCATTAATTAAATTTGCAATAAATTTTCCTGAATGCTTATTATCAATTACGTCAGTATCTGCTTTTATTAAAGATGCAAATATATCATTTTGTATATCTTTCTTAACCTCTTCAGATACGCCAATCATTAATACTCTTGCCAAATATAAAGAAGCTCCTTTAATTGCAAAAGCTAGAACTATTAGACATGGAATAACAATTGCTAAAGACTGATCTTGTTCAATAAAAAGTTTTTTTATTGCAGGATCAAGCAGGTAAGCTACAGAGGAAGTGCTTCCAGCAAGTAATAATGAAAAAACAAAAGAAATAATTATAGTTTTTATATATTTTTGAGTATAATTTTTGTAAAGTCTCTTAATAATTTCTAGTTTAGTCATTTTATAATTTACCTACAATTAAAGCACTAAACACAATTAGCCCTAATATATTGTTGGATTTAAATATTTTAAGACACGTTTCTTCGTCATTTATATTCAATTTTCTAATTTGAAAATAAAACATATGAATAAGTATAATTATAAATATGACCAGACTTAGATTATTAAAATTCATATAGTTAGCAATCATTATTAAACTTGCGAAGAAAATTGAATAGCAAGAAATTAACAAAGCATTGGGTCTTTTTTTAAATTTTATTGAAGTTGATTTTAATCCGATTATCTCATCATCTTTTAAATCTTGAAACCCATATATTGTATCATAACCCAATGTCCAAAATATGGCTCCAAAATAAAACACAATTGGAATTAAATCTATTTGGCCCTTGGTTGCAGTCCATCCAAGTATTAATCCATAATTAAATGTTATACCTAAAAATAATTGAGGCCAATAAGTAAACCTTTTCATTAAAGGGTATGAAAAAGCAAGCGGCATAGAACCTAATGCTAAAATAATTGTAAATAAATTAAAATTTAACAAAACTAATAAAGCTAAAAAACACAAAATCACCGAATATACGATCGCAAGTTTTACTGAAACCTTGCCAGAGGCAATTGGGCGATTTTTGGTTCGGAATACTTTGGCATCAAATTCCTTATCGAGAATATCATTAACTATACATCCAGCAGATCTCATAAGTACTGAGCCTAAAAAAAATAAAATTAAATAAAAAAAATAATTATTTAGATTTGAGGAAAAATCATATGCTAGTGTTAGTCCCCAAGCACATGGCCAGAACAGAAGCATGAAGCCTATAGGTTTTTTTAATCTGGTTAACTCAATAAAAAGTTTTACTTGGTTCATAATATTTTACTTGTAAATAACAAAGCCTAGTTTCATAATCAAATTGATTCGTATGAATATAGATTACACAGTC
>MDTD01163722.1_pt1 | contig 10319 bp, 18 predicted proteins | sample 811221 | NCBI WGS metagenome assembly MDTD01 (sample SAMN05326646, study PRJNA326480) | marine metagenome | isolation source: seawater | place: Pacific Ocean: South West | collected 2011
ATGATGTGTCTTCATCACAGAATCCACTTCCGTGGACACAACACTGGTTATCATCTAAAGGTATGCAGGTAGCACCACAAGAAACAGAAGTAGAATCATACATCGTTGGTGGAATAAAACAAGACATTAAGAAAAAACAATTTTCTAAATTCACTTTATAATCGTTCCTTTAAACATTTATATACACACTTTATTTGCCTGAATAAATATCAGTATGCCAGCAATTACAAGAGTAGGAGACGCAGACGTATCACACTGTTCAGGAATGGTCAGAGAAGGCCATGTCAAGAGTGTGTTCTGCAACGGAATAGAAGTGTCATGCGAAGGACACAATAATACAGGACATTTATTTCCTGCACCACCGATATGCCTGAATCATCAGGCACCAATTGCAAAAGGCTCTCCAGATGTATTTGCTGAAGGAATACCAGTGGGTAGAATAGGAGATCCAATAGCAGGTTGCACATCTGTTGCTGAAGGCTCTCCAGATGTATTTGCAAATGGAGGCAGTGGACCAAAAGATAATACAAGTGAATCATTGGTTCCCGACGATGGCAGTAACTTTGGTGAAGGCGGTGCTTAATGGCAAGAGTAAAACAAGGATTAAAATCATTAGCAGAAAGTTCTCCGGACCTAAACAACAATGCCGTGAACGTATTAATTGCTGACACCAACTTAGGTTACGCAACAATCTCATACTCACTTGCTCAAAGAATTAGAACCAATACTGTACTCACTGAATCACAAAAAACAGATCTAAAAAATACAATTAATAACAAACCTTATCTTAATATAGGACAATTATTTGATGATTTAGATACTCACACAGATAAGATTCTTACAGGTGAATTAGGTGATGAGAATGTAGCAGGTAGTGGGGATAGAGGAACTTTTTTAGAACATATGCAGTTAACAAGTTCAATTGAATCTCTAGTTTCATCTCTATTCGGAAACACAGCAGACAACATGGGCAAAGGTGTAGATGATCACTTTGGCACGTTAAGATTATCAATTAGACCTAACATGAATATTATAAGAGATAATTTAAGATCAATTAATAATTCAAGTTTACCAACAGATACAGCATACAGAACGGCAATGACAAATCTAATTAACTTTTTAGATTCTGTAAAAGATGACTCAACTGATTTTCAACAGACATTGAATACATTTGCGAGTGCAGTATCAACAGCACAAACAAATCTTGACGGAGCATTAGCATCTGAACCATATCTAACGTGGCGAACAGCAATCACTACTAACAGAAATACAATCAACAATCAGATAACAAAAGAGATTACAAACATAGGCGGTATAAGAGCATATGTAAAGAGTTTAGTTGAAACACAAAGTTATGTTTCTTTAGCAGAAAATACAAAACTTAATGACATTATAAGACAATCATCTGGCAGTTCAGCATGGCAAGATTATTATTCTAAGTATGACGAAAGGAAAAAAGATTACAATCCAATTTATAATTTTACATCAGATAGCAGTAATGATACAACTGTTGAGCAAGTTCTTAGGTTAAGAGGCTTACCTGATGTGCTGAACCATCATGATTTAGAGTCAGTTGCAAAAAAACTTTTAAGAGATACAAGATTATCATCAGTGATATCTAACCAAGGCAAAACTGTAAAAGAACTTATTGAAAAAGCCTGCCAACTATTAAGCATAGAAATCGAAGGTAGAGATGTATATTCACAAAGCAAATTACTTTTAGATAACATGAATAAACATGATATTGATAGTATTAAGAAAGAATTAGAGAATAGTCAAGCAACAGATACATTATCGTAAGGGAGAACACATGAATCCAAACAGTTTATGGTTTACAGCACTTATACTTCTGGCTTTGTTATTACTTGCTCTCTTTATGAAGCCTGGCTACGCAGGAATATTTTAGTTATTTTTTCTTCTGTTCAGATACCCAAGCAATTTCTTCTTCAGTGTATGGCCACATTAAATCGTTCCCCCAAATTTTATAAATGATCCGTAAATTAATAAGATTGTGTAGAACGTGAGGATAAAGATAACCGTCCTTTTGCTCATCACTTGACTTCTACTGTACCACCGGCTTCTTCAATTTTCTTTTTGATTTCTTCCGCTTTTTCTTTGTCGCACTCTTCTTCTAATGGTTTAGGTAAAGCCTCAACAAATTGTTTGGCTTCCATTAATCCTAATCCCATGATTTCTTTGACTGCTTTCAAGACATTAATTTTCTTTTCACCGTATCCTGTCAAAATGATAGAAACTGGTGCATCTGCTGGTTTATCTGCTCCTGCTGGTGCAGGTGCTTGGGCAGATTGTAAGTTTTCTAAATCGATATTCCATTCATCTGCTAATTTTTTAGACAGATCGAGTGCTTCTACAACTGTCAGTTTTCCTAACTCTTCTACAATTTTATCTAGTTTTGCCATACTTTTTACTGTGTTTTATGCCCATATAGTTCTCAGATGGTTCATAGTTCCATCTTTTACCATGATGTCCTCTGATATCAGCATACCACATTCGAAGTCTACAAATTGCTCTCTTTAACTTATACGCCACCGCTTTATCGTCCTAGTTTCTTTTTCCTTCCCATCGGTACTCGAACCATTCTTGCCACAGGTGTTCCTTTCCTGTTAGTGTACTCGACACTTACCTCTCGTGTATCCTTTGGTAAATTGTTTTGAACACTTTTAATTATCTTCTTGAACGATAAACCCTCCTTTATCTCGGAGAATTCTTTTAGGTCAGTGATTTTTACTGATAATTTTCTTCTACTTTTTTCTGATTGCATTCAATATAATACTTGATGGTTGACTTTTTGTCAACCTTATGCTTAAATATAATTGTCCACGTTGAAATCATGTATTAGACTTGACGGACCTGGGGGCAGTACCCAGCACCTCCACCAATTAGCATGGTGGCTTACGTAATCCCTTCCGGGGGTGATATAGGATCGACGTATTTTGAAAGCATGATGGAGTGTACCCAGTTGGAACGAGGATACGGCCAAATTTATAAATGCTAAACAAAAAGCATTAGGCTTTGCTGACTTAACGTTGGCTATGCCTAAATTAAGATTAGCCGCTTAATTGCGGAATTAATCTTGGGGTTGGCAACTTACCTTGCAACAGAAAAGTTGCACTTCTAAATCTGATAGTAAAACTTATAGTAGCACTTCATTTACACTCGTAAGACTGTAAATAATTGTGAGTATTAACAATTTATAGGGAGTGTGTATGTTTTTAATACCAGGTTCACAGAAGAAATTCCGTTTATCGTGGGGTAAGATCAGAAAAAGAGCACCCAAGGTGCCTGATATTACTTGTCCTGCGATCGATGATGTACTGAACCAATTAGAAAAACTAGTTGGTAATGAACTATCAGAAAGAAAATTTAAGGCATTTGAGAGAAAGTTAGAAAAACTTAGAAGAGCGAATGAACGTTTGAGGGATTCTGGCAAGTATTGGCACGACGCTTGTAAAAAAGAAATGCAATCATTCTACGGCTCACGTAAGAAACCCAAGTAAATCAATAAATACATACATAATGAGTAAGCAGGCCAAACTAGGAGATCCTACAGATTTCAGTTATCGTATCGATAAAGTTATCAAAGTTGTCGACGGAGACACAATCGATGTGATGATTGATTTAGGTTTCGATATCAAATACAAAAGCAGAGTAAGGCTTTTTGGTATTGACACACCCGAAAGCAGAACAAGGGATCTTACTGAGAAAAAATACGGACTTTTATCTAAAAAATATCTGCAATCAGCACTTGCTAATGGTAGTAAGAAAATAATCAAAACGCACAAAGATCAAGAGACAGGTAAGTTCGGAAGAATACTTGGTGAGATATTTGTAGATGGTAAAAATATTAATATGGAAATGTGTAAAAAGGGTCATGCAGTTGCATATTATGGTCAAAATAAGCAGTTGGTAGAAGCAGAACATCTCAAAAATAGAAAAAAATTATCCAAATAGTATTGACAAATATTCAATTTGTGTTATAATTGCTATGTTATTTTAGGTTAATCCTATTGTAGGAAATGTGCCTTGAATAGCAAATATAATATTTTATAGGAGAATTATATGCAAAAAGTCAAGATGCTTCTCGACGTCGTCAAAGAAGTTAGAAAAGAGGCACCGGAAGATGTTCCAAATTGGTCCAAAAGATATGAAGAGGCCAAGGTCAATTTAAAAAATCAATTAACAAAAGGCAGAAAATTACCTCTAGGTACAGAAGCACATCCATTATCAGATTTCGCTTTTAACTATTCTGTGCAACGTGATGTAAGGGCAGGACACGTTATGAATATTATGAGAAAGTTTGATCCAAGAGTTTGTTGCCCTGTGTCCGCAGTAAGGAGATCAGACAGCAAGACATTATACATATTCGATGGGCAACATAGAGCAGTATCACTGGCTTTGCTAGGATATGAAAATATTCCAGTTACAATAGTAGAAACAGATGAACCGGCCTTTGATGCTGAAGCATTTGAAATAGTGAACGACTCGGGTATATTGAGAGCAGGCACAGAAGAGATTCACAGATGTCTATTACACAGATACAAAATGGGAGAAACAGAAACAGAAAGAGTTGTGACAGCACACATGGTTCAACAGGTGTTTGACTCTTGTGAGATTGATCTAGAACCAAAAAGAGTTAGAAAGAGTTCGGGCAAGTGTGGACCTAACAAACACTATTTCTCACACTTTGATTACGCATACAAAGGATTTAAGATGGCAGGACCCATAGGATTAACTGACGCATTATTATCAATCAAAAATGTATATGGTGACGAAGAGGGCGGAGAGATCAATCAGGGTCTGTTCATAGGGTTAATGAAACAATACCAGATGGGGCAAGAGGCTAAAAGATTAAAGAGATTGCCCAGCGATTGGATGATCAAGATGCTTGAAGCAATGAAATCTGTTTGTGGAAGTGCATCTCTTATACACACCGCAACCAAGAAACAATGGCAACACGCCAACGGTGTTGGTTGGGACGCACCAGTGGCAATGGGCCATATGTTGAGAGAAGTTTATCTTATAGAGGACGGCACGTTTGAGCCAAGTTATATGCCTAATGTTACTTTAAAATTAGAAGAAGGTGATATAGCATCTGATTCAGAAGCACAAACCGCCTTTAACAAATATGTAGAAAGGAAACAGTAAAATGAAAAATTGGATGATCGATGCCGCGACTATTTTGTTCGATGATTCTAAAAACGATCTTCGTGCATTACCTAAGACTGTGCGGTTGCAGATATTGACTGTTTTAAGTTTTGTTTGGAGCACCGTGTTCTCACTTTATTTTTTCCAAATGTCTACTTTCCTTTGGGGTTGGGTAGGATTGGTTGCAGTACATATAGGAATAATATTTGCTATGTATGTTACATTCAAACAATTCCATAATGTGCCAAAGAATAGATTTACATTTGACAGCAATTATCATAGTGCAGGTAGAGTTAGAAACTTTGTCATATACAGAGATAAAAAAGGAAATCCTTACAAGGTTAACTTACCTAATGGTGATCCCGGAGGTGAGCATGAGTAAATTTATTGTAGCAATAATGATGTTGGTTGTCATAGGAATGTTTGCAAAAGGATTAGAAGTTTTAGGTCCAAGTAACACAAACTATACAATCGAGTATAAAGGACCAAAGAAATCTACAGAGCAAAGATGGAACACAGGTTTAAGATGGATGAAAGAAAGACAGGACGAACAATGACAATTAAAGAAAAAATAGATCAAATACTTGAATTGTGTGAGGAAGTAAGAAAGGACACAGGACAAAGTCCACTTTACAATTATGGATATAGAGAAATAATGCATCGAGAAGTATTACGAAAATTGTTTCCAACATTAGAAAGGTCAGTAGGTAGCCATGGGTCAGATGCTAAAACTGATGAATTAAATTTTATTGAATTCAAGAGTGGGTTTTGGATTAAACAATCTGATCCAACAATAGAAGATTGGAAACCAATTATGTTTGATATGAGCAAGAAAAAAGATCAAAAAAAGATTTATGAATATCAAGCACTTGGTTGCGGTTTGTGGCGTAGAACTGGCGCCATTCCTGTTGCAAACTTTTATATTGGGCCAGAACATATTAAAAAACTACATCCACTTTTTGATAAGGTGATTCAAGAATATGATCAAAGAAAAAGTGGTCGGCAGGAAAACACTTTTACTCTCACACAAATTTTAGAATATGTTGATCAAAAAGATATTATATGGTTTAAAAATGGAGAACAAGTAGAAAATGTTTAACGTACAACAATTAGATATCGTTTCTTTGCCAGAGATTAAGTTCGACAGTACAGATAGGCCACATCTAAATGAACTTGCAGATTATATAGATCACATGAAGCAAGATTTGTTTTCTAACAATTGGTCTACATCAACAAAGAAACACATAAGAGGATCATTGATACTTTATATTAGAACAATGCAGAAAAAACTTGCACCACAAGGTGCTCATTATAGGGCATTGAATATCGAAAAAGGACACTTGGAACACGTGATACCACAAAATAAAATTATCAATGCATACTTGCACGATAAGATTTCTGCAGAAGTCGTATTACAGATGCCATTGTGTATGATTGATGATGGCGACAAGCATATCTTAGAAACAGATTGGCAACACGGTGCAACGTGGGAATATCCTTTCAAGAGATATCAATTAGCAGGCTTTAATAAAACTATTAAAAGTGTACGAGGTGATGTGATAGACTTCGAAACTTATACTTTGGAGGATCATTTTAAAATGATAGGATACAATGCGTGAATATAAACTAACAATCAAAGCAGGAGATCAGGTTTACCTAGGCAGGTTTAGGAATGTTCAAACAAAGATTAAATCTATAGACATAGACGAGCATGGACAACCTGTAATAGTTACGAGCAAAGGTAAAAAGAAATTGTTCAGTTGTAGAATAATGAAATTAGAACCTGGGTCTAAAACCCCGAAGCAAATACTAATGGAGAAGAGAAAGGTAAAATAATGTACGAAATATGGTATATCCCACGAATACAAGACGAGTTAGTGGTTGCACGTTTTGAAACAGAAGATGAGGCAAAGTCTGCAATGACAGAACTAAAAGCAAAAAGACCAAAAGCATATCCACATCATTATATTTGGGACGTGAAAAACAAAACTAAATTAGAAGAAAGAAACGTATGACATTTGAACACGGTTTATTGATGTTTTTTCTCGGGACAGGCATAACATTAGTGGGTTTTTTTGTAGCATATCTAATTGCGAATAATTATTACCAAAGAAAAGAAGCAGAAAAGACTAGGAAAAAACATCCGTGGGAAAATTAAATACAGTATGCCAGAAATAAAAGATAGGAAAAAAATTGAAGACAAATTAAGCAAAGAGTATAGTGCAGGCTTTGTAACAAAAGTTGAAAGCGATACTTTTGAACCAGGCATCAACGAAGAAATTGTCACTAGACTTTCTAAAATTAAAAATGAACCGCAATGGTTATTAGATTTTAGATTGAAGTCATACAGAAGATGGACCAAAATGGAAGAACCGAATTGGTCCACACTTGAAATTGCTCCTATAGACTATCAAGCAATAAGTTATTATTCAGCACCAAAGAAAGGTCCTGCAAGTTATGACGATGTTGATCCAGAAATCAAAAAGGACTTTGAAAAACTAGGAATACCTTTGGCAGAAAGAGCCAAACTAGCAGGTGTGGCCGTTGATGCAGTATTTGATTCTGTGTCTGTTGCGACAACATTTCAAGATACACTTGCTGAAAAAGGTATAGTGTTCTGTTCTTTTTCCGAAGCAGTGCATAAACACCCAGACCTTGTTAAAAAGTATCTAGGTACAGTGATTCCTCGTTCAGACAACTACTTTGCAACACTTAATTCAGCAGTATTCTCAGATGGTACTTTCGTTTATATTCCAAAGAATACAAAATGTCCGATGGAACTGTCAACATACTTTAGGATCAATGCCTCAAACACAGGGCAGTTTGAAAGAACTTTAATCGTAGCAGATGAAGGTAGTAGTGTGAGTTACCTGGAAGGTTGTACGGCACCAATGAGAGATGAGAACCAATTACACGCCGCCAATGTAGAATTGGTTGCTATGGATAATGCAGAAATAAAATATTCAACAATACAGAACTGGTATCCAGGTGATCCTGTAACAGGAAAAGGTGGAATTTATAACTTTGTTACCAAAAGAGGATTATGTAAAGGTGAAAATTCTCACATAACTTGGACACAATTTGAGACAGGAAGTAGATTGACATGGAAGTATCCATCTTGTATACTAAAAGGTGATAACTCTGTAGGAGAATTTTATTCAGTTGCTCTTACAAACGGTTATCAACAAGCAGATACAGGTACTAAAATGATTCATATCGGAAAGAATACTAAAAGTACAATAATATCAAAAGGTATTTCTGCAGGCAAATCTACGAACACCTATAGAGGATTAGTAAAAGTATTGAAGTCTGCTTCAAAGGCAAAAAACTTTACTTCGTGTGATTCGTTAATGATGGGTAGTAAATGTTCTGCACTTACAATACCTTACATAGAAAACAATAGTAATTCTAGTAATTGCAATCACGAGGCAACAACATCTAAAGTCGACGAAGAACAATTATTTTACCTTAGACAAAGAGGATTGACCGAAGAAGATGCTACAAATTTATTAGTGTCAGGATTCTGTAAAGAAGTATTTCAAAAACTGCCTATGGAATTTGCAGTAGAGGCCAACAAATTATTAGAGGTAAGCATGGAAGGATCTGTAGGATAATGGCATTCAAATTTCAAAAAGTAGATGTAATCGACATTGAGCAAGATCCAGTAAGACCAGAATTATCATTAGCATTTAGAAATTCTAAAACAAGAGGCAGAGAAATTTATGCACTTGTAAATGATAAGGGTGAATATGCGTCTGTGGTTTGTATCGCTCACTGTAAATTTATTCCTAAGAGTGTTGACGAACTTAAAAAGTTTTCGGATCCTACAGGAAATATTGCTATTGCCTACACAGTCTGGAGTAATACAAAAGGTGCTGGTAAAACTATAATCGATCATTTATTAAAAATGTCAAGAGAATCTAAACAAACAAAAAGAGTTGTTACACTTTCACCACTAACTTTAATGGCAAAGAACTTTCATGAGAAAAATGGTGCAATAAGAATAGGACTTAATCCAGAAACCCAAAACTTTGAATACTCTCTCGCAGATACCAGATGGGAGAAATATATGAAAGATGCAAAAAAGTGGTTTGGTTTGCACGTCGGTTGACAGAAAAAACATCTTAAGGTATAATAAAGTTATTATAATGATCGTTGTGTTATGGACGGGTGTTAGTCATTTGTCAATCTAACTAGTTCCCCTCTAGGGTCATTATTGGAGGCTTATACAGAGATGCTATAAGCGACGAAACAACTGTTTTTTCATAACACAACGATTCATTGGAGGTAAAATGAAAAAAAGCAAAATAATAGATCCAAAGAACCCAAATACGGTAGGTAGAAGTTTTTTTAATCTTGGCAATCATGTTCTTATTATAGGCTTTTGTCTTGCAATTAGTTTTGTAATCTATGCGAGTTATTAATGAGTAGAAAAGACGAATTACTTGCAAGACTGAACAAGATTACAGAGAAAGAAAAACCACCGGTACCTGCAGGACCTAAATCTATACTAGTTTCAAATCAGTATGGTGAAGATAAAGATGGCAATCCAATTTATATTGATAGAATGTACGGTGGAATAAATGGCAAACACAGATTATTGCAGGGCAAATACGGAGAAGAGTATAAGGGATCAATTAAAAAGAAGAGAGTAAGAAGAAAGCGAGCCTCCGGAGACGGCTTTTGGCAACAATTTCATGTGACAGCAGACGGTCGTTGGTTTGATAATTCAGGTATGCCTTGTTCAGAACCTAAAGATGTAGAATTTGAAAAAGAAGAAGAGCCAGAAGAAAAAGTAAAACCAAAAGCAGATGAGTTAGATATGCTTAAAGGCCTTAAATGAAGATATGTATTATATACGGACACTATAATACCAAAGATAGTTTTAATGCGGCTATTCGAGATACGTTTATTGATGAGGCTAAAAAGTGTGGACACGAAATTGACCTAATCAATTTATTTGATGAGAAAGAAGTATTACCTTTCTATAATGCAACAATTAATCCACCACCGAAACTTGTATTAGATTACAGAAAGAGATTAGAAAATAGTGATGTGATGTTCCTAATTGGATCATGTCATAACTTGAGAATGCCTTCAATATTAGAGAACTGGGTGGACTGGGTGCTACACCCTAAATGGTTTTTCAGTTA
>MDTD01013662.1_pt1 | contig 10318 bp, 9 predicted proteins | sample 811221 | NCBI WGS metagenome assembly MDTD01 (sample SAMN05326646, study PRJNA326480) | marine metagenome | isolation source: seawater | place: Pacific Ocean: South West | collected 2011
AAGAAAAGAATGAAGATGTATTTAAAGATTTTATTAAAGTATCTTCATCAATAAAAAATTTTGATAAAATAATTCCTTTAGAAAAAGGAAAAAATTTTGAAATTATAGCACCAATTAAAAACAAAAATTGGAATGATATATTTTATAGCAATAATAACAATTTATCTAATTATAGTTATAGCGACTTAAATCAAATTATTTTAAAAAGTAAAAAACTATCAAAGTATGTAATTAAAAATTATATTTTGTATGAAAATAATAATTTAATTCTAAATGATGAAAAAGGAAATATTTTAGTTTATTCAATCAATAATAATTCAATAATTAATAAATTTAATTTTTACAGAAAAAAATTTAAAAATTTAAAAAAAAATCTTAATTTAACTGTTAATGAGAATATTATTTTTACTTCTGACAATTTTGGTTATGTTTATGCTTTTGATTATATTCAAAATAAACTTTTATGGGCCAAAAACTACAAAGTTCCATTTCGATCTAATATAAAAATATTTAAAAATTTGCTAATTACTTCCAATCAAAATAATGATCTTTATTTTTTTGAAAAATCGAATGGAGATTTGATTAAACAAATTCCAACAGAAACTACAAAAATTAACAATTTATTTATAAATAATATAAGTCTAAGCGGCGGATCAGTCTTTTTTTTAAACACATACGGTTCACTTTATTCAATAAATGACAAAGATTTTAAACTTAATTGGTTTATAAATTTAAATTCTTCAGCAAATCTAAACTTAAATAATTTATTTAGTGGAAAAGAAATAGTTGTGCATAATGATAAAATTTTAGCATCAAGTAATGAGAATTTTTACATTATCAACGCTAGAAATGGGTCTATTCTAGACAAAAAAAACTTTTCTAGCAAAATTAAACCTATAGCAATTGGAAATTATGTTTTTTTAATCACAAAAAATAATTTGTTAATAGCGATGAATTTAACTGACGGTGAAATTCTTTACTCTTATGACATAAATAATAAAGTTTCGAAATTTACAGATACAAAAAAACAAATTATTGAAGTTAAAAATATGATGTTGGTTAACAATGGATTATTTATATTTTTAAAAAATTCTTTTCTTATTAAACTAAATTTAAAAGGATCTATAAATGATATTATAAAACTACCTGCTAAATTAAAAACTCATCCAATATTTATAGATGAATTACTTTTTTATTTAGATACAAAAAATAGACTTATAATTCTGAATTAACTGCTCGATTTAGTACTTAGAAGAGACAATTGTTTTACATTTACTCCTCTTAAGTTATCGTGAGGTTTAATTGGATAATTTCCGGTAAAGTAATGATCACTAAATTGAGGGTAATTTGAATTTCTGTCTTCTCCGATTAAAGCTTTATATAATCCATTTAAACTTAAAAATTTTAGACTTTTAGCACTAATATACTCGCACATTTCTTGATTATTTTTTTTATTTGCCAAAAGTTCATTTTCTGTTGGCATATCAACACCATAAAAATCTGGATATTTTATCTCAGGGCAAGCTATTCTTACATGTACTTCCTTTGCTCCTGCTTCGTAAAGCATTTTTACAATTTTATTACAAGTTGTACCTCTTACTATTGAGTCATCTATAAGAATTATAGACCGATTTTTTACCACCGTTTTTGAGGGACTTAATTTAAGTTTAACGCCTAGGCTTCTAATATTTTGAGTTGGTTCAATAAACGTTCTCCCAACATAATGATTTCTAATTAAGCCAAATTCAAATTTTTTTTTTGATTGTTCTGCAAATCCTAAGGCTGCTGGGACACCAGAGTCAGGAACTGCAACAACTAAATCTGCATCTAGATCAGTCTCTTTAGCTAATTCATATCCAAGGTTTTTCCTATATTCGTAAGCACATTTCCCATTTATTAAGCTATCTGGTCTTGCGAAATATATAAATTCAAAAATACATGGCCTAGGTCTTTGTTTTGGAAATGGTTTAACAGAGGTTATTTTTTTATCTTCAATTAATATGATTTCACCATTCTCAACGTCTCTTATATAAGATGCTCCTACAATATCTAGCGCACATGTTTCTGAAGCTAAAATATATGAATCTTTTAGTTTGCCAATAACTAATGGCCTAATACCAAAAGGATCTTTTACTCCAACTAATTTCTTATTAGTCATTAATATAAGAGAATAACCACCTTGGATTTGAAATAATGCATCGATTAATTTATCTACAAACTTTTCCCTATTTGATTTTGCAATTAGTTGAACAATAGTTTCAGTATCGCTGGTAGTTCTAAAAATTGCTCCATTTTTAACCAATGTTTCTCTTAATGATATTGCATTAGTTAAATTTCCATTATGGGCAATACTTAAACCACCCATATGTAAATCTGCAAAAAAAGGCTGAATATTTCTTAAGGAAGTTTCACCAGTTGTGGAGTAGCGATTATGTCCTATAGCAAATTTTCCAGGTAGTTTTTTTAATGCAGCCTGATCAGTAAAATGATCTCCGACTAAACCTTGTCTTTTCTCAGAATGATAATTTTTACCATCAAAGGAAACAATGCCGCAACCTTCTTGTCCTCTATGTTGTAAAGCATGTAACCCAAGAGCAACTAAAGCTGACGCATCATCGTGATTTGAAATACCAAAAATACCACATTCTTCTCTTAATTTGTCTGATTTATATTTTTTCAATTTTTTCTTTAGTGTTAATTAAGTCTTCACTTGAAGGAAATTCCTCAACTAAAATTTTTTTTCCATTGTTTATTAGATTAAATGATGCTGCATCTTCAACAGCTATACCCCAATTTTTATATGGATAAAACCAATTTAAAATTGTGAATAAACAAACTGATACGATATAGCCTTTAAAAATACCAAATAATAGGCCAAAACTTTTATCTACAGAACCAACTCCTGTCCAAATAACTGCTTTGCCAAGAGATTTGCCAATTAAGATTGTTATAAAAAGGGTAAAAGCAAATATCGCAATCCCTAAACCTATACTGTTGATGAATTGTGATTCTATGTAATCACTTACTATAGGTTGAAACTTAGGCACTAAAATGATTGTAATAATTGTTGAAATAATCCATTTCATAAATGATATTAAACTTAATGAGAAACCTTTCAACGAACATTGTATTGCAGAATAAATTAATATTATAAAAAAAATTAGATCAAATAAATTTATAGAATTAATAATATTTTCAAAAAAATTAACTACCATTATAATGAATTAATTTCTTTACCGAAAGGTTTCAATGAAAGTATTAGTTTTGGCAAAAGTGTAAGAACAGAAATCATAGCTAATAACATAGCTAGGCCAGTAAAAATACCAAAATAAATTGTTGGAATAAAATTTGATAATACTAAAATTGAAAAACCAAATATAATTGTGATAGATGTATTCAGTATTGCAATCCCAACAGTACTATGACACCTATCTAATGTTTTTTCGTAATTATTTAATTTTTTAAATTCCTCTTTAAATCTATATATGTAATGAATGCTATTATCTACAGCAATACCAATTGTGATTGCTGCTATTGTAATAGTCATCATATCTAAAGGAATATTTAATAAACCAATAACTCCAAGTATAAAAAAGGCAGCTATTAAGTTGGGGACAACACCAATTATCGAAAGCGATATATTTCTAAATAAAATAAAAAACATTGCAAAAATACCTAACATTACAATTCCTAGAGTTAAGATCTGAGATTTAAATAAGCTTTGAAGCAAGTTGTTGAATAAAATCAAAACACCTACTAACTTATACTCATCTTTTGCAAGTCCTAACTTTTCATTAAGATCTTTTTCAATTTTTTTTATTAGGTCATTTCTTCTTAAATCTTTTAAAGAGTCTTTAATTCTTAAATTTATTCTGGCCTCATCTTTTTCGACAGAAATGTATGGATTAATAATTTCATTTTTTATTTCATCAGGTATCTTGCTATATAAAACTGCTATCTCTAGGCTTTGCAGTTCTTTTTTATTTAGATCCTCCGCAACTCTTAAAATTGATCCAAATGATAAAACTTTCCCCACTTCAGGGAGAGAGTCTAAATAATCATGGACTTTAATTATTTTATTCATTTTATCTCTTGTAAACCAATATTTTGCTTTATCTTCGTTTTCATCCTCATCATCCCAATTATCTAATTCATCAGTGTCTTTTTTATTAACTTGCTCTTTTTTAGGAAATTTTAAAATTATGTTTAGTGGTGTAGTGCCGCCTAAATCATCATCAATTTTTTTCATTCCTTTATAAATATCTGTTTCTTTGTCAAAATAATTTATAAAACTATTTTCAACTTCCAGTTTAAATATTCCTACAATACTCAGAATGACAATTAATATTGTAGAACCGTAAATTAAAATTTTATTTCTCTTAGTGAAAGAGGCCAAAGCGGAAGTGATGAATGATTTTTGTCTATCTTGAATAGCAATTTCATTTTCAGAAGATAATAAATTTAATAATGATGGCAATAATAAAAATGTTACAAAAAATGATATAACTAAACCTAATGTCATCATCCATCCAAAATCAATAATTGGTTTTATTCCACTAAATACTAAAGACAAAAAAGCACAAATCGTAGTTAGCACAGTGTAAATAATCGGCAGCATCATTTTTTTACTTGCTTCTAAAACAGCTTCTGATTTTGATAAATTTGGGTTCTCTTTTTTTAATTGTAAAAATCTCACTGTAACATGAATGTTCATTGCCATATTAAGTATTAACATTAATGCAATAAAGTTTGATGAAATTACAGTTACTTTCCACCCTATTAGACCTAAAAAACCAATCATTATAATTACTGAAGTTGCGCATCCTAATAGAGGCATCAATACCCATTTAATGTTTCTAAAAATAATCCAGAGCGTGAAAATTATAAAAATAAAAACACCTATTCCAAAAACAATGATATCACTTTTGATAAAACCCATCATATCATCAGCAATCATAGGGATACCACCTAAATAAATTTTGGCGTTTTCTCCATATCTATTAATTATTTCTCTTATTTCAGAAATATTTTGATGATTTCTTTTATTAAATAAATTTTTATATTCCTCATACTCATTTAATAAATCTTTATATTTTTTTTGTTCATCTTTGGATAAATCACTTATTATTGATTGATTGTAATACTCATCTTTAAGTTTAATATAGTCTGCTAATCGCTCATCTTTTTTAAGATAAACTACTATTCCAGAAGTTTTCCCATCCTCACTTATTACGTAGTTTTTGTATATTGGACTGTTTGAAATTTCTTCGAATGCTCTTTTTTTATCAATTTCTGGGTAAGCAAGTGTTTTATAATTCTTTAACCTTTCCATTAAACTTTCATCGGTACTTTTTAATAATGGAACGTCAATAATTGTTATTACTTTTTCCACCCAATTTAACTTTTCAATCTTAGATTTGAGTAACTGGATATTAAGTATAGTCTCTTTTTCGGTAAATTCTGATATTGGAGAATAAGTAAGAAATAAAAAATCTTTTGACCCGTAAGTTTCATTTACTTCTCTTAAATATTTTAAATCAGGATCACCCTCTAGTAATAATGCATCTGATGACGCATCAAGATTAAAATTTTTGGCGTTATAAAAAGCAAATCCAACTAAAATAATTAGAAAAAAAAGAGTAATTTTTGAAAAGTCAGTTATAATTTTTTTATAAATAAGATTAAACATAAGATAAACTCAGATATATCTTTTTTTAAATATAACGAAAGGAAATAAGTCTAATTTGTACTTAAATCCTTAAATTTAGTATAAATTCCTTCAAACTCTACTTTAATTGTTCCTGTAGGCCCATGTCTTTGTTTACCTAGAATTATATCAGCTAAACCATTCACATCATTCATTTTAGATTGCCACTCTGCATGTTCGATTGAACCTAATTTAGGTTGCTTTCTCTCTAGATAATAGGCTTCTCTGTATACAAACATTACAACATCTGCATCTTGTTCAATTGAACCTGACTCTCTTAGGTCTGCAAGTTGAGGCTGCTTATCATCTCTTTGTTCTACCGCCCTAGATAATTGAGATAATGCTAATACAGGTACTGATAATTCTTTAGCTAATGCTTTTAAACCTTGCGTTATTTCTGAAATTTCTTGGACTCTACCTTCATTCTTTATGCTACTCGATCGCATAAGCTGAATGTAATCTACCACAATTAAACTTAGACCAAATAATCTTTTAATTCTTCTAGCTCTATTACTTAATGTTGCAATGGTAATAGCAGGTGTTTCGTCAATAAAAAGTGGTAAATCATAAATATTTCTTGAAGTTTCTATGTATCTGTTGATTTCTTCTTCTGTAACTTTACCTCTTCGAATATCATCAGATTTAATTCTCGCTTGCTCCGATAATATTCTAGTCGATAACTGTTCCGATGACATTTCTAAAGAAAAAAAAGCTACTGATGATTTTTCTTCTCTTTTAAAAATGTGATTAGCTGCATTATAAGCTATATTTGTCGCTAATGCCGTTTTTCCCATTGATGGTCTCCCAGCTAAAATAATTAAATCTGACTTGTGTAATCCACCAAGTTTTTCATCCAGATCAGAAAGTCCTGTTGGAATTCCAACAATACCCTGGTCATTTTGCATCGCTAAGGTTGCCATTTCAATTGTTTGATCCAATGCTTGATTAAATTTCAAAAATGATTGAGAAAAACTTCCTCTTTCAGCTAAATCAAATAGAGATCTTTCAGTATTTTCAATTATATTTTCTGCGTTTTGTTCTTGAGAGTTGGCGTTTAAAGTATCATCAGATAATTTATCAGAAATAGATACAAGCTCTCTTCTTAAATACATTTCATGGATAATTTTGGCGTAATCAATAGATTGTTTCGGCGAACCTGAAAATCTTGTAAGTTTTACTAAATATTCTGTTCCACCTACTTCATTGAGCATATTGTCTTTTTCAAAAAAATTCTTTAAGGTTATTGGGTTAGCTATCATACCCTTGTTATTTAAACTCTCAATAACCTCATAAATTTTTACATGTGCGGGATCGTAAAATATTTTTGAATTAATTATATTGGATATTTCATCTATAATATCATTATTTACCAGTATCGAACCTAATAATGCTTGTTCAGCTTCAATATTAGAAGGCTGCTTATTTAAATTATTATTTTGAATTGGCTTAGTTTCTTCCACAGGCTTATATTAGTAAAACTTAAAACGTCATAAAGAAAAAAGTTACGCACTTTTTATGAATGTCTGTGGAAAAGTTATTTATCTTGTATTTTATCTATTTTGATAGAAATTTCTGTTTTTACTTCGGCATGGAAATTAATTTCAACTTTAAATAATCCAAGTTTATTTAGCTCATCTTTCAAATTTATTTGAGAAGGACTTACTTCCGCTTTTGTTTTTTCCTTAATTATATTAGAGATTTCTTTTGGTTTAATTGATCCATATAACTCTCCGTTCTCTTTACTTTCTTTATTAAAAATGAAAGTCTTATTTTTTATAAGTTTTGCTATTTCGTTAAATTTGTTTTTTATCTCAATATTTTTCTTGTTTAGCTCATCTTTTTTCTTATTTACTAGTTCTTGATTTTCTTTATTGAATCTAAGAGCTTTACCTTGTTTTAATAAGAAATTTCTACCGTAACCATTTTTTACAGTTACTTTATCTCCAATACTTCCTAAATTATAAATATTTTCTAATAAAATTATTTCCATTTTATAACAAACCTAATATTTTCGCTTTTTTGATTTCCCTTGTTAACTTTTTTTGTTTACCAAAAGATACCGATGTTATCTTTGTGGAGATAATTTTTCCATTATCAGAAACATACTTTTTTAATAAATTGATATTTTTATAATCTACTACAGGCGCATTTTTTGTAGATAGAGGGCACTTTTTAGAAAACTTGCTATCTGATTTTTGAAATAAGCTTAATTTATTAAGAGAACTAGTACTTTTTTTTTGAAATTTTTTATTTTTTCTTTTCATTATTATTATTTTTTTTCTTTTGGAAAATATTCATTTTTAATATCTAATTTTTTATATCTAACGGTCAAGTGTCGAATAATTGAACTGTCTAATTTTATTTTTTTCTCTATTTCGCTTAACGTTTTGCTGTTCCCCTCAAATTTATAATGAATATAAAAACCTTTTCTATAGTTACTTATTTTATTAGCTAAATTAAGCAATCCCCACTCTTCAATCTTAATAACTTTCCCAGATGAATTATTTATTAAATCATTGTATTTATTTTTGACTGTTTTAATATCTTTTTCAGCTAAGTCTTGTTTAGCTATAATTGTATTTTCGTAAAAAGCCATAATAAGTTATTAAATTTCAAGTTAATTATTTAGTTTTAATTATTTATAAAATGAGGTTTATACTATAATGATTAATTATAGCAATACTTATAATGATTGATTAAAGTAACAAAATGAACGCTTTATTATTCCCAGGTCAAGGATCTCAATATGTGGGTATGGGCAATGAACTTTACAAAGATTTTGATATTGTAAAAAAAATATTTAAAGAAGCTGATGAAAGATTAGGTTATCAAATATCAAAAATTATTTTAGAAGGACCAGAGGATAAACTACAATTAACGGAAAATACTCAACCTGCAATCCTAACTATTAGTTACGCGATATATAAAGTAATAAAAAATGAATTTAATTTCAGTTTTAATAATTTTAAATATTTTGCTGGGCATTCTTTAGGAGAATACAGCGCTTTAGTTTGTTCTAATTCATTGTCATTTGGAGATGCTTTATACTTACTTCATGAAAGAGGTAAAGCAATGCAAAGATCTGTTCCAGTTGGCCATGGTAGTATGATAGCGGTTTTAGGAAATAATATTGATGAAATTCAAGATTTACTTAAAACAAATAATCAAAATAATGGTATTTGTGAAATAGCAAATGATAATGCTGTAGGTCAGGTAATTATAAGTGGTGAGAAAAAAAGTGTTGAATTCTTTAAAAATTTTTTGAAAGAAAAAAAAATTAAAACTATTCCTCTTAAAGTAAGTGCACCTTTCCATTGTACCTTGATGAAAACAGCAGCAAAAGCAATGGAGGATAAAATTAATGAGACAAATTTTGATATACCTAGAATTGAAATCATCAATAATGTGACAGCTGACTCAGAAAAAAATCCTGAAATCATAAAAAAACTACTTATTGAACAAATTTACTCCACTGTAAGATGGAGAGAAAGTATAATTAAAATGTATAATAAAGGAGTAAAAAAATTCATTGAAATTGGCCCAGGTAAAGCGCTAACCGGAATGGTAAAAAGAACTGTAAAGGACTCAATTAGCTTTTCAATAAATACATTAGATGATATTAAAAAATTAAATGATGAATCTTAAAGACAAAAAAATTTTAATTACTGGAGCTACAGGCGGCATAGGCAACTGTTTGATTAAAAAGTTTAATGAACTAGGAGCAAAAATAGTTGCAAGCGGGACAAATGCTGAAAAATTAGAGATTATAAAAAGAAATTTTCCAAATATTTTTGTGGAAAAATTTCAACTTGACCACCATGATAAAATTGAAAACTTCGTAGAAACTGTTCATAAAAAATTAGAAGGTATTGATATTTTAGTAAATAATGCAGGAATTACCTCAGATAATTTATCTATAAGATTAACAGAAGAAAATTGGAAAAAAGTATTAGATATAAATCTAACTTCAACATTTTTGATGAGTAAATTTGCTATAAAAAAAATGTTAAAAAATAAATATGGAAAAATAATAAACATTACATCAATCGTTGGTCACACAGGTAATTTAGGGCAAGCAAATTATGCTGCTTCTAAAGCAGGAATAGTTGCATTTTCAAAAAGTTTAGCAATTGAGTATGCAAAAAAGAATATTAATGTAAATTGTGTTTCACCAGGGTTTATTAAAACAGAGATGACAGATAAGATTAATGATGATTTTAAAAAAATTTTAATTAGCAAAATACCCTCAGGCGACTTAGGTTCGGGAGAAGATGTTTCAAATTGTGTGGCTTTTTTGGCCTCAGATATGGCAAATTATATTAATGGTGAAACCATTCATGTGAATGGTGGAATGTATATGGCTTGACAATTCTAATTATTAATTTATTAAGAAATAAACATAAGAAAGGATTTCATGTCAGAAGATGTTAAAAATAAAGTTAAAAAAATTGTTGCAGACCATTTAGGAATAGAGGAAGAAAAAGTAACTGATGAAGCAAGTTTTATTGATGATCTAGGTGCAGATAGCCTAGACACTGTGGAATTAGTAATGGCTTTTGAAGAGGAATTTGGATCAGAAATATCAGATAGTGAAGCTGAAAAAATCCTTAC
>MDTD01028549.1_pt1 | contig 10318 bp, 4 predicted proteins | sample 811221 | NCBI WGS metagenome assembly MDTD01 (sample SAMN05326646, study PRJNA326480) | marine metagenome | isolation source: seawater | place: Pacific Ocean: South West | collected 2011
AATATGCCGGAATCGATTTTTCCATTATCGACCCTGCTAGTAATAATGGAAACTCAACCTTGGTCATTTCCGGTTCTGAATTCCGCCTCCCGGGGAGTGCGGAAATCAAGGTGAATTCAAAGCGGAATTATTCATATCTCTACCTGCTGCATGCCGGAGCCTGGGGGCCTAAAAACGGACAGCAGCTGGGCACCGTATCCGTAAAATATTCCGATGGAACAAGCCAGAAGTTTCCGGTTATTCGCGCTCGTGATATTGGGGATACCTGGAATCCCGTTTTATCTTATGCCAACGCAAAAGTAGGCCTCCGTCTAGAGAAAAAGAAAAGTGCATGCGGATTGTATGTTTCGGCCTTTCATCTTGACCGCAAAAAGAGAGTGGCCAGTATTGATTTTAATGTCGATAAATATGTATGGGGCATTGCCGGGATTTCATTAGGGAACTGGCCGCTCCCGGAATCAGTTGAGCCTCCCTACATCATCCGTGCCGGAAAAGAATGGCGCGCGTTAGAAAATTCCGGAGATATCCTTCCCGGTTCACCTCTTGATTTTTCTAAGAACCTGGACGCTCCTGCCGGTAAATATGGCTGGTTGAGAGCAACAGGCAAAGGCAATTTTGAATTTGAAAAACGTCCGGGAAAAACAATTCGCTTCACCGGGACCAATATCTGTCAGACCGCAGTATGTCCTTCCCATAAAGAAACAGATCGTCTGGTAAAACGTCTCGCGGCAGAAGGTTTTAATTCAATTAGGATCCATCAGCATGAAATGCAGCTCATTGATTATAGTCATAGAGACAGTTTGCATTTTAACAAAAAGAAAATTGAGGATTTTGATTATCTTATTTTTCGTCTGAAAGAGGCAGGAATCTATATTACAATGGACTTGCTGTCGGCCAGAAGCATCAGGCCGGGAGATAATATTGCGGAATGTAAAAGTGGTTCAGTAAAAATGAGAAAAGCGCTAACCCCGGTTAGTCCCAGTGCGTTGAAAAACTGGAAGGATTATGCCAGGAATTTTCTGACCCGTAAAAACACCTATACAGGAAAATCAATAATTGAGGAACCTGCCTTTATTTTCTTTACCGTTGATAACGAGGGATGTTTATTCCAATGGTGGAAACGGACCCGTTCTAAATATATCATTGCGGCATATCACAAATGGCTGAAAAAAACAGGAAAATACAATCAGCAAACAGCGATAAAGCGAGATGGTATTTTCGAGCATTTTCTATATGAATGCCAGCAAAAAGATCAGCGTGAAAAGCTTCGCTTTATCAAGGACGAGCTCGGGGCAAAATTCCTTTTGAACAATCATAATAATCTGCCTCATGATCCAAAAGTCGCAAGCTTGCGTGATGATTTCCCCATGGTGGATATGCACCTGTATGTTAACCATCCGGTCTTTCCTGTTCGCGCATTTAAACTGCCTTACTATTGTGCTCAGAAATCCGAGCTGGGTTCCGAACTGTATGATATCGGTCGCAGAGCAGTCACCCGGATATCAGGAAAACCTTTCGTTCTCACAGAGGTCAACTGGTGCAGTCCTACTTTCAGCAGGGCGGAAATGGGTCCGGTGTTCGGAGCCTGCGCCTCTCTTCAAGGGTGGGACGGAATGTTCAGTTTTGCACTGACACATCATGATGAAGACCTTCGGGAACACCGGGCAATGACCACGTTGAATTTGGCTAATGATCCACTTGCCGGTGCCGGATGGCGAATCTTGTACTTTCTGTTTCAGCGCGGGGATGTCGCGGCGGCAAAAGAGAATATTGATTTGAAAATTGATATGAAAGAGGCCTTCAACCTGAAGGAGTACCCTGAAGCGTTCCGCCAGCTTGTCGGCTTTTCCGGTATCGGGCTGTCCGGCAGAAAAACAGAGCAAACCGGTATCAGCCTGAAACCAGGTGACTTTCCAGAAAAGCTTCCGGAAAACGCAAAGGCGTTTATTCAGAATTTAAATAGCGGTAAACCCGCGAAAAGTTCCACCGGACAGATGGTTCTATATCCAGACCGCGGAAGTATGAAATTAGTTACTCCAAAATCGGAATGTCTGGTTCTTTCAAAAGGAACTCTATCCGGGAATTTCCTTTCCGCAGGCAATGTCGATACGTTTACAACTTTGACCTTGCATTCCCTCGACGGGAAGGAATTGAAGAACAGCTCAAAGATGCTGTTGATCCATCTGACGAACGCGGCTAACTCAGGAACCAAATTTGCCGATTCATCCTGCCGCCTGATGACTGATGCGGGAAAGCTTCCGGTGTTGATTAAACAGGGCAAGGCGGATATTGAACTAAAAGCTCCGGGATTAAAAGTAACCCGTCTAAAGCTGAATGGTTCAACGGCAGGCAAAATCGCTGTAAAAACCAATAAAGACAAATCAACTTTTTCTCTTGACCGTTCTGTTCCGTCGGGCGGCGCTTTTATTTATTATCTGGTAACACGATAATCATTTTTATATAAGGCTTTATTATGAAAAAGATGAGGTTCCCATGCGGTATACCGGCAAAAGTCAAGTTCCGTCGTTTATCTGCAATGGAGTTTTATGTACCCGGATAGGTTGCCAGGGAGAATTAAGGCAGAAATACTAGTTAAAGATGTTTCCCTTAATGTTCATAAAGTACAAATATATGTGCAAATAATCCATTTACAATCACCCATATTTTTATTATCATATATTAACAGGGTTGAAGCCATAAGGAATTTATAAGAAAGATATTACAAATTAGAATGCAATAAGACGATGATTTAAGATAAAATAACCGCCGGATGAATGATCCTGCAGAATGGAGAGAAGCAAATGTTGGCTAAAAAATTTCAAGGGGAAAACAATGTGAGGGAAATTTTCACACTTATCGAACTCCTCGTGGTGATCGCAATCATCGCCATTCTGGCATCTATGCTGCTGCCGGCACTGAACAAAGCCAGAGAGAAGGCAAAGGCAATATCCTGTACCAATCAGTTAAAACAGCTCGGAACGGCTTACGTAATGTATGGATCAGACAATGATGGCTTTTTCCCGTTTTCAACCGATAATAATGGCTGGCCAACAGTACTTGCCCAATACCTGGGGATCAAAGGTACTGATTATGAAAAGCTTTCCCGTATAGTTGACGATAAAACAATGTTCACCTGTCCATCTGCGACCAATTTCCATGCAGATGCCATTAAAAAAAGAACATACAGCATGTCTTATTACACTGGCCCGCAACATCTCCCGAGTTCATTATGGAATATGCCCAGAATCATAAATTCGTCCGCCGCCACTTGTGTCGCAGGGGACGGGTCCTGGTATGCGTCCTCAAATTATTGGTATGTTGAGTTCTATTACTCAAGGCGTCCGGAGTTTGTTCATAATAACCGGGCGAATATCCTCTTTGGTGATATGCATGTTGACAAGTTGACAACTTTCGAAATTCCTAATTCGCGGACTACAACTGAAGGGAAAAAGTTCTGGTGCAACAAATAAAAAGCATCAAATTTCCGACTACCAGTCCCTCAACGGCTGGTAGCGGTCAATAGACTGTGTCAAAGCCTGAAAGGCTTCGGCAAAGTAAAAAGAACTCTCTGCGGACTTGTTTGTCATTGAAATGATAGCGGTTTGCTTCACCTTGCCCGTTGTTGTATACAAGTCGATTGTCAACGGACTCAATATACGAACTCTTCTTGCCGCCGTTTTCAAGTCCTTTGTTCGGAGACTTTTCTTGACTTGTGGTGACCTGCACTTTCCAGACAGATACTTTGGCATTTTCATCCTGAAGTAATAAGTTCCATCCCTCATCAACAGTCCTGTAATTCCGGTAATCATCATAACCCTCTCCGGGATGAATGAACACCTAAACCGGGTCACTGGTGATCCACTCATACCCATTTTACGGGCATAAAGGATAGTAGTTTGAACTCAAAAAACCTGGCGAGAAAAGTGGTACCCGGAGTGTTACAGCACTATTATTTTTATCCGTCTTAACCAGCATCTGGGCTGGACTTTTTATTATAGTGATTTTTTACATTGAGGTCGCGCACAATGAAACCAAACAAAACTAAAAAAGGTGCCAATGCAACGTAAAAATGTTGAATCATCTAAAAAAACCTATCAAATTACCGTATAACTGAACTTTGACAAGATCAAAGAGGATGCGGCCCCAATCAAAAAACTTGTTATCAAGGAATCCAGATGGGGAACTTCATTTGAACTAGAATAGCTACAAGGGGGGATACAGCTAAGTTTGGAGAAAGAGTACCACAGGAGGTTGATCTTTATTTTGCAGTTTTCCTTGCTTTAACCAGAAGCAGACGGCCCATAGCGCCCGGGGTGGTATGGGGATTGCCGTAGGTGGTAGGTGACCAGAGACTCGGGGTCAACACTTTTTTACCGTTAATATTCTGCCATTCATAACGGACAAAATTGGCGCGTAACTCGCCGGGGTCCAAACGCCTTTTTCCCTTACGCCGCATTATCTGTCGTGCGGGAATTGCCATCTCAATTGTCCAGCCGACGTTTTTTCCCGCTTCAATGATACGACTGGTGGCGGTCTTCAGTCCCGGCATGTTCCAGGCACGAAAGCGCCACAAATCATGAAACTTGAGAAAACGTCCGGTCTTGTCGAACTTTGGATTGCCGGAGTAAACGAAATTGATATCCATGATGACATTGTCGGGACTGACTTGAAGCTCGAAATACTGACGGCCGTCGCCGACCGGATCAAGAAATACTTCACAGGCATCTCCCAGGTACACATCATCATCATGCTTTTTGCCGACACTGACAATATTTTTGTCACGGCAGATGAACGCGATAAACAGCCAGTCTTTGTTCCATTGCAGTTTTACTTTGGTCGTCTGGCGTTTGGCTGCGACATCCGGAGATGCACCGGTAAAACCATGGTTTAGACAAATCTCTGCGGCATTGTCCCATTCTCCGGGGCTGAGTTTGCCATCAACCTGGATTTGGTCCTTTACCGGAGTAACTTTTATTTTCGGGACTCCGGCATATACGACGGAAAAACTTGACAATAGGAACAGGCTGTAAAGAAATTTCATGATAACTTATTTTTTGATGAATGTTTTATCCGCTTGCAGAAGGATTTCCGCCGTGGCGGTTTCCGGTAATGATGACATCAACAAAGTCCTGCCAAATGCAGACAGGTAAATAAACCCGTATGACTTTGGAAGAGCTTCGTCGACCGGTTGGGACATTTTATATGAATCAAAACCGGAAATTTTAAGCTTTTTCGCTTTTACTGCCTTGGCGATCTGTTCAAGCGCACCCCGGGCCGCGGCGATTGATTTAAAGCGGATTATATTCACCGCATTGCCCCAGGCCAGACGGTTCATGCCGTTCACCCAGGCTTTGGCGGAAACATCATCGTTGACTCCCTGTTCGAGATATTTAACACGCCAGATATGTTCCGGCTCGTTGCCGCCGTAATCGATGTAAGCGCGGTATTCATAGGCCGCCGGCTGGGTCCACCCGGCCATCCAGGCTTTGCGGCCTTTACCCATATTTACCACGACCGGCAATTGGGGGGGCGGAGTGGCATCCGGAGCCATATCGAGAATTGAAGTTTCCGGACGCGTAACCGGACCGCTTGCGATCAAACCGTTTATCATGCCCCTCCGGAAGGCTTCAACCGCTTGGATTACTCCGGCATCGGTCGTACCGGTAATCATGATAGTAACCGTGGTGAAATCGTTGGTCTTGAATTTATGAGAATACAGGAACGGGTTGCGTTTGGAAATTATTACACCGATGTCGCCCTTGAGAGCGCCGTAGCCGCGCAGGTATAGTTCGCGCTTAGCCGTATCCAGCCGGACATCGTGCATCAGACACTTGTCCATCAGGCCGTCAGCAGACCGCAAACCGACAATTACCAGATTGTTCAGAGCCGCCGTTTTATAATTCTTATGCAAGAGCAAATCTTCGCTTTTCTTTAACTGTGGAATTCCTTTTGCGGTGCCGGATTTTATCATGGCGCCAAACGGCATGCAATTATTCGGAGCCATAAGTGATTTGGCCGCCCTGACAATTTTCGGAGACGCTTTTTCTGAGGTACAAATATAGATCTGCTGTTTTTCCCGCGTAGCGCTATATAAAGGTATGCCGAAAAACAAGGTGAATATTAAAAGAGCGACAATATTTATATGAAATTTCATGACTTTACTCCGTTGCTTTGATCATGACCATTCGGCCGGAGGTGGCGGGAAACGGCAATTGGAATGAATATAAGCCGGGTTTTATTTCCCGGACCGTAATTCTCTTATTGCGATCCATATCGATAAACGCCAGCTTCTTCCCTTTCAGAGCCGGATAATAAGCGGCCGGTGCGACAGTGACAGTTTCAACCCGATTGTGATCGGACTGGTCCCCGAAAGCCAGAAACAGCGCATCCCGGCTGATAAAGGTTGTCACCGGCAGATGGGTACTGGTATCCAGCGGCATTCCGGTTACGGTTAAGATCATATTGACCAGTTCTCGCAGATGCGGGCCGGAAGGTTCATCGATGAGGACGACCGGGGCGCCACCGTGATGCCTGATTTTGTATTTGATGCCGTTGGCAGTTTGTTTGGCGGTCATGCCGGAGAAAAACTTCGCGGCCGCAGGATTCAATTTCGATTCGGCAAACGCAATAATAGCCGTTCCGTTCTCATTGAGCCGCTTAATTGCCTCAAAGTCTTTGGCGCTCCAATTTCCGGCGTCAAATATGACTAAAGGATTGGAGCCCCGCCAGTGCTGCAAGGCGGTCGTAGAAGTGACAAATGAAACCGGAAGACCGTTCTTAACCAGCTTCGAATATAGCTCTCCCATACGGGTATCGATCTGCTGATCCCTGTTGCCGGCCGCATACAGGCCGAAGCCCATGGCGCCAGCCTTGCTCTTCATTCGCTCCTTCTGAGAATTCCAGGATACGGCCAGGCCGAAGCCACACGGTTGTTCGGGTCGGATATTGACGGTAAAATTGCAGGTCTTGGCATAAGCGGCTATTTCAGGTTCGTAAAACTTTGTAGAAACGCCACCCTGTGCTGAAAATCCCATAACGTGATACGGATTGAAAGAGCCTTTGCTGTCAACTCTTCCGGCAAAATAGGTTGCGTACCACTGCCGGCGGGCCGGTTCAATAGAACCATTATTGGCGAACCAGAACTTGTTGCTTTCGGTATTGACCCAACCCCACTGATTATACATGCCGCTGCGCAGATCCGGATTAACCGCCACTAACCCGAAGCGGCGTCCGATGCTTAAGTAAAGATCCTGGGCCCACAATTCCCAGAAAAGGTCGGTGCCGACGCCGAGATGGGTTTTGCCCAGTTTCTTTGCGACTTCGCCGCCGGCCAGCGGAAAACTGCCATGAGTCTCGTAAACAAAACCGATTCCATTCTTTGCGAACATTTTTTGAGTTTCAAGCATTTTGTCGGCATAACGGTTCAGCATCCATTCCTGCCATTGCCTGGCATATATGGTGCGTATTTCATTAATTATCTGTTTGCGGCTGCGGCCTTTTAAACCGGTGCCGTTTTCAGTTCGAAGATATTGGTCGAAACGGATAAAATTATCCCAACCGAAACCCGCGCCGATCGGTACCCCGTTCCAGCGGTCGGAGCCGACGACGAGAAGGGATTTGCCTTTTCTGCCCAGTCTGCCATGTTGCATATCTTTCAGTAATTTCTCTCTGACCCAATCCCATGAATAGGTGCCATCCGGAAATTCCCGCCAGGGATTGGTGTAATGGGAGAAGCGGACCGCGGAAGTCATCATGCGTTCAGGCCGGTCCATTTTTTTCCAATTGATTTCCATCAGTCCGTTGGTGTTGGCCCAGATCTTGTCGTGAGGACCGCCCCAGCCCTGGGTCCAGTCTCTCATGCCTTTGCCGAAGCTGTCCCTGTAAACCCAGCCCGGAGTGCATAGCAGTCCGACCCCGGCCGCACCGAATTTATGTTTGTCGATCAAGCGGGATCCATTGGGGGCAACAAAGAAAACATCGTATTGCTTGGAAGCGACTGTTCTGGCCCCGGAGGCAACGGAAATTTCATACCGGACCGGACCGTTTGATTTGCGAGCCGGTAATTTGATCTTTTTCGACAGGCTGGATAAAGGGTGCAAGTTAATATTACTTGAAAACACCTCCGTTCGGGTATTCTTCAACAGGTCGCATGCCACCACTTTTAAAGTAGCATTGACCGTCGGAGGAAGTTTCTTTCCCGGCCAGCCGTAAACCTTTAACTCTCTGATTGCGCAATTCAGTCCAGATAAAACTACACGCTGTTTTATTCTGACGTTAAGTTTGTCGATATTCAGGTCCAGACATTTGATTTTTTGCGGCGTAAAACTGGTTTGCAGTCTTGAATACAGGTCACTGCCGTTAATTTCATATTCCGCCTCGCTGAGCTGCTTAAACGGATTATTATCGCCTGACAGGGAAAAGTTGCGCGGATTAAGCTGGTTCTGCCTCCGATAAGGACCAAAACCTTCGATCTCAATTCCGGCTATCATTACCGGTTTTTGCCAGGTTAATTGCAGCTTTTGAGATGGCGCGGTTTTTCCGCACCACATTCCGGTCAGTCTGCCGTCTTTTGTTCTTGCCGAGGCATGGGACAGCGACAGGTCGTTAAGTCCATTAATTGTTTTGTTGCCGGGATTTACCAAGTCGGATGCCATGGCTAAGGGCGCCAGGTTAAGCAGGCCGTTTGAAACGTTGACTGTGATTTGCGGACAGGTACCGACCGGATAAATATAACGCCCTCCGGTATTCCCGTCGTAACTTACTTTGGATCTGTACCAGTCGTCCTTTTTGTCCCAGTTCGACGCGTCTTCCCGCACTTTTATATTCAGGACAGGGGCGGTCAAGACCAAACGTTCTTCTTCACTGATGATTTTCTTCCGGTCGGGACTCAACAGGCCGACCCGGATATAGCGCCATGGCATCGCCGCGGCAGTTGCTTCGGTAATGTTCGGATCGCCTTTGAACAAGGAACGTTCCTTAAGGTTTATTTCAGTGGTTTGGCCAGGCCCGATCTTTATCGGAATAGAGCTCCGGTTAAGAATTTCCCGGGTTGGACAGGCAATTTGATATGACAATACCGCCTGTTCAGTTTTAAGCGATTTATTCGTGACTGTTACCAGCAGGCCATCGGGCTGATAACGCGGAATTGACAGCGATAAATTAGGGGACGAAGCAGGGACACTAATAGGGGCCGGAGTTGCCGCGGCAATCACTGAGCGACAGAACTCCGCGTATCCCGGCGACTTGCTCAGTTCAGGATTGTATAGATCCCCTCCGAAGCATAAAATGGTTGCCGGGCCAACCCGCCCGGAAACCAGAATCGGCATTTTGCCGCCGGAATCGACGGTTAAAAGTACTTTCCAGTCAGTCTGGTCAATGCTATGTCCATATTCTTTAGGCTGGTAGCGGTGCATGCTGTTTTCGATAGGAGCCCAAGGCAGATGCATATCGAAACGGGAACTGATATAAAGTGGACGGTCCAGTTGAAATCCGCTATTTGGGAACGGAATGATTCCAGCTGCATCGCGACGAAGCCGGTTTGTTTTGAAAGGCCAGTTATTTACCGGCATGATTCCTTTGAATGTAGGATTTAAATTAACGCCTTTCCTAATGCCGAAAACAATCCCGGCTCCGCGTTTGACCGCGTTTTTCAGCATTTCCGCGTCACGACCACTGAAATTGTTAACGATATACAATTGGGCTTGGTTACGGTCTCTCACCATGACATATCCGGCATCGGAAAGCGCTTTGCGCCATTGTTGTGGCGGTCTGCGTCCAATCAATACCGCGGATTTACCCGTATTACCGCGTCCAGCCGAAACTGTCACGGCTGGCAACAAGACGAGGATAAACGCAAAACGGTATATAAATTTAATCAGTTTTTCCATGTATTACTGCTTCCTCCAGGCTTCAAACAGCTGTTCAAGCTCCTTGCTATCGAAGCCGCTGTTCAGTATTATGATTTTTCCGCTACCATACTGGAATATGGTATGAGACGGAGTTTCGCCTGGAGTAATATCGATTTGACCAAATGGAACGGTGTAAAAGGAACTTCCGTTGAGGCCGTCGCTGGTCATCAGGACAGAGTTGTCCGCAAGTTTGATAAGTTCCAGATCCGGGACCGGCAGCTCCGGCCGCAACGCATCAAGCAGCGGAACCGGCTTGACCGCACCGCAATCATCAAATATCGCGTAATCGGCGGTTAGCACCACTGTGGCGCCGCGTTCCGCACACGCGAGGATTTTTCCGGTTATACCAAGGTCGAGCTGATAATGGGGGATTACCACAAGGCGCCAAGCCGGTATCATCCAGGTCATCC
>MDTD01053262.1_pt1 | contig 10318 bp, 8 predicted proteins | sample 811221 | NCBI WGS metagenome assembly MDTD01 (sample SAMN05326646, study PRJNA326480) | marine metagenome | isolation source: seawater | place: Pacific Ocean: South West | collected 2011
AATAGTAGGCACCCGTTCATTTTGATAATCACTAATCTTTGCTCGATTAAGATTATAAATGTGAGCTCCTAATCTAAGCTCATCTGTTATCGAAGACATGATACCAATCTCTCCGACAAGACCACTAAAATTATCATATTCCGCTCCTTGATTAATCATGAAATAGTTAAACTTAAGACCTATGGCAAATTGCTCACTTAATATCTTGGCATATGCAAGTCCAATATTTTGTTCACCATATAGATTATAGCCGTAAGAACTTGCCGTTAAGCCCATAGCCCCATTAAACATCGGCACATTGATACCAACTGCCATAGCAGCTAGTTCTGGCATCATAAATTTATTTTCATAACTCCCGCCGAAAGAATGATGATTCCAATAAGCCATACCAGCGGGGTTATTCATTAATGAATAGTGGTCTGCAAACATTACCCCGACATTACCCATTGCACTAGAACGAGCATTAGCTGGTATTAGGCCACCACCAGCATAGGATGTTTGTATTGAAAGCAAGCAAAGGAAAGACAGTAAACTAAAAAGCTTCATAGATATATTATTCATAAAGCTTAAATATAAGGATTAAAACTCAAACTTAAAGGGTAGAACCTCGCTTACTTTCTTGATTTGACGCCCCTCTTTTCCAAGAAAGATTATTTCTGTTTCATTTGAACCATAATCTGCAAATTCAGCAATAAATTGACGACAAATACCACAGGGAGGTGCAGGAGCATCATTTGAAGTAACAATAACGATTTTATGAATTATCATCTCCTTACCTTCTTGAGCAACAGCAGTGGTAATAGCATTACGCTCCGCACAAATAGCTCCGCCATAAGAAGCATTTTCTACATTACATCCTGTAAAGACGTTGCCCTTTCGCGTTAATAAAGCAGAACCTACATAAAAATTCGAATAAGGCGCATAAGCCTTGTCCGCGACTTCTTTTGCTTTTTGTACCAATTCTTCAATAGTCATATCAACCTAATAACATTCCAATAATTGTGGCAGAAAGTAAAGAGGCTAATGTTCCAGCCAGCAGTGCTTTAAGTCCAAATTCTGATAAAAGCTTACGTTTCCCTGGAGCTAATGAACCAATTCCACCAATCTGAATTCCAATTGAAGCAAAATTGGCAAAGCCACAAAGCATATATGTTGCCATTGTTATAGACTTTTCTTCAGTAAATGCACCAGCTGCCTTCAATTCACTCAAGCTTATATAGCCAATAAACTCTGTCATAATCACCTTCTCTCCTATCAGACGACCAACCAATGTAATATCTTCCGTACAAACTCCAAGAATCCACATAAGAGGCGCAAAAACATAGCCTAAGATAACCTGTAAAGAAAGTTCTTTATATTGGCCTCCACTAATATCTTCAATGAAGGCATTCATGCCTACATAACCGCCAAACTCTACAAGCCAAAAATTAAGCATGGCTATAAATGCGATGAACACCAATAGCATAGATGCTACATTTACAGCAAGCTTCAAACCTTCCACCGTCCCATTGGATATAGCATCTAAAACATTACTGCCAATTTTTTCTTTAGTTACCTCCACACTAGAATCAATGGCTTCCGTTTGAGGCACTAATATTTTTGAAATCAATACAGCACCTGGAGCTGCCATAAATGATGCTGCTAATAAATGCTTTGCAAACTTTAATCGTTCTGCAGGATCATCTCCACCTAAAAATGCAATATAGGCTGCAAGAACACCTCCTGCCAATGTTGCCATACCCCCTGTCATAACAAGCAAAATTTCAGACCTACTCATACGCTCTAAATAAGCCTTAATCATTAATGGAGACTCAGTTTGCCCTAAAAAGATATTACCTGCTACCGATAAGCTTTCTGCACCGGAAAGCCCCATGGCTCTTGTTAAAACTACAGCCAATGCATAAACGACTTTTTGAATTATGCCCAGATAAAATAATACAGATGTTAAAGCCGAGAAGAAAATAATTGTGGGTAATACTTGAAATGCAAATAAAAAGCCATGCTTTTCAATATCGAGCAAAGAATCAAATAAAAAGCGAGTACCATCTGCCGAAAAGTTTAGAATATTCACAAACGCTTTTCCTAAACCATCAAATATTAAACGAAAATATTCTAAGAAACTAATTCCAGCAGGGTTTAGAATTAGAAAAGCCAATAGGCCTTGCATACCAATACCTATTCCCACCACTCTCCAAGATATAGATTTCCTATTTTCACTACATAACCAAGCTATCAATAGAATAAAAGATATTCCCAATAACCCTCGAAGAATTCTGACTAAAACAGAGCCACTTGAGGCAGTTGCTTTTGTAACTTGGCCCTCTTTAACTCCAACAGCTAACGCCTTACTTTCTTTGGCTGTAAAACTATAATTAACGCCATTTTCATATAAAACAAGCTGATCTCCATTTTTAGTCAACTTATAATACCGAGTTGTGTCATGTGGCTCAACATAATTTAATGTCAATAACGTATCATCATCAAATAGCCAAGAACCCAATGCCTTGAGACCTAATGCCTTAATTTCATATTCAAAATCTCCGCCTTCTTGAATTACAAAATAATCCTCAGCAGTAATTGGCTTCAAATTACTGTCTGTGGTATCTCCAACTTGACGTATAGATTTAAAATTATATTCTCCTGCAATCTCAAGTTGTTGATTCTGTCCAAATAAAAATGATTGGCAAATCCACAGAATGCTTAATAAATAAATTCGAAACATGTTTTACGTTGGTTTTGTAGATCTATTGACCGACATCAAAACCCTTTAAATGGGCTTTTCTAATCTTATTCTTTTCTTCTTGTGACTTGGCATATTCAAAACTATAAATAGCCCCCTCCCAATCTCCATACATAGCATTTGGGGTAACAATAAATTTATCTCCAAATAACGCCTTTAAGCTATCAACTGCTCCTAAACGTTTGTCAACACTCTGATGCTTAAAAACGTTTGAAAAGTCATCCAAGTTATCTCCTATCAATAGAACAATTTCATTATTTGCACTTAGCTCTTTTCTCAAACTATCTTTTACTGCATGCTTCTTTTTTAAGAAAAGCTTCTCATCTTCCACCTTCGGGAAACCAAGATTCTTAAGATTTTTCAAGGTTGCTTCTCGATTTTTCTCACTACGATTACTTATATAATAAACACCAATTCCATTATCCGACGCATAGTTTAAGAAATCAACTGCACCCGGCAAAGCCTCTGCCGAAGCAGTCTCTACCCACTCATGCCAGTAATTTGGATACGTAAAATCACTTTTTACTGCTTGCGCCTGGAAAGGACTATTGTCTACGATGGTTTCATCAATGTCGACAATCACTATTGGATTTTCTTTCTTATCATCATTTGAAAGATACTGATCAACACGCAGTGTAGCTAGGTTGAAAGCTTGATGACACAATGCATCACGTTCACCGGCATTTTGGTGCCATAGAACCGCTTGCGTTAGCTGCTGACTTAACTGAGCTTCCCTTTGCTGCTTATCCAAACTTGATGATCCACATGATGCAAGCGCAAAACTCAACAATGCCAAACTAACTACATATAACCACATACTTCTCATTGAATTTAGATTCATAAAAATAAAATTTTTTTTGATTTATTCCTCTTCATGCAAATCGGAATAAGCCTTCTCTTCCATTGCCCTTTTAAAATGCTTACGACATACAGCAATATAAGATTCATTTCCACCTATATTTATTTGCTCACCTTCAAAAACAGGCATACCATCTACCACTCGCAAGTTCATAGTTGCCTTTCTTCCACATTTGCAAATAGTTTTTAACTCTTCAATAGTATCCGCATACAACATCAAATATGTACTTCCTTCAAAAGGCTCTGCTCTGTAATCCGAACGCAATCCATAACAAATAATAGGAATCTTCATTTTGTCCACTATATCTGTTAATTGAATAACCTGTTCTTTTGTCAAAAATTGAGATTCATCCACGAGAATACAATCTGGCCATTCATTTAGCCTATCAATATATTTATACAAATCAACCGAGTTATTTACAGCTATGGCCTCCTGCTCTATGCCCAATCTCGATTTAATTTTGCCTTCACCAAATCGATTATCTAAATGAGATGTGAACAAAATCACATCCTGATTCTTTTCTTTATAATTGAAAGCCACTTTAAGCAAATCCAATGATTTTCCAGCCGCCATGGTGGAATATCTAAAATATAACTTTGCCATTAATTTTACTTTTAAACGATTTTCCTTTATTTAGATAACGCGTGAGAATTTACACTCTTAAAATAAAGGCAATGCAAGATAAAAAATTAATCCTTTTCTTTCTTGGATATCTCTTGTTCATAAGTCCATTGAAAGCTCAGGACAGCTTACAATTAATGAGCTATAATTTATTGAACTACCCAGATGTCAACCCTAGCAGACTACCCCATCTAAAAACCGTACTAATGTATAGTCAGCCAGATATACTTATTGTGAATGAGTTAAATACTGAAGCTGGAGCTAACAACATCTTGGTTCAATGTTTAAACCAAGATGGCATTAACTACTACAGCCGCGCACCCTACATGGATGGCTTTGGATCTGACAATATGTTGTTCTATGACAGTAGAAAAATAGGCCTCATTAATCAATCCCTAATAAACACAACACTTCGACCACTATCACATTACCATCTTTATTTAAAAGATTGGGACCTTGAACAGACTGGAGACACTGCTTATTTAGATGTTTTTTCAGTCCATTTCAAAGCTTCCACTGGAAGCCAAAATGAGCACACGCGTTATGAGGCAGCCAAAGCCTTGAGGGACTATATTGACAATAATACAAATGGAAGTAACATAATAGTAGGTGGTGATTTCAATGTATATAAGAGCACCGAATCCTGTATGAAAGTACTAATAGACTCAGGCATTCATGAACTAAAAGATCCTGTAAGTGCAAGTGGAAATTTTCAGGACAATGCATCCTATTCCATTCTGCACACTCAAAGTACACGAACCACTGAAATTGATGACGGCGCAGCCGGAGGTTTGGATGATCGATTTGATTTATTTCTATGCTCTCAGGATATTTTTAATGGCAGCGGTAATTACATATCTCTACCTATGTCATACAAAGCCATTGGTAATGATGGGCAGCATCTAAACTTAAACATTACTGACCCACCTGCGATAAGCACATACCCATCAAACCTCATCAATGCACTTTATAACTTTTCAGATCATCTACCAGTAAGCTATACTTTAAAAACAAATAAAAATCTAGTAGATGGGATTTCAGATAAAAGAGCAGACATAAAATGGCGTTTAGATAAGGAGCATGGTCAACTATATTTTCAAATTAAAGATGGCGCTATTTCCTCAATAAGTCTAATGGATTATACAGGACGCCTTATTAAGAAAAAAACCTGCAATTATGGTTCAGAACAAAGTTTAGAACTACCCTCTCAAAACCATCAAATATTATTACTAATCATTGACACGAACAAGGGACAAGAAGCCTTTAAGCTACTATGGTAAAAAGCTTGCTCAATCAATGTATTAGTTAATTTCGTAATTTTGCATGGTAAAAAAACGAATAAATTAAACAGAAGAACATGGAAGCCGTTAGCTTAAAATACTCAGAAACTAAGAATTACATAGGAGGTCAATTAGTAGATAGCAACAATCGTCAAATGGATGTTTATAGCCCTTTAACGGGTGAAAAAATATCGACAGTTGTATTGTCCTCAGCCACTGAACTAGACCACGCAGTACAAACAGCCAAAAAAGCTTTACCAGCATGGGCAAACCTCACTGTAAAAGAAAGGATTCAAATATTCTTCAAATACAGACAATTATTGGAGGAAAATAGAGATGAGTTAGCGGCATTAGTAAGCGAAGAAAATGGTAAAACAATAGGTGAAGCTTACGCTGAAGTTGACAAAGGCATAGAGCTTACAGAGTTCGCCGTATCTCTTCCGCAGCTTACACAAGGTGAAATACTTGAAGTAAGTAAAGGTGTTGAGTGTAGAACAGAATATAAGCCTGTTGGAATCGTTGCTTCAATCACACCATTTAACTTTCCTCACATGGTTCCAAACTGGACAATACCAAATGCTTTATCTCTAGGTAACTGTATGATATTAAAACCGTCTGAAATGGTGCCGCTTAGTGCAATGCGTATTGCTGAACTGCTTAAAGAGGCAGGATTGCCAGACGGTGTTTTAAATGTTGTAAATGGTGATAAAGAAATCGTTGAAGCGATATGTGATCATCCTGATATTGCGGCAGTATCATTTGTAGGATCTACCAAAGTCGCTCAAATTGTATACAAAAGAGCGAGCATGAATCTAAAGAGATGCGCTGCTTTAGGTGGTGCAAAAAATCACTTAATCGTTCTTCCTGATGCACATCTTGAAATGGCGGCAACTAATATTGCTGCATCTATGTCAGGATGCGCAGGACAAAGATGTATGGCGGCATCAGCTATGGTTGCAGTGGGTGGCGTACAGCATATTATAGATAGATTATGTGAGGTATCTAAAACAATCATTCCTGGTGATAACTTAGGTTCTGTTATATCATTAGCGGCTAAAGAACGTATTGAAAAATACATTACTGAAGCAGAACAAGCAGGTGCGAAAGTATTGGTTGATGGTCGAAACACTGTTGTTGAAGGAAAAGAAGGTGGCTATTATGTGGGACCAACCGTTATTGACTATGTCACTCCAGACATGGCCATTGCAAAAGAAGAAGTCTTTGGACCAGTACTTTCAATTATAAGAGCAAAAGATATTGATGAAGCTTTTGAAATCGAAAACAGTTCTGAATATGGAAATGCTGCTGCTATATTTACCCAAAGTGGTGGCTTTGCAAGAGAAGCAATGGATAAGGCTAGCGCTGGTATGATTGGTGTAAATATCGGTGTTCCAGTGCCAAGAGAGCCATTCTCCTTTGGTGGTTGGAATGATTCCAAATTTGGCGCTCATGATATCACAGGCAAAAGCTCAATTGACTTCTGGACTCAAATTAAGAAAACAACTGTTAAATGGAATCCTGAAGCAAGAACTAACTGGATGAGCTAAACAACATATTTAAAAGGCCGATATAAATCGGCCTTTTATTTTTATAAAATGAACAGAAAATGATTTCAACTGCAATAGAAACAGACAGACATCAAATTTTAAAACAAAATCTAGAACATACCATCTTCTCATGGAGTAAACAAGGTGGACTGAATCCCATTCATGCGGATAGAGCAAAAGGAGTATATGTTTATGATAAAGATGGTAAATCAATCATAGACTTTTCATCACAGCTAATGTGTGTGAATTTGGGTCATGGCGACGAGCGTATCTCTCGAGCAGTACAAAAGCAAATGAGTGAGCTCTCATATGTATTTCCAGGAATGGCAACAGATGTTAGAGGTAGGCTTGGAAAAAAACTGGCTGACATTGCACCTGGGGACCTAAATAAAACATTTTTTACTCTAGGTGGTGCTGATGCTATTGAAAATGCAATTAAGATTGCCAAGATGTATACGGGTCGGCATAAAATCGTAACTAATTACAGATCTTATCATGGAGCAACCCACGGTGCAATTGCTGCAGGTGGTGATCCGCGAAGACATCCTGTAGATAGCAATGTAATGACCAATGTAATTCATGTTGAGAATCCTTATTTCTACAGATGCCCGTGGTATAGTGAAACACCAGAACAATGTGCAGAGCGATGTGCAGAAAACTTAGAGAGAACTCTGCTCTACCAAAACCCAGAGAGCGTAGCTGCCATTATAATGGAGGGTGAGTCTGGTTCTTCTGGCTGTATTAAATATCCGAAAGGATATATGAAAAAAGTTCGCGAGATCTGCGATAAGTATGGAATACTCCTTGTTTCGGATGAAGTCATGAGCGGGTTTGGAAGATGTGGACAATGGTTCGCCATTGAAAATCATGATGTAACACCTGATATGATTGTAATGGCAAAAGGTCTAACCTCTGCCTACCTCCCATTAGGAGGAGTCATAGTATCTGATAAAATCATGGAAAAATTCAATGATCATCCCTTAGTTATAGGCCTAACATATTCTGCGCATGCTGCGTCTTGTGCTGCTGCATTAGAAGCCATAAATATTTATGAAAATGATGGCCTTATTGAGCAAGCCAGAGCAAGAGGGACTTATATGGATCAGCAAGTTGCTAAGCTTATGGAAAAACATCCATCCATTGGTGATTGGAGAAACACAGGCTTACTTGGATGTATTGAGCTTGTAAAAAACAGAAAAACCAAAGAACCCGTAACTCCGTGGAATGCCAAAGCAAAAGATATGGAAGTAACAACCCGTATGATGGCAAAAATCCGTGAGCTAGGTCTATTCACATTCGTGCGATGGAACTGGATATTTGTAGCCCCACCTTTAATAATATCTGAAGATCAGATTGATGAAGGTTTGGACATCATCTCACAGACTATTGCAATAGCAGACGAATACTATAAAAACTAAGTAAAGATGAAAGAAGAAATTATAAGCCTACAAGAAGATGTTTCTGGCTCACCACTGTATGGTGAAGACATTGCTCCAGTGTCCATAGAAAAGAGAACTTGGGGTAAGTGGGACTTAGCTGCCTTATGGGTTGGCATGGCGGTATGCATACCCACCTATCTTTTGGCTTCATACATGATAAAATCAGGACTTAGTTGGCTCGAGGCACTTATCATTATAGGTATAGCCAACCTTATCATAACCATACCCATGGTATTAAATGGACATGCAGGTGTAAAATATGGCATTCCATTTCCTGTTTTAGGAAGGGCTTCCTTTGGTTACAATGGCATTCATTTAGCCTCTGTTGTAAGAGGTGTTGTAGCCTGTGGGTGGTTTGGCGTTCAAACCTGGATAGGTGGACTAGCGTTTTATGCAATATGGCATGCAATAATGGGTTCACAAGGCAGTCCTGATTTGGATTTAGGAAAATTCATATGCTTTGGTCTATTCTGGTTAGTGAATATGTTTTTTATAGTAAAAGGCACAGAAAGCATTCGTGTACTTGAAGAATGGGCCGCACCAATTCTTGTTATAATTGGTATTGCGCTCATTGGTTGGGGTGCTTATCAAGCCAAAGGCTTTGGTGTTGTTCTAGAACAAAGTAAACAGCTTGAAAAGCCTGTAGCTAATATTTACGAGGAAAATGGTGAATTATTTTTAGCCCTCAGTCCGATTAAAGACATTAATGGAAACATTAAGGCTGAAGAATACAAGTTGGATATACCTGTTGCAGACAGCATGTACTCTGTTGGATGGCAAGAAATACATGAGGAAATACAACATATCAACCTAGCAGCAACTTCAACATCTATACAAATGGATAGTTTAAGAAATGGAAGCAAAGGCATTGAAGTTCAATTCAGAAAAGCTGATGGTGAAAAATACATTCAATCCTCTACGGCCAAAGTAAGCTTTACAAAAAGTGCAGAAGGTGGATTAGTAAGTAAGCTATGGTCATATGTCCTTTGGTTAACTGCCATGGTCGGCTTTTGGGCTACCATGTCACTGAGCATTGCAGATATCACGCGCTACGCTAAAACACAAAAAGAACAGATTGCAGGACAGTTTATTGGCTTACCGGGAACAATGATTCTCTACTCATTTGTAGGTGTATTTGTAACCTGTGCTGCAGTTGTTAATTTCAGCGATGTTCTTGTTGCGGATGATGCGCCTTGGGATCCAGTAAGTCTATTGGCTAGATTTGAGAACCCTATAGTGGTTGTTATCGCTCAAATATTTATGATTATCGCTACCCTTTCTACAAATATAGCAGCTAATGTTATTGCACCTGCAAATGCTTTTTCTAATCTAAATCCAAGCAAGATAAGCTTTAAATTAGGAGGTATTATCACAGGCATCATAGGTATTGTAATATGCCCATGGTGGTTAATAAATGACATATCAGCAATATTAATCTTCATTAGTGGCCTATTAGGGCCAGTACTTGCTATACTAATTTGTGACTACTATGTGATCAGAAAAACTAGTATGAAGCTAGCGGACCTATATAAGCTAGATGGCATCTATTCCTATAGAAATGGCATAAATAATGCAGCTATGATAGCTCTAGTTATAGGTGTAGCTTCTGCCTTAATAGGCTATTGGTATGAGCCTTTAGATTTTCTTTATAAATTTTCATGGTTCACTGGCTTTGCTATAAGCTTCTTTGTGTATTGGGTTATGATGCTAAAGCATCGTGAACTGAGCCTAGACTAAAATGCTGGCTAAATACATTTCACTAGCCATATACTTCATAATACTGATTATCATCGGTGTAATTGCATCTAGACGAGTAAAAGGCATAAAGGATT
>MDTD01131080.1_pt1 | contig 10318 bp, 9 predicted proteins | sample 811221 | NCBI WGS metagenome assembly MDTD01 (sample SAMN05326646, study PRJNA326480) | marine metagenome | isolation source: seawater | place: Pacific Ocean: South West | collected 2011
ATAAGGCTTAGCCCCTTAGAAACAAGGCAATATTTTAAAGATAATAACTGGTCTAAAATTGTTGCTTTTCAAACTAGAAACCCAATGCATAGAGCTCATAAAGAAATTATGCAAAAAGCAGCTGAAGAAATTGGAGGCAATGCTCTACTTCATCCAGTTGTTGGTATGACAAAACAAGGTGATGTTGATTATTTTACTAGGGTTAGATGTTACCAAAAAATAATTAAAAAGTTTCCAGAAAATAGTACACTACTGGGTTTGCTCCCATTATCAATGAGAATGGCTGGTCCTCGAGAGGCACTATGGCATGCTATAATTAGAAAAAATTATGGTTGTACCCATTTTATTATTGGAAGAGACCATGCTGGGCCAGGTAATGATAAAGAAGGAAATCCTTTTTATGGTCCATATGATGCACAAGAATTGGTTAAAAGTTTTGAGAATGAGCTTGAGATTCAAATGGTGATGTTTAAAATGGTTGGTTATCATAAAAATCAAAACAAATATGTTTCATTAGATGACCCAAGTGTTGATAAAAGTGATATTATGTTCATTTCAGGAACACAACTTAGAGAAAAGTTAAATTCAGGAGCTGAAATACCAGAATGGTTTACTTATCCTGAAATAACACAAGAACTTAGAAAAACTTATCCACCAAAATTAAATAGAGGTTTTACAATATTTTTTACTGGTTTATCTGGATCAGGAAAATCTACGATTGCTAAAAGTTTATATTCAAAACTTATGGAAGATGGTTCGCGACCTGTAACACTTCTAGATGGTGATATAGTCAGAACTCACCTATCAAGTGAATTAGGATTCTCAAAAGACCATCGTAACCTAAATATTAAAAGAATAGGTTATGTTGCAAGTGAGATTACGAAAAATAGAGGTGCAGCAATATGCGCTCCTATAGCACCTTATGAAGAATCAAGAAATTATGTAAAAGAAATTATTTCTCAGCATGGAGAATATATTTTGGTGCATGTTTCAACATCACTTCAAGTTTGTGAGAAAAGAGATACTAAAGGTCTATATAAAAAAGCCAAAGAAGGTATAATTAAAGGTTTAACGGGAGTTGATGATCCATATGAGGTACCTACAGATGCTAATCTAGTCATTGATACAGATGGTATATCAGTTTCAAATGCAGTTGATAATATTATTAAACACCTTAGAAACGCAAATCTAATTAAATAAATATGCTTAATAAAAAAGATATTATTCATATTAATGATATAGTTTATAGAGCTGGTGATGCTATTATGGACATATATGACTCTTCATTTGAAGTTGAAACTAAATCAGATAACTCTCCGCTTACGATTGCTGACAAAAAATCTCATAATATTATTGATGATGGTTTAAGAAATATTTTTCCAGACATACCTATTTTATCAGAAGAAGGTAAGTCTATTTCTTATTCTGAAAGGAAAAAATGGAAAATTTTTTGGCTTATTGATCCTCTTGATGGAACAAAAGAATTTATCAAAAGAAATGGAGAGTTTACTGTTAATGTAGCTCTGATAAATGATGGGTTTCCTATCTTTGGCTCTGTTTACGCACCATTTAAAAAAGAATTGTATTGGGCGTATAAAAATCTAGGTGCTTGGAAATCTGAAAACAAAGCATCTGAATTTCAAATATTTACAAAATTAAATACTTCTAATAAAAGAATAGTAATTAGTCGCTCTCATCCAAATGAAAAGGTTACTGAATTTATTAATCAGTATGATTCACATGAGTTAATCAGGATGGGAAGTTCATTAAAACTTTGCTGCATAGCAGAAGGAAAAGCAGATATTTATCCAAGGCTTGGCCCTACATCTGAGTGGGACATAGGGGCCGCACAATGTGTTGTTGAAGAAGCTGGTGGAAGTGTCCTTCAAGTTAATAATAATAAACGTTTAATGTATAATAAAGAAAATATACTTAACCCTTTTTTTATTGTTAGTGCCTAGTTTCTAGGTTAAATTTATCTATGATTGATTTTCATAATCATATTGTACCTAATCTTGATGATGGTTCCAATTCTATTGAGATGTCATTAAATATGCTTAGAGAAGCTGAGCATCAAGGCATAACTGATGTGGTAAATACTGTGCATTTTCAGCATCCCAAGATGGCAAAAAAAAATACTTCATATGATTTTGTTATAAGTGAAATTAATAATCTCCAATCAGAATTAGATAAACATAATATTAATATTAAAATTCATCCAGCTTCTGAGGTTTTTTTTAATTTTAATTTGACAAAAATTTTAGATAATCCAATAACAACTTTTGGGAACTCTAAATATATGCTAATTGAATTCCAAAAATTAAGTTTTCCAAAAGGTTATGAAGATGAAATTTTTAAATTACAACTTGAGGGTATAATTCCAATTATAGCTCATCCAGAGCGTTACAGGGCAGTACAAAAAGATTTTAATTATGCTAGAAAATGGGTTAACAGAGGATATATCATTCAAATTGATTGTGCAAGTATTTTGGGTAAATTTGGAATAGAAGCTGAAAAGTGCGCTATGAATTTATTGAAAAATGAAATTTGCCATTTAGTTGGATCAGATGCGCATAATGATAAAAATAGAAATTTTCTTTTAAAACAAACACACAAAAAATTAATTAATGTTATTGGTGAAGATGCAACTAATATCATAAAAGATAATACTGTAAGAGTTTTAGAGGGTAAAAATTGTTTAAATTATAAAACTATAAAAAAAAGGAAAACATTTTTAGAATCTTTATTTAGTTTCATAAGAATGTAGGAACATTATTAGTCATAAAAAAAACATATTAATAACAGGTGTTGCAGGATTTATAGGCTTTCATTTGGCAAAAAAACTTATAAAATCCAATCATAATATTTATGGTTTAGATAATTTGAATGACTATTATGATATTACTTTAAAAAAAGATAGATTAAATCAAATTAGAGATTTTGAAAATTTCAAATTTGAAAAGATTGATATTAGCAATAGAAATACACTTGGAGATTTTTTTTCAAACAATAAAATAGACCTAGTAGTAAACTTGGCAGCTCAACCAGGTGTTAGATACAGTATTGAAAACCCATATGCATATATGAATTCGAATCTAGTTGGTTTTTTAAATATTATTGAGTGCTGCAGACATAATGATGTAGAAGGATTTATATATGCATCAAGTTCATCTGTTTATGGAGGCAATACTAAGATTCCATTTAGTATTAAGGATAATATTGATAATCCCATTTCATTATATGCCGCAACAAAAGTTTCTAATGAATTAATCGCTAAAACATATTCACATTTGTATGATATGAATACAACAGGGTTACGCTTTTTTACAGTATATGGTCCGTGGGGAAGACCAGATATGGCTTATTATAAGTTTACTAAAAAGATTTATAATAAAAATGTCATAGATGTTTACAATAATGGAAATATGAAGAGAGATTTTACTTATATAGATGATATTGTAGATGGTATTGAGTCTGCTATAAATAATAATTATAAGTGCGAAATTTTTAATTTAGGTAATAATCAAAGTGAATCACTTAAAGATTTTATACAGATCATTGAAAAAGAAATTAATCTTAAGGCTAAAATAAATTATATGCCTATGCAGTCAGGTGATATGAAAGAAACTTTTGCGGATATTAAAAAGTCACAAAAGATGTTAAAATTCAATCCCAAAACAAACCTCTCAAAAGGTATTTCTAAATTTATTTCTTGGTACAAAAATTACTATAATATTCTATAATATTTTTTTTAGTGATTTAAATCATCTATTCATAACTATTTTACGATTAAAATTATGATGTTATTCAATTTAATTTAAAGTATTACATTAAATACTTGTATCATTTTGTATTGGGAGTTAATTTTGAACGATATATTCGAAAGATATTTATGAAAAAATATACTTTAACCTTTTTATGTTTTTTGAGCATTTCTTTAATATGTGCTCAATTTAACTACAGACCTAACCAGATAGGTTCTTCTATTCAATTAACTGGAGAAGACTATATTACAGGCGAAGATGGTGTGCCTAGAATGAATATTAATGTTTGGGGACATGTAAAATACCCTGGTAGTTATTTAGTCTATGATGGTATTGATTTATTAACTTGTTTATCAATGGCTGGTGGACCATTAAAAGGTGCAAAACTTTCTAAAATTTCAATAATATCAATAGATGGAAACTCTATAGAAGTTAATTTAGATGATTTTATGTATAAATATCAATCTAACGAAATAGTTTTAAAGCCTCACGATACTATATACATAGATGAAACATTAGGAAATTATCTTTTGGCCAGAAGCAATGTGATAAATATTTTATTACAAATCACAAATTTAATTTTAATATCAATTAACAATAATTAGACATCAATGGATAGCTTAGAGCAAAATTTTGATAAAGAAGAAATATCACTAAAAGAGTTGTTTTATATTATTAAGAATAACCTTTTAAAATTATATATTTCAATAATTTTAGCTATAATTTTAGCCTTTTTGTATATAATAGTTACTAGGCCTATTTATAGTACATATGCTACAATTTTGGTAGAGGAAGAAGATTCTAGTATGTCTTCTGTATTTGATTTAGGTTTTAGTTCTGATTTAAATTATTTAGATAATGAAATTCAAGTTTTAAAATCAAGAACTACTGCTGAACGGGCAGTAACGTCACTATTAAATTCTGAGCATATAAATAATTTACATTTATTCAACACTAGAGAATATAAAGATGGTATTTTCAGTAGTTTTGTTAGGAAAGTACTGTTTTTAGATTGGAATTCAGAAACAAGGCATGTTATAGGAAATGAAATAAGCGATTCTTTATTTAATGTTTTTGTTGAAAAATTGAGAGATGGGACAGAGATATCTAATTTAAGAAATACCGATGTTTTGCAGGTATCTTATTCTACTAAAGATCCATATGAGGCTGCTTTTATAATCAATACTATAATTGACGTTTATCAACAAAGAGATAGAGAGTGGGCTAGTGGTGAGATGAGTTATTTAATATCGTTTTTAAAAGATCAGCTAGTTGTTAAAGAATTAGAGCTAAGTAAAGTAGAGCAGAAATTAAAAGAATTTCAAGAAAAAGAGCATATTTATGGACTTGATGATAATTCTAATTTATTGTTAAATCAACTTACAATCGTTGAGTCTGACTATTATAATACAGAAGCTAAAAAAAATATTTTAGTTCAAAGAAAAAAATATTTTGAAAATCAATTAAATCAAGATGAAAAAAAGTTTACTGATAGAGTATCCAATACCTTAGATATTCAACTTTATTCTATAAGGCAAGAACTATCATCTTTAGAGGCCGAATTTATTTCCACAAAATCTAGAGAGGGAGACTCTCATCCTGCTGTTATTGAATTAAGTAGAAAAATTAAAAATTTAAAAAATGTATTAAACAAAGAATCTCAAAAATATATTAAGCAAGGTATTAGTGTTGCAAATCCAATCGAGTATAGACAAGCCGTTATGGATTCTGTTTTAAATATTGATGTTTTTATATCTGGATATAATTCAAAATTGTCTGAAATGAAAAATTTAATTTTAAAATATGAGTCAGACTTATCATCTTTGCCAGAAAAATATTTAAAATTCAGTAGATTTCAAAGAGATAGAATAATCTTAACTGAAACTTATAGTCTCATGAAGCAAAAATTAGAAGAAGCAAAAATTAACGAAGCTTCTCAACTTGGAAAAATTAGAGTAATTGACCCTGCGGTTGTTAATTTAGAACCAGTATCTCCTAATAAAAAAGTAATTTTAGTTCTATCATTGTTTTTAGGATTATGCATAGGTGGTATTATTATTTTTGTTACGGAATTTTTAGATTCTACTGTAAAAAGTATTGAAGAAATTGAAAGGAGAGGACTTGCAGTTTTAGCTATTATACCTTCAATTGGTAATTTTGATAGAAAAAACAAAAAGAAAAAAGGATATAAACCGAATTTAAAATTAACTCAATCTGATAAAATTGAAAGAAGATTATTAACATATGAAGATCCAAAATCTCCAATATCAGAAGCATACAGAACACTTAGAACAAGTTTGATGGTTGACAATGATGAAGCAAGTTCAAAAGTTATATTAGTAACTAGCCCAGGTCCTGGAGAAGGTAAAACAACAACTATAGCAAACCTCGCTATAACTTATGCCAATATGGGTAAAAAAACTTTACTTATAGATGCAGATTTAAGAAAACCAGTTTTACACAAAATGTTTAAAAATGATTCAAAGATAAAGAGTCAATATGGATTGGCTCATTATTTAGCTGGAACTGAAAACAATATAGAAAAATTAGTCTGCAAAACAGACATTGAAAATTTTGATTATATTACATCTGGTATAATTCCACCAAATCCATCTGAACTTTTATCTTCAAAAATGATGGAAGATTTTATATCTAATGCTAAAGCAAAATATGATGTAATTTTATTTGACACCCCTCCTTTAATTGCAGTAACTGATGCTTTTGTTATTGCAAAATACTTAGATAAATTTTTACTAGTAGTAAGACCTTCGGTTACTCAAAAAGGTGCGCTGAGCCGCTCATTAGTTAATATGAATAATATTGATAAAAATATTGATGGAGTAATATTTAATGGAGCAGATGAATCAAATTCCTATGGAGGTGGTTACTACTATAATTATTACCAATATTATGCAAATGAGGATAAATAATGCATAGTCCATGTAAAACAATAGCTGAAATAGGTTGCAATCATAAGGGAGACATGAATATTGCTAAAGAATTGATTTCTTTGGCAAAAACTTCCGGAGCTGATGTTGTAAAATTTCAAAAAAGAAATTCAAAAGAATTGTTACCTGAATCTCAATATAATTCTCCACATCCAAATCCAATTAATTCTTATGGAGCAACATATGGTGAACATAGAGAGTTTCTAGAATTTTCTAAATCGCAACATAAAGAGTTAATGGAATATTGTAATTCTATTAATATTGAATACTCTACTTCTGTTTGGGATATAACATCCGCAATAGAAATAACTGAATTAAATCCAAAATTAATTAAAGTTCCTTCTGCATCTAATACTCACTATGGTATGCTTGAAATATTAAGAGATAAATACAAAGGTGAGGTTCATGTATCCTTTGGAATGACAACAATTGAGGAGCAAGAAAAGCTAGTTGATTTTTTTGATAAAAAAAATCAAGCTAAAGAAAGGTTAGTCATTTACAGTTGTACTTCTGGATACCCAGTCCCTTTTGATGATGTATGTTTGCTAGAGATTTTAAAAATTAAAGAAAAGTTCAAAAATAGAATAAAAGCGATTGCTTTTTCTGGGCACCATTTAGGTATTGCTATTGATATAGCTGCATATACACTTGGTGCCACTTGGATTGAGAGACATTTTACCAAAGACAGAACTTGGAAAGGTACAGATCATTCTGCTTCGCTAGAGCCAGCAGGTTTTTCAAAGTTAACTCGAGATTTAAAAGCAACTTACAAAACATTAAACTACAAAAAACAAGAAATATTAGATATTGAAAAACCTCAAAGAGATAAACTAAAATTTTGTAAATAATTTTTCAAATATAAGATTATATTAAATATTATGAGGGATATAAATTGAGATTATTAGTTACAGGTGGTGCTGGTTTTATTGGTTCTAATTATATTTTAAATAATATAGAAAAAAATATAATATTAAATTTTGATAAATTAACATATGCAGGTAATATTGAAAATTTAAAATCACTTAAAGATAATCATAACTATATATTTCAAAAAGGTGATATTAATAATTTTGAATTATTAGATAAAACCATCTCTGATTTTAATCCTGATTCGATTATAAATTTTGCAGCCGAATCGCATGTAGATAGATCGATAGATGATCCTACCAATTTTATTAAATCGAATATTTTAGGTACTTATGAACTATTAAAATCGTCATTAAAATTTTATAACAAATTAAAAAAAGATAAAAAAAAATTATTTAAAGTTATTCATATATCAACAGATGAAGTTTATGGTAGTTTAGGTCAAAATGGAAAATTTAGTGAATCAAGCCCTTATGCTCCTTCATCACCTTATTCTGCATCAAAAGCCGCATCTGATCATTTGGTAAATGCTTGGTATCATACATATGGCTTACCAACTATTATTACAAATTGTTCCAATAATTACGGACCTTATCAGTTTCCTGAAAAATTAATACCATTAATGATTATAAATTGTTTAGAGCACAAACCTCTTCCAATATATGGTCATGGTAACAATATTAGAGATTGGATATATGTTGATGATCATTGTAAGGCAATTAATAAAATATTAAAAAATGGCAAGACAGGAAGCACTTATAATATAGGAGGAAACCAAGAATATGCCAATATAGAGATAGTGCAGATGATTTGTGAAATTCTTGACCAACAAGTACCCTCAGATAAATTAACAACATACAAATCTTTAATTAAATTTGTAAAAGATAGACCTGGACATGATTTTAGATACGCAATAAATTCAACTAAAATAGAATCTGAATTAAATTTTTATCCTTCTGAATCTTTCAAAACAGGTTTAAAAAAGACAATTGAGTGGTACCTTAGTAATTTAGATTGGATTAACAAAATTAGAATTGAGAAATATAATCAAGAAAGGCTTGGAAATATTTAAATGAAGGGAATTATTTTAGCAGGAGGTTCTGGCACTAGATTGCATCCTGTAACTAATACAGTTTCTAAACAATTATTGCCTATATATAATAAACCAATGATTTTTTATCCATTATCTACATTAATGTTATCAGGGATAAAAGATATTTTAATTATTTCAACACCAGAAGACATATCTAATTATCAATTATTGTTAGGTGATGGTTCTAATGTAGGTCTTAATTTAGTATATATGATTCAAGAAAAACCTAATGGTATAGCTGAAGCATTCATAATTGGTGAAAAATTCATTGGAAATAATGATGTTTGTTTAGTGCTTGGAGATAATATTTTTTACGGAAAAGGACTACCAAAACTATTAAAAAATACGGTTTCAAAAGTTGTAAATAGTAATCAATCTATTATTTTTGGTTATAACGTAAGTAATCCAAACAGATATGGTGTAGTAGAGTTTGATTCTAATAATAAAGCAATATCAATTGAAGAAAAACCTATAAACCCTAAATCTAATTATGCTGTAGTTGGGCTTTATTATTATAAAAATGATGTAATTAATATAGCTAAAAATGTTAAACCATCAAAAAGAGGTGAATTAGAAATAACATCTATTAATAATGAATATTTGAAAAAAGATAGATTATCTGTTGAGCAATTGAGTCGTGGATATGCATGGCTTGATACTGGAACTTATGACTCTCTCCTTGAAGCTTCAAATTTTATAAAAACTATTGAATCAAGACAAGGTCTAAAAGTTTCCTGTATTGAAGAAATTGCATTTAAGTATGGTTATATTGATAAAGATACTTTAGAAAAAAATGCAGGTAAATATAATAATGAATATGGTGATTATTTAATGGAGTTATTAAATGATTAATGTAATTGAAACTAATATTAAAGATCTAAAAATTATAGAGCCTAGCATTTTTAAAGATTCTAGAGGTTATTTTTATGAAGTTTTTAATCATGAAGTATTTAATGATAAAGTCGGAAAAATTAATTTTATTCAAGACAATGAATCTAAATCATCGTTTGGTGTTTTAAGAGGACTTCATTATCAAAAAGAACCATATGCTCAATCTAAGCTTGTTAGAGTAATAAAAGGTGAAATTCAAGACGTTGCTATAGATTTGAGAAAAGATTCAAAAACGTATTTAAAATATGTCTCAGTTTTATTAAATGATAAAAATAAAAAACAATTTTTTATTCCTAAAGGTTTTGCGCATGGCTTTTTAGTTTTAAGTAAAACAGCAACTGTTTCATATAAAGTTGATAAACCTTATAAGCCTGAGTTTGAATCCGGAATTATTTTTAATCATTCTAAATTAAATATTAAATGGAATTTAGATTTAAATGAAATAAAACTCTCAAATAAAGATTTGAATATAGTTTCTGAGTTATAGTTTTAATATGTTTATAATTAAAAAATTTTTAAATAAAACTGACAAACACTTAAATGAGATTTTAAAAGGATTATCTATAGCTATGGTAATTCGTATATTAGGAGTTTTTTCAAGTTATTTTTTTACACTTATAATTGCAAGATTTTATGGTGCAGATTCAATGGGTTTATTTGCATTATCTCAAGCCTATTTATTACTTTTAGGGCTTATATCAAGATTAGGCTTAGATACTGCTTCTATAAAACTAATTGCAGAAAATTATTCAAAA
>MDTD01173969.1_pt1 | contig 10318 bp, 9 predicted proteins | sample 811221 | NCBI WGS metagenome assembly MDTD01 (sample SAMN05326646, study PRJNA326480) | marine metagenome | isolation source: seawater | place: Pacific Ocean: South West | collected 2011
TAAAATTAGATATAGGTAATTCAGTTTTTAATTTGATAGAAGATTTTTCACTTAAAATTTCAGGAGGAATTTGTTGAGAGATCAACTCAGGGTAACTTTTATCTAAAAAAGTATGTGTTTGTTCTGTGAAACAAAATTTGTTGATATTTTCTTGATTAGCATAGTATTTTTTTTTACTATTGACACCAGCTACCCATAGCCAACTCAATGCGTTTGAACCCCAATCAGCATCTTTTAAATGATAATACATCCATTTTGCTGGTCCTTCCCAATTTGAATGAGATACGTTAGAAGCTAAAGAGGCAACATACATTCTTAAATGATTGTGCATATAGCCCGTCTCATACAGATTTAAAATTGCTTTGTCGATTGCTTCAATACCAGTTTGTGCATCTAAAATTGATTTTGAAACATTTAGGTTTTGGTTGGTTTCAAACTCATCAAAACCTTTCATTTTCCAATACATTTGCCAATAATCTCTCCAAACTAGTTCTTGTATGAATTTTTCTATTGATTTAAGATTTTTCGTTTTTAAAAGACTTGCCATTAAAACTTGTCTTGTACTGATGAAGCCTCTCGAAATATAAGGAGATAATTTTGTCACATCACCATTAATATAGTTCCTGTTTTTGCAATATGACACAGGATTAATTTGATTTACTAACTCAATTATTTCATTATGTTTGGTTTTAAACTCCATCTATTTATAACAAACAACATTCATTGATGTTTTGATAGTCACGCTAATGATAAATACATTATTATCAAAAATCAATGAACTTTTTAAGCTTATTAATGTTTTATGTTTTATGAATAACGAAATAATAAAAGTCAAATCATTAACAAAAAAATTTCAAAATTTTGAAGCATTGAAAGATGTATCTTTTAATGTCTATAAAAATGATGTGTTTGGTTTTTTAGGCCCAAACGGAGCAGGTAAAAGCACTACATTAAGATGCATGTTGTCGTTGATAAAAAAAGACAGTGGAGAAATAAAACTATTTGGAAAAAAACTTGAGAACAATAGAGCTGAAATATTATCAAAGATAGGCTCAATTATTGAAAAACCCGATTTTTACAAATATTTGTCAGCTCAAAAAAATCTTGAATTATTGGCGCGAGTATCAGGAAAAAAAGTAAACAAATCAGAAATTGAAGATATTTTAAATTTTGTAGGTTTGAAAAATAGGTCTAAATCTAAATTTAAAACTTTCTCACATGGAATGAAACAAAGACTTGGTATTGCCCAAGCACTAATGCATGACCCAGAGCTTGTAATACTTGATGAGCCTACAACAGGTCTTGATCCAGAGGGAATCATTGAAATCAGAAATTTAATTTTAAAACTTAAAAAAGAACAAGGTAAAACAATTATACTTTCCTCTCATCAGCTATCAGAAATTGAAATGATTGCAAATAGAATGGTTATAATAAGTAGAGGCAAAACAGTTATCGAAGGCGATGTAAATGACTTACTAAACTCTGACGAAATACTTGTTAGATTTCAAGTAAATGAACCCAAATCTGTTTTTGACAAAATAAATACTTCTTTTAGTAATATTTATGAATCTAAAATATCAAGCAATGGTATTGAAATGATTACAAACATTGAAAATATCCCTGAAATCACCTCATTTTTAATAAAAAATAACTCAAAAATTTATTCTATTGAACAAAAGAGAAAACTAGAGGATTACTTTATAAAAACCATCAATTCAGAAAATAATGTTAATTAAATCAACATATAACGAGTTAATTAAAATAACTTCTAAACCAAGAAGTTATATAGGTTTTGCTGCTTTAACTATATTAATTGCAGTGATTTTATTGGCGATGAAAGCAGACGGAGAAAGTTTTATTTCTTTCGTCACCTCATCTTTTGAACAAACCTTAAGTTTTAATGGAAAAATATTAAATGGAAACCTAGTTGCGTTTATCATTCTGCAAATGCTTATTATACATGTACCTCTACTTGTTGCTCTTGTTACAGGAGATTTAGTATCTGGTGAAGCATCAATGGGAACCCTAAGGTTTTTGGTAACGAAACCTGTTTCAAGAAACACAATTCTGATATCAAAGTTTTTGGCTGGGGCTATTTATACATTTCTTTTAACAACTTGGCTTGCTTTTTTAGCACTTATTGTATCTCAATGGATGTTTGGGCTAGGTGACTTAATTGTACTCAATAGTGACGGTTTGGTCATTATTTCAGAAACTGATATTGTTTGGAGATACGCTGGAGGGTTTTGTTTGGCGTTTTTGTCATTATTTGCGATTGCATGTATGTCAATTTGTTTCTCTGTTTTTTCAGATAATTCTATTGGGCCTATTGTGTCCACAATGTCGGTGATTATATTATTTACAATCATTGGAACTCTTGATGTCCCAACTTTTCAATACATTCAACCATTCCTAATTACAACTCATATGGCTTCATGGAGAAGCTTATTTGAAATACCTGTACCTATATCAGAAATTTACAATTCAATATTTATATTAATAGCTCACGTTATTTTATTTATTGTAATCGCTTTATGGAAATTTAAACACAAAGACATCAAATCATGATTTTAAAAAAAATATTATTATCCATATCTGTATTCGTATTTTTTAATATTTACATTGCACAAGATGCAAACCAACTTTTGAATGGTGTAATTAACAAAATTAATATGGTCAAGAATTATTCTGCAGATGTAAACATCAAAGCAGATATACCGCTAATAAAAATTCTACCTGTAAAAGCGAAAATTTATTTTAAAAAACCAAATAAATTTAAAGTTAAATCAAAAAGCATTGCCATTCTCCCGAAACAAAACATGACCGAACTTAATGGTTTTTTATCAAGTAAAAAGGATTACATGGTTGTTGGAAGTGGTAGCGAAATGATTTCTAATGTTAAATGTCAAATACTAACCGTGATTCCAAACTCTAGTGAAAATGAAATTATATTAGCTAAATTATGGGTAAACCCAACAAACAAAACAATATTAAAGTCAGAATTAACTACAAGAAGCAGTGGCAATTTAAAAGCTACTTATAAATATACGGATCAAGTGAAATATGGACTACCCTCCTCTATTATTTTTATTGTTGATGTAAAAGAATTTAAAATCCCAAAGAGTATTTCATCAAACCCACACAGATCTCAAAGCAATAAAAAAAGTAAAAAGAAATATGGTGAAATTAGCATCGGTATTTCGAATTATAAAGTAAATAAAGGTATATCAGATTCCATTTTTAAATAATGATTAATCATTTGTTAAATTTTAATTGTACGCATAATTATTGAATTACCCCATAGTTTATTAAATTTGAAAAAAAAACTATGAGAAATTTCTACATTACTATTTTATCTTTATTTGTTTCTGGACTTTGTTTTTCCCAAACCAGCGGCCTTTTCTTTTCAGAGTATGCTGAAGGAAGTTCAAACAATAAGTACCTGGAGATATATAACGGAACAGGTGCGACAGTTGATTTAAGTTTATTTTCCATCTCTTCATGTTCAAATGGATGTAATACTTTTAATGAATTTGATTACCCTGATAACATTCAATTTGCTCCAGGGACGATGTTAGCTGATGGAGCCGTTTATATAATTGCACATCCAAGTTCAGACCCCACCATACTTGCTGTGGCAAATCAAACATTTACATATTTAAGCAATGGAGATGATGCATTCGCATTAACAGTTGCTGGTGCAACAGCATCAAGCTACACCATTATAGATCTTATTGGTGATATGCAAGGAGATCCTGGAAGTGGATGGGATGTAGCTGGAATAAACAATGGGACAAAAGACCATACGCTCATTCGTAAAGCAAGTGTATGCCAAGGAAACCCCGCAGAATTAGGTTCATTTGGAACAGACACTTTAAATAGTGAGTGGGTAGTAATGCCTCAAAATGATTGGACAGACTTGGGTTCACACACCGCAAGTTGTTCATCAGGATCAAGTTGTACAGCCAATGCTGGATTAGATCAAAAAGTTTGTAAAGGTGATACGGTAATTTTAAATGCAATTGGACCAGCTCCTGTTGTAAATGTAAATCATACAGTTCAAACTTCGGGATTAGCTTTCACTCCAGATTCTATTACTATAAATCTAGGAGACACAGTAACTTTTATCAATACTGGTGGAAATCACAACGTAAACGGAACAACCACTACCTTCCCCTCCAATCCTGCAAGTTTTGGAAATAGTTTAGGAACTGGGTGGACTTTCACACACGTTTTTACAGTCGCTGGAACATACAATTATCAGTGTGATCCGCATGCGGGAATGGGAATGATAGGAAAAGTTATTGTTTCTGCACCAAGCTCAAATTTATCATACACTTGGTTAAATTTGTCAAACCCAATGTCTATGCCCGTTGTTGCTCAACAAACCTCGTTTATAGCAACAAATACTGAAGACTACATGCTAATTGTTATCGATTCTACTACAAACTGTCTAGAAATGGATACAATTACAATAAACGTTAGTGATATTGCTATCAGTGCTGGTGCTAATCAAACCATTTGTGATGGAGACACTGCAATATTAACTGCAAATCCAACAGGAGGTTTCCCAAGCACTTCAATTTACTGGATTTCTTTAAATTCCTCAACCTTGACACAAAGCGTAACCCCTAATACAACTACATCTTATGATGTTGTAGCAATAGATACTATTGGATGTAAAGCTTTTGATACGGTTAAAGTGACCGTAAATAATATTTCTACTAATACAATCACTGAAAGTGGGCTAGATTCTGTAGTAGTTAATGGCCAAACCTATATATCCACCGGAACCTACACTCAAACACTTACCAATGCTGCTGGATGCGATAGTATTTTAACCATCAATGTAACCATCAATACTTCATCTGGCTTAACGGATTTTGAGTCTTTACAGATCAATGCTTATCCAAACCCAAGTTCTGGAATTGTAAAAATTCAGGGAATTGAAAAACTAGGAGTTATTTATGGAATAAATATCCAAAATAGCGAAGGAAGAATCTTAAAAAAGATTTCAACAGATTATTCGAAAATAAATATTTCTGATCTTCGTTCTGGAATTTATTTCCTTAGTATTCTTTACGAAAATGGAGAGGGAAATATTCGAATTATAAAAAAATAATAGTTCAAACTTAATTTTAAAGGGGGAGTTTCCCCCTTTTTTTATTTATGGAAATCATTTTTGTCTATAATGCAAATTCGGGAATAAAAGCTGCAGTGATAGACTATTTTCATAAAATAGTCCATCCTTCAACATACCCGTGTCATTTATGTGCATTAACTCATTCAAACACAGGAAAAAGAAAAGTTTGGAAAGATTTTGTAAAAAAATCAGACATAAAAATGCGCTTTTATCATATTGATGATTTTGAGAAAAAATACAACTTGAAAAAAGAGTACCCAATAATTTTAAAAAAAGAAAACAATAATTTGAACTCATTTATTTTAAAAAAAGAAATAAACAAAATGGATTCAATTAATAAACTTATAGCTGCAATCAAAGAAAACATTAATTCTAAATAAAAGAAAACACTACCTTTAACTTTATTATGCCATTTTTTAAAATCCTATATTTCTGTTTCTTAATCTTGTCTTTTTATAGTTGCTCAACTAAAGAAAAAAAATCACCAACTGTTCAAAAAAAAGAATCAATTGTAATTTCAAAAAATACAGAAAAAGAGGCTGGCCATCATAAAATTGAAAAGGAAACTATAGAAAAAAACAAAGTTGAAGACTCATCGTTAAATAATGATACCACAGAGGTTAAAATATCAGAAAAAGATTTAGAAATTGTTTTTTCATCAACAAACTATTGGTTTGAATATAATGACTCATTGGAAAAACTTGAAAATGACACCATTAATTTTGAGCTTGACCTTGGAAATGATGTAAGGGGATTAAATATAAAAGTAGAAACCTTAAAATATGATAGCATTGAAGTATATCAGCAATATAAAAATGTGATTTCATTAATGAACGATGGAAAACATTGTGATTTAGTTAACTGGAAAAGTCATTCAACCGAATGGGTTGCTATTAAAACAATTGAAGCTAACAAGCATTTTCAAATAGATACATTTGAATACTCAATTGACTTTATCCCTTTTGATTTAAATGATCTAAAAATTGAGGTTAAAAATTCTTGTGGTGAAATGTGGTACGATTTAATTAAGGAAATAAAAAAAATTCAAACCATCAATGAATACCCATTTGGAGTTGCTACTTATAAATTTTACTTGAAATTTATTTTACATAACAATCAAGAAAATATTAAAAAAGAAAAAATAATTTCATTCTCATTACCCTTGGGATGTTAATACATTTGTCTAATGAAAGAGAAAATCGCAATAATTGGCTGTGGTAATTTAGGTAAATCTATACTAAATGGACTTTTAAACACAAAAGAAATTTCACCCAACAACATAACTGTTACCAAAAGAAATTTAAAAAGTTTGGAAAGACACCCTAATAAATCATTTAATAAAACTTGTAACAACATTGATGCAGTATTTAATTCAGAATTAATCATTTTAGCAATTAAACCCTATAATTTAATTTCTGTTTTAAATGAAATTAAAAGTAAGATTGATACTAATAAGCACATCATTGTTTCACTCGCGACCGGAATTTCAATAAAAGAAATAGAGGCAGTACTACCCCAAAACACCCCTATTTATAGAGCAATGCCAAATACAGCTGCTGATGTTTCTGAATCTATTACCTGCATTTGTTCAAATATTAACGATCAAGAAAACAATAATAAAGTTAGGGGAATCTTCAACTCTATAGGATCAAGTATATTTATTAATGAAGATCTTATGGAGTCTGCTACAGTGCTTGGTGCATGTGGAATTGCATATGTCCTTAGATTTATTAGAGCCATGATTCAAGGGGGAATTCAAATAGGATTTGATGCCAAAACAGCGAATGAAATTGTGACACAAACCGTTAAAGGTGCGTCTGAATTATTAATCAAAAACAAACAGCACCCAGAATTTGAAATAGACAAAGTAACTACTCCAAAAGGATGTACCATTGTAGGCATTAATGAAATGGAGCACAATGGCTTTAGCTCTTCATTAATCAAAGGTTTAATGGCCTCCTACAACGACATTAAAAATAATGAGGATTAAGTAATTGAGAGATTAATAAACTTCATCTATAGCTTCACAAAATAATTCAATAGCTTTATCCAATACTTCATTGGTGTGAGCATTGGAAATAAATCCAACCTCATAACCACTAGGCCCCATGTAAACCCCATTATTTAATAGCAACTTGTGAAGTCTATTAAATACATTCATATCAGAATCTATTTGATCTGCGGACTGAATTTTTTTATTTCCGGCAAAGGAGAACCAAAAAATAGAACCTACAGAGACAATCTCTATTGGGAAATTTTTATAACTACAAAAATTATTTATCGAATCAACAAAATGATTGGTTCGTTCCTGCTGATTTGAATAGAAATCTTTTGAAGCACATTGTTTTAGTTGAGCTATTCCAGCTGACATTGCCACAGGATTTCCAGACAAAGTTCCAGCCTGATAAACAGGACCTTCAGGAGATACACTTGACATAATTTCATTGGACGAAGCATAGGCCCCAACTGGAAGTCCTCCACCAATAATTTTTCCATAAGTTACTATGTCTGGAAATATATTATAATGTTCTGCTGCACCACCAAAAGCAACTCTAAATCCAGAAATAACTTCATCAAAAATCAATAATATTGAAAACTCTGTACACCATTTTCTTAGGTCTTTTAAGAAATCAAGATCCTGTAATAACAAACCATTATTTGCTGGTATAGGTTCAATAATAACACAAGACAAATCATCTTGATGTTTTTTTAAAGTTTTGTAGAGTAATTCTGAATTATTTAAAGGCAATACCAATGTCTCATTTGCAAACGACTCCGGAACGCCTGCACTTGATGAGGTTCCAAAAGTCGCCAAGCCACTTCCAGATTTAACCAATAGTGAGTCAACATGACCGTGATAGCATCCTTCAAATTTTAGAACCTTATCTTTTCCTGTATATCCTCTTGCCAATCTTACAGCAGACATGACAGCTTCAGTTCCTGAGCTTACAAATCTTATTTTATCGATGAAATGAATTCTTGATAGGATAATTTCTGCTAATTCGTTCTCAAATCTTGTGGGAGCTCCAAAGCTTGATCCATTTTCTAATGCAGTTAAAATATTTTTTTTCACTTCTTGATTATTGTGACCAAGAATTAACGGCCCCCAACTGCAACAGAAATCAATAAATTTATTGTTATCCACGTCCCAAATATATGGCCCATCTCCTTTTTTTATAAATAATGGAGTTCCTCCTACCGAACGAAATGCCCTAACTGGTGAATTGACACCTCCTGGAAAATAATTTTTTGCTTTGCCAAAAAGAACTTTTGAATTGTCTCGATTAATATCTGTTTTGGATTCCATATAGTATGTATATTTGCTTCTTAAACAAAAATACTAATATAAAGTTCGCCCATGATTAGTTTTGAGAATACTTTAGATTTTGCTAAAAAAATGGATAATCAAGATCCACTCAAAAAATATAGAAGTCGTTTTCATTTTCCTGATTTTCATGAAAAAACAATTCGATATTTTACTGGTAACTCTCTTGGTCTTCAACCAAAATCAACCAAAAAATATATTCAAGAGGAACTTGATGATTGGGCAAAGTATGGTGTTGAAGGACACTTTATGTCAAGAAGGCCTTGGTATTCATACCATGAAAACCTCAGTAAATACACAGCTGAAATAGTTGGTGCTAAAACTTCTGAAGTTGTTGTGACTCACTCCTTAACTACAAACCTTCATCTTTTAATGGTATCATTTTACCAGCCTCAAGGAAAAAGAACAAAAATTATTTGTGAAGAAAAAGCGTTTCCTAGTGATCAGTATGCCCTTGAATCTCAAATAAAGCATCATCGTCTTTCTAAAGAGGCATTGGTTGAGGTTGGACCAAGAGAAGGAGAACATTTGATTAGAGAAGAAGATATTTTAAATAAAATAAGTGAAGTCGGGGATGAATTGGCCCTTGTAATGATTGGAGGGGTTAATTATTACACCGGACAATTATTTGATATGAAAAAAATAACTTCTGCAGGACATGATGTTGGAGCTATTGTTGGCTTTGATTTAGCTCACGCAGTAGGAAATATCAATCTCAATCTTCACGAATGGGGAGTTGATTTTGCTGCGTGGTGTGGTTACAAATATTTAAATTCCTCACCGGGTGGTGTTTCGGGTATTTTTGTACATCAAAGACATGAAGATAAACCAAATCTTAATCGATTTGCTGGCTGGTGGGGACACGATAAAGAATCAAGATTTTTAATGGAGCCAGGCTTCAAACCGATGATAGGTGCGGAGGGTTGGCAGTTGAGCAATGCACCTGTTTTAGGTATGGCTGCACATCTTGCATCACTTGAAATATTTCATGAGGCAGGCATGGAAAATATTGGAAAAAAACGTGATATATTAACTGCATTTCTAGAATTCATTATCGAAGATATTTCAGAAAGAAACAAGGATAAATGTGAATTTGAAATTATCACCCCAAAATCAATCAAAAATCGAGGTGCGCAACTATCAGTTTTGGCACATGGAAAAGGAAAAAAAATGTTTGATAAATTGACAGAGCAGGGAGTAATTGCAGATTGGAGAGAGCCAAATGTGATTAGAATTGCACCAGCACCTTTGTATAATTCATTTGAAGATTGTTGGCAATTTGGAAAAATTCTTGAAAAAGCATTAGATTAATTGTTAAATTTAGATGTGAAAAAATATTTTCTATTTTTATTACTATTGGTTCCAATTGGTATTCTTGCACAACCTTATGCAGGAAAACAAAACATCAATTCATTGCCCACAAAAATTGCTGGCTGCTCTCCACCTACCACTACTACATATATGGAGCTAAATAATGTTCGGGCAATGATTCACACTGCTGGAAATCTTTGGCAAGTACCAAATCAAAACTTCAGCATGTATGAGGTTCCTAAAAACTCAGGAATAATGGCATTATTTACTGCAGCTCTTTGGCTTGGAGGAACCGACTTTAATGATCAATTGAAATTGGCTGCACTCAGATACAGAAATGGTCAAGACTACTGGACTGGGCCACTTTCAAACACTTTTGCAGAAACAACATATGACAATTGCGCCAAATATGATGAACATTTTATTACCACTCAAGATATGATCAGAGAGTTTAATGGTTGGTTTGAAGCTGGATTAAATGATCAAGCAAATGGTACCAATACTCAAAGCACCTTATTTGCAAACTATGAAGTTCCTGA
>MDTD01016655.1_pt1 | contig 10316 bp, 4 predicted proteins | sample 811221 | NCBI WGS metagenome assembly MDTD01 (sample SAMN05326646, study PRJNA326480) | marine metagenome | isolation source: seawater | place: Pacific Ocean: South West | collected 2011
TCCAAAGTCATTGTTGGAAAAGTGAATTCAATTCCCGCAGTAAACCGCACTCCTCCGAGCTCGAGGGGGAGGTCATAGCTGGTGTTCTGGAGCTCAATAAATTCACCGGCGCTTCCATCCGGCGGATTGTACATGACCTCGGTAATGCGAAGGTGGTCGAGCAGGACCTGGAGCGCGGCCTCTGATGGATCGGGTGGGCCCGGGATGGATATCGATGCGGTAAGCTCGCAATCGAAGACAATGTCTGAGCTGGTCGCGCTGGCCTGGTAGGTAATGGCCGCGAGGGTATTGGTCCCGGAAACGAGGTAATCGTTGGGAACGGGGAAGGGGCCTTCAAGAGCGGCGTTGGTGATGGTTTCGCGCGCCCACGTGCCCTCGCCCAGCTCTCCCTCGGGAACATTGTGCCTGAGAACCTCGTGACCGTTCAGGTAGAAGATTGCGCCATCATCGACGTAAGTAGCGAGGGTCAGAAGGGCGCGCGAGGGATCCCCTTCAAACTCAAAGGTGGTGCGGAAATAATAGTTTCTCCTTCCCCGCCGGTAGTCGAAGGGCGGATCGCTGCGACCTGTCGTTGCGAGCGGGATAACCAGGGCGCTGGTCTCGCGCCCTAGCGGGGCGGCACCCTGCTCCCATGCAACATCATCAAAGCTTGGAGAGATCCATGCGCTCTGCGGATCCCTGTCGTCAAGGAAGCGCCATTCCGGATGCTGGAAGGGAAGGAGGGTGGTGAGTTGCTCCACCCGGGCTGCACGATTGTTGGAGCGCCCGGGAGTTCCGAACGGGAGGGTTTCCACTTCCGGTGAGCCATCCGGGTTCCGCCCTTCCACCTGATCTGGCGCCTGTGCACTGATGGGAACCTGATCGATGGGAATGCCATCTTCGCCGGTCAGCATAAGCCATTGGCGAAATCCACTGAGACGGAAGGGAAACTCGTCCGGCTCCGGGTAGCGGTCCGTCGTCGAACGAAGGACAAGGAAGCCCCCAGCAGCAATGTAAGAGTGTAAAGGAATCTGGTGACGCCGGGGATAGTCGGGCCTGTTGGAAAGCCAGATGCCTCCAAGGTGCATGGGAGAGTCTCCCGGATTGAAGAGCTCAATAAATTCCCCTGTATAGCGCACTTCGGCATCGGTCAGCCACTCGTTAATCCTGAGCTCCCTCGGAGGTGTCAGACCCGTGGACTCGTTTCCGGCCCCGGGGGTTGGGCGGCAGAGTTTCCATTCGCGCTGCGGACCGGCCCTTCCAAGGGAGAATCCCTCGGCTTGGGCACCCCAGCGAATGGAATCCATGAGAGCTCCCTCATGGTAGAGAAGGAGTTCGTCGCCCGAGGGGCTGAGACTGGGAACGTTGTCTCCCACAAGGGAGAGATAGGATCCAGAGGGGAGTGTCCCGGAGAGCGGAATCTTGGTCGGATCACTGGGGTTGTCCGAGAGAAACCAGCCCTCGAGTGTTACCGCCTGTCCTCCGGGGTTGAATAATTCCACTCTGTCTTCTGCTGGTCGCGCAAGCGCCTCCACCTCATTCAGAAGCGCACCGTTATGGATACCGGGAATGACCTGCCACTCGCGAGATGATGTCGGACTGTTCTCGTCCTGCCAGTAGCCAGCCGAGTCGCGGGCCAGCAAATCGATGTGGTAAGTGCCGGGCCCAAGGCCGAGACGTTGAATCGGGGTGTCCGTAGGGAAGATGGAGCTCCAGTTCTCTGCGGTCCCGTTGGCAACCAACCGGTAGCGGTAGCCAGTGACGCCCGGTCCGTCAACGGACAGAGTCATCCCGTCAAGGTGGGTCTGGGGGTATGGAAGGCCGGAAATCGCGGCGCCCGTTGGAACGAGGGCGCCCCGGTCGAGGCCAGCTTGTCCCGATTGGATGGCAGGTGAATCAGCAAGGGGGTCCCAGTTGGACCTCGGGAGTGGGCCTCCGGCAAGGTTGTTCAGGAAGGGATCAAGTGCAAGGTTGCCCTCGCCAATCCAGTGGTCTCCGGAGGGAAGTATGTTGCGGAACCCTGTGATCTCGACGCCCTCGGAGTGAGCGAAGATGGCATTACAATCCAAGAATATGTTTGAGTCGAGGTCGGCTGAGCTCGCGGGCAGGGTGTTGCCTCGCAGGGGCTCATCAAGGTTGATGGCGGCGATGGTGGCACGGACCACGGTATTGTTCTCGAACTGGCAGGTTGCTCCATTTTTTGCCAGAACCGCGTGGTCGACATCGTGAAAAAGATTACGCACGAGAGTTACATTCGATCGATTGTTGATGGCAACGGCATTCGCCGTGGAGTTGCGCGGTGTAGAAAGGTGAACGTGCATGAAGACATTCCCTTCGAGGTGGGCGTCACAATTATTCAGATCGAGGCACTCGTCGGTGGATCCGTTGAAAATATTGTCGTAGGCGGCGAGGATCGGACCGGGCCGTTGTGCCCCTGAGAAGAGGATGATGTCATTGTAGGCGGGGGAGGGACTGAACACGTTGCGGCTCAGGATGAGGTAGTCATTGTCCCGCAGGGTGGAGCCCTTCAGGGCCTCGGAGTTGAGGACGGGGGGGAAAACACAATCGCGAACCTCCAGTTGGGGACTGTAAACCTCAAGGACCGTATTGCTACTATGACTCCAGGAGACGTGGTCCAGGAGAAGTCGGGAACGGCGGAGCTCGATCGACTCTCCCTGACCGTCTCCGTGCTCCATGTCGGTAAAGGCAATCACATTTTCCGCCTGAGATTCCTGGCCGGAAGGAGCCTCGATACGGATCCCTTGCCAGACATCCTCTGAGCCGGGATCGTGGCTCAGCCGGATTCGACGGTAGCGGGTTCCCTCACACCTCAATGTCCCCCCGGGTTGAACCGTGATTCCCGCCGAAGGCATGAAAAAGAGAGATGTCCCCGGCTCTATCGTCAGGGTGACATCGGGGAGAACATTCAGCGTTCCAGAGATCAGCCATGGCCCCCCTGCAGCATCGAGGATAGTGTCGGCGCTGAGGTCGCCCTGCAGCTGTGAAACGTCTCCATCATCATGGAGAATATCCATGTAGGCGCTGGCGACAATGTTGCCGTCCGCATCCTGTTCCTCAATGGTGATCCGATTGATTCCGGGGGCGAGCCCCTTGAGTTCATAGGACCATGTCCCCGGGACTTCCTCGAGAGAGGCCCGTTCTCCGTTGACGAGGACATGGGTGGCCCTGCTCGCGTTGAAGGTTCCCTGGAGGCTGGCATTCACGGTGAAGGAGGTGGGCAGGCCACGGGTTGTTTCCAGGCTGGAGGTAAACCCGAGGGGTCTTTCGATGACGTTCAGAATATTAGCCCGTCTGGCGGCAAGGAATTCCTTCGCATCCTCTGCCACTCCCCGTGGCGTCCAGGTCAGGGCTTCATCGATCAGCCTGTTGGCCTTGCCATGCTCCAAGGGCCCCGTGAGGAGCTCCCTGAGGATCTGGTAGTAACGTTGCAGGACCTCGGGTTCGCGAAAAAGTTTCTGCAACTGAAGGAACGACTCTCCTCTCTCCACGAAATCCAGAATGGTATGGGGGAGGTTGGCGATTCCTATCCGGGAGCCATCTCCAGAGCCGAGGATTGTATCGAGGTCGTGGGGGATCAGCTTAAATTTGCCATCTTTCCCGCAGTACATGGCGTAATCATCGTCGCGTCCTGTGAAAATACTGTTCTCACCATTCGTCAGGATCGTGCTGACCGCGAGATTGCGAAGCCATGATTCCAAGTCCATGACCCGGCGGACCTGCTTCAGATAATTGTCCCCTGAGGCTGTGGACATGACCCCGATAAAGCTGTGGAGGTCGGACCAGTCGTTGAGGGCGTCGTTATTCTCCTTGTCCCATCCGCTCCCGCGGTAATCAGCCTCGAGGTCATTACTTCCGGGGAAGTAATCCCACCCCGTGCCGTTACCTGTCATCCGGTAGAGATTGCCGCCAGTCTCCAGCGGGTAGTGTTCACGCACATACCGGTTGTTAATGGGTTCATTCTGGACGTAGAGACCAAAGTGGTGATTGAAGGGTCTGGAGACACTCGCATTTTCGGGAGCAGCATGGTTGACACTATTGAGGCGAACCGCGACTGCCCTTGACTCGTAGGCGGGAAGCCCGGCGGCCCGATAGAACATGCTGCCAAGCAGCTGATTGTAGGAAAATTGAACATTCAGATTCATTTCGTCCCGGCCCTTCCACGGCGTTGACGAGGGGAGCTCTATCTTGAGGTTCCGGGGATAACGGGAGCGGGTGCCCGATCCCCGGAGTCGCAGGGCGCACTGATAGCGTGTGGCGATCTTGCCATCCACGCTTGCGATAAACGTTGCATTGAATCGGGCGTTGGTATTTCGCTCCGGAGAGTCAAACGGGATTCTCAGGAATTCGTCCAGTTCCCCTGCCGACAGGATGAACCTGTAAAAAGGGGCCTCGCTTGGGGGCTCTTCACTGTCGACCTGGTAGAGCAGGTTCGCTTCCGGGCGACCATCCCCGGGGGCTGCCGCAGGCCATGTCCGGCTCTGGATCCGGTCGGAGGCTTCGAGGTAGAACTCTACCACCGTGCCCTCTGGCCGGGCCGGAAGGACGGCGGTGAAAATGTTGTCCCTGGCGACCTCGTCCCCGCCTGTTCCATCGTCCCGCATGACCGTGGAAGTGAACGGGGTGGGTTGCAGCGAGGAGACCCGATGATGAACCACCCCGCGCACCGGAGAGGAGAGGTCATCGCTCAAATGGGCACGGACTAGAACGAGGTCCTGATCGGTTGGAACTGCAGGGTGATGGGAGACGTCCTCAATGAAGGGAGCCACATTCACCTGTCGCATGGAGTTGGGAGCTCCCGGGGTGCCCCCTTCCACCGCACTGACGGCCCAGTTCTGCCCCACGCTGTTACGGGAGTGCAGGTTGACGACCTCCAGACTCCTGCCACCACCGTCGGCCGGGTTCTCCCACGTCCACCCGCTGTGGCCGCGGTCATCCCTGCCGGGGCTTCTTCTCGCCCAGTCACCACTGTCAGCGTAGTTGAGACAATCGATCTCTGACCCGGTGTGATCGAGCAACCGCAGGGTCTCGCCGCGGTTGGAAAGACGTCCTTCCCATCCTCCGATTACATTCAGGACGTCCGGGTAGAGGGCCCGGAATGTGGACTCGTCGGCTGCGACGACAAGGAACCCTCCCTCGGGAATAGCGACATTGGGGAAAAGATAATCGACGCCCTCCAGAGTCCATCCAGTCAGGTTAATGGAGCCGAATCCGCGGTTATGGACCTCAATCCACTCTTCGAGCGGATTCTCTCCGCCGGTACGTAGATCCCGGTGTGGGGGATGAAACATGATCTCGCTGATAACCGGGACCGCCCCTAGCTGGCAGAGTCCCAGAAGCATTGCAAAGGCAGCGCGTTTGATCATGACAGGTAACAAGGCCTCCGAAGACCAGAGGTGAGCGGTCCGGGGGGACTGCGGGGCGGTAGAAACCTTGGTCAGGAGAAAGTGAAAGTGAACGGGGAAACCTTTGTTCGCGGAGCGCGGGTTCGCAAGCATTCTTGGAGGTCCTTTGTCTGGCGACAAAGAAGCTAATCCTCTAAAAATCAAGGGTAACGAAGCCGGCTTGCTCACGGGCTCTCCCCGGGCTGGGGTAGTCATTTTGGGTTAGCAGTCGGCGGGCTCTCCTAGGCCGGGATCTTCCGGCTGGAATCTGCACCCAGTAAGCGGTCGTGGAAGTTGTGGAAGGACCGGGTGTTAGGTAAAGCCGCTCACCATTTTCAGAGAAGGAATTACCAGCCGCCACCGCCGCCACCTCCACCGCCTCCGCCTCCGTCGGTGGCAGCGGAACCACCGGAACCACCGGAACCTGCGGGGTTAGCCGCCGCCGCAAGGACCGTCGTGAAAACAGATCCGAAATCATCCAAGAGATCACTGAAGCGGGAATCCTCAGTGTCCTCAAATTGAGACGCCCACTGCCCCGCACAGTTCAGTGCCACCGCATAGGGCAGAAATCTTTCGAAAAGATCGAGAGTGGGTTCCGGGCGCTCCGAGGTTGGGTCTCGGGCTTCGCGATAACGTAGCCGGAGCTTGGGATCTTCTGCCGGGATCTCATGGGCGAGGAACAGCCGGAAACCCTCAAGCTGGTCCAACATCTGGCGGCCGATGCGCGTGGGGGCCTTCAACAGGAAGAGGGCTCCCAAGTTGCCTGCATAGACCAAAGCGGAAAAGGCCAGAGCGAGCGACAAGTCGACCCGATCTAGCCAGCCGCCGAGCGCGTCATCATTTATGACGAGCACACAGCCCGACGCAATCAAGGCGACGACCAACATTGAAACTAGACTCGCATATAGCGCGTAGTTCCGTGGGACGAGCTTGCATGTGAATTGCATGACCCCTCCGACGAAAGCTATAATCCCTGCGGGCCACGGGTCGATTTCAAAAAGGATGATCAAGGTTACGCCGACGGAAAGCAGGATGCCTGGAAGGCTCCAGCCATGGTTCAGGCGAAGATTCAGAGCCTTTTGCTGGGACTCGAGCGCCACCTGATGTGCCATCCGGGCTTCGCGGATTTGCTCATTGTTCTTCTTGGTCAGGTTAAGATCCGTGGCATCTCCGAAGAGGTCCTCGAAAAGCCGGCGTTCATCTGGGTTCAGATTCGCATGGCCTTTGCCGGACCCTTGCGGTTTTTTTTGGGCATGGAGCAGATAGCCCCATACCCCGGAAATGGGACTTTCCCCGGCCGTTCTCTCGATACGGATCGCGCCTTTTGCCGCGAGCCCGACTACTCCGGCACTGAAGCATGTGTGGTCGTAGCCGAGCCGTTCCATTCTGGCGCAATAGGCGGCGGCCCCCGCTGAGAGACCTTCCGGAGGCAAATACCGGGGCAGAATCAATCCTTTCTTGGGGTCTCTTCCGAGGAACAGCCAGACAAAGAAATAGGAGAGGAAAGCAGCGCCGAGGAGGAGGATCAGAAGGCGCCAGTTCTCTATGTTTGTAAGCCAGTGGGAAATCCAGATTCCGCGAAAGGGAGCTTCCCGTCCTCCCCGCTCATAGGCCCGGACATCGAGGAGCCCCGGGGGCCATTCCAGCACGAGGATCAGGTTCTCCCTCGCTTGGAACGACCGGGTGGCCTTGATGGTTGCGCCGGTCTCCGTCAACTTAGCCGCGTAGTCCTCTCCCCAGTCTCCGTCTTTCCCGGTGTAACCCCAGACCTTAGTGGCTCTGATTCCCTCCGGCAAGACTACCGTGGCACTCACTTTGTCGGCGCTGAATACCCACCGGCCATGGACGTCTCAGTAAAGGCCGTCCTGCCCTTCCTGAAAGTAGAGCTGTCGCTCGGCTCGGTAGGTGAGCTCGTAAAGGTGGGGCCCCGGCTTGAGGAAGGCTCCCTCCCGGCCGATGCGGATGCGGATTTTCTCCTGGCCGAGGTCTTGCGTCCGGTAGGGTTCGTTCTTCCCACCCCGTTTTACAGAGAGAACTTCAATTGGATTCTTCGGTTCGATAGTCCTTCTTTTTCCACCTCGTTTCGCGGAACTAACTTCAGATGAACGTTTCCCTTTGCGGCCCTCCCGGAGCCACGCGATATCGCGGAAAATCCCCTGCTTAATGTTCTTCCCCTCGGCCCAGACCAAGATGGTTTCGGTCACCAGCAGGTCCCCAGTTTTTTCCACCACGACCTTGCTGTCCCAAGAGAGGATCTTCTCATCAGCCGCAGCAGGGACACTCGCTGCCAAGAGGCAGATGCCAAGCAGCAGAAAGGCCCCTCTCACGTCTGTATGACCTGCTGGGGGCCCTTCGCTACTGATCCTTCTTCTCGGAATCGGCCTTTCCGGCCTTTCCGGCCTCCGCGAAGGGAACAAACTTCAGGACCTTGCCGTTGATGCAGTAGCGCTGGTCGGTGGGGGTATCAAAGCCCTCTCCGCTGAAGACGTGACCAAGATGGCCATCACAGACCTTACACCGAACTTCAACCCGGACCGTTCCGAATGAGGTATCGCGCAGGGTTTTAATGTTCTCGTGCTTCGAGGCGTCAAAGAAGGCGGGCCAACCGCATCGAGCATCAAACTTTTCCTTCGAGGTAAACAGTTCTGCGTCGCAGCCGGCGCAATAGTATGTGCCTGCACCCTGCTTTTTCCACTCGTCATAAGCCTTCCCCCAAGCGCGCTCGGTGCCATGCTCGCGAAGAATGTGAAATTGCTCGGGCGTAAGGATTTTTTTCCACTCTTCTTCGGACTTGATCACAGGCTTACGGGGTTGGGCTGGTGCACTGGCTTTGGCTTCGGGCTTTGAGCCATCGCCCGGGGAGATCTTCTCCTTGCTGTCGGCAGTGGCGTCACCGCAGGAAAGCTGGAGGAAGGCGACCCCGGCAATGAGGGTTGAAATGAAGAGCTGGGAGACGCGTTTCATGTCCGGAATCCTAACTCGGAGGGGAGAGCCTGTCAAAACCATGCTGAGCCCTGATCCTAGCAGAGGTGAGGCCCTAGGTCATTCCCAGACCGACTGGGAAGATGAGCTGCACGAGCAGAGTAAGGAATAGGTTGAAAATCAGGATGGCGAGTGAGGAAAAGACCATGGCGTCGGTGGTTCCCCGGCCCACCCCGACCGCCCCATTTCTTGCCCGCAGGCCCTGGTGGCATGAGATGATGACGATCAGAAGCCCGAACACAAATCCCTTCATCATTGCGATTGTGATATCATTGCCATCGGTAAAGCGCTCAACGTTGAAGTTCCAGTAGGCTCCGGGGACCTGGAAGAGGTGAACGCCTACGACGTAGGAGGCAATAATGCCGAAGGCGATTGACTGGGCGATGAGCAGCGGGATGGAAACACACATGGCCAGCAGACGAGGGGTAACGAGGAAGTCGATCGGATGTACGCCCATCGAGCGGAGCGCATCGACCTGCTCGGTCACTTTCATAGTCCCGATTTCAGCCGCCATGGAAGAGCCAACCCTGCCAGCCAGCATGAGTCCGGTAATGGTGGGCCCCAGTTCCCTCATCATCCCAACACTGACAATGACTCCTCCCATGGTCTCCATGTCGACGAGGGCAAACTGGAACAGGGCCTGGGTTGCGAGCACCGCTCCCGTGAAGCCTCCGGTGATCACGACCACGATTTGAGAGCGGTATCCTATTTCAACAATCTGTTCGAAAAACTGGCGCCAACGTTTCCTGCCCTGAAGAAGCGATTCGCAGATTTGCCCGACCAACCCTGCCAATTCGCCGAGGTAGAGAAAAAATCTCAGGACGAGTCGACCAAGCAGGCGGAAATAGACCACGCCAAGGTTTAGAACCTATTTTGGTATTTCGAAATGCCAAATTTGCTGCGAAGACTCTTTACCGTAGATTCATGGAAATTGCTCTCATCGTCGTGGCAGGGACTGGAGTTCTCGGCACTCTCTGGCTGGTGGTCCTCTACAACCGGCTCGTGAAGTCCCGTAATCAACTACGGGAAGGCTGGAGCGGGGTCGATGTCCAACTCAAGCGAAGGCATGAGCTGATCCCCACTCTCGTGGAGTGCGTCAGGGGATACCAATCACATGAACGGGAACTGCTGGAGGCCGTCGTGCGTGAGCGCGGGGTGGCTCAGGCCGCATCCGGAGCAGGAGAAGCAAGGAGCGCGGAGCGGGTTCTCGCACGGGACCTCGGCCGGATTGTGGCACTGGTGGAACAATACCCGGAACTGAAAGCGGATGAGGCCTTTCTTAGTCTCATGGAGGACCTCGTGGAAATCGAGGATTACCTCCAGTATGCACGGAGGTATTACAATGGCTCGGCGCGCGACCTGAACAATCTGGTGGAGTCCTTTCCTGCCAACTTGTTTGCTGGCATGTTCGGTTTCAAGGCAGCCGATTTCTTTGAGGTGGAAAACGTCAGCGAGCGGCTGCCTCCTGACCTTGCCTCCGCTCTAAAGGGCGGGTAATTAGAGTTCGGAAGAAAGGATGCTCTGGTTGCCGATAGATTCAGCCTTTTTTAGCATGGTTGTGCTGCTTGCGGAGGGTCTCGAGGTCCTCTGGGGGGAGGACTCTCCCTTTCTCATGGGCGAAGTCGTTTTGATCGGCGCGGTGAGCTACTACTTTGTGGCCTGGTTACTGGTAGGTTGGGATCGCCACAAGGTTGACGGAGGCCCGAAACAGGAACCCCCGACTGGGTATTCCCCTGCCGCCCTGCGTTATCTCTGGAGTATCGAGGATTGCCCGGTCGGGTATGACGATGGAGCGTTTACGGCGTCCGTGGTGGGACTGGCGGGAAAGGGAGCCGTGACCATCGAGAAAAACGGCAGCACCTTCCTGCTTCATGACAATGGAATGGACGGACTGGAGCTAGAGGCAGATGAGGAGATTGTGTATCATGCTCTTTTTCACAATTGGAGCGCAGA
>MDTD01061289.1_pt1 | contig 10316 bp, 11 predicted proteins | sample 811221 | NCBI WGS metagenome assembly MDTD01 (sample SAMN05326646, study PRJNA326480) | marine metagenome | isolation source: seawater | place: Pacific Ocean: South West | collected 2011
AAGATGGTATCTTTTTTATTAAAAAAAGTTTTATTTGTATTTGCTATTTTCTGCCTTCCTTGTATAATAATTTCTTTGATTTTGACTTTTTTACCTTTATTAATATTGAAAATTAAATTCTTAGCGTTACTAATTGTTGAATCAACAGTTGTTGTATAGTTGACTTGGATATTAAAAAAGCCTTTATTGATATAATATTCTTTTATTGTGTTTAAACTATTATTAATCAGGTCTTCGGTTAACACTTTTCCCCTGATTAAGCTCATTTTTTCTTTTAAGCTAGTTATATCAGATTTACTAATTTTCCCTTTAAATTTGAATTTAGATAATCGGGGATTTTCTTTTAATTCAATATTTAGAAAGATAATATCTCCGCTAATTTTCTCAGCATTTATTTTAATATCTTTAAATAAGCCTTGTTCCCAAAGTTTACTTATAGCTGAAGAGATGTTATCTCCAGGGATTTTAATTCTGTCTCCAACTATTAATCCTGATAATTTAATTATAGCAGATTTATTTAGATTTTTTATTCCATTTACAGTAACTCCTCCAATTTCATATAATTTAGGATTATTGTAATCAAAATCTAGATTAATATTTAGAGAAGAGTCTTTTATTTCGCTTAATGAGTCTAACTGCAGGGCATAGCCTTCTTCTTGTGCTTGAGAAAACACATATATTGATACTAAAAACGATAATAATATATTTCTTTTTAACATTCTATTTGCTCTTGTGTTTTGCCAAATCTTCTTTCTCTATTTTGAAATTCTAAGATAGCTTCTTCTAAATCTTTTTTTCCAAAGTCAGGCCAAAGGGTATTTGTGAAATATAGTTCTGTATATGCTATTTGCCATAACAGAAAATTACTAACCCTATGTTCTCCACTTGTCCTTATTAATAACTCAGGATCTGGAACGTTTTTTGTTGCAAGATATTGTTCGAATATCTTTTCTGTAATATTTTCGTTTAGCTCTTTATTTTCTATTATTTTTTTAACAGCATTTAGTATGTCCCATTTTCCGCTATAGCTTAACGCAAGGATAAGTGTTAGCTTTGAATTTTCTTTTGTTTTTATAATTGTTTTTTTTAATTGACTTTGAGTTGCCAAAGGTAGTTTTTCAGTGTCCCCTATAGTTAATAATTTAATTTCATTCTTCATTAATTTTGGAGTTTCATTGTTTATTGAGGCTACTAGTAGATTCATAAGAGCTTCTATTTCTTTTTTCGGCCTATTCCAATTTTCAGATGAAAAGGCATAAAGAGTTAAGTATGGGATGCCAATTTCTACAGCATATTCAATCGTTTCTCTTACAGCCTTTATTCCATTTTTATGCCCAAATATTCTTGCCTTACCTTGTTTTTTTGCCCATCTTCCATTTCCATCCATAGTAATAGCAATGTGTTTTGGTATTTCTTTTTTAGTTATCATAGTTATGAACTACACAGATATGGATTAATCATAATCGCAGCCAGGAGTGTTGTCATTGATTGTGAATGATAGAGTTACACCTAGAAAAGAATACCAGTCTTTTCTTGCAGGATCTCCTCTCTCATCACCTTTTTGATGGGTGCCTAGAGGATCTGACATTTGCTCAGCTTGTGTGCTCATTTCTACAGGATAAGGATCTATACTTCCTCCAACGAAGGTAGTACTCACATCATCTAAATAATCTGTAAAAGTTTTGCGTGCTCCATATTCCAGGATGATATTAAATGATTCATTCACAGCAATTTTAAATCCACCTCCCATAGGAATAGCAAATTGTATTAAGGAATATTCTTTTCTTTCAGGAAACATTGTAGTACCTTGTCCTTCAGTAGATAGTGGCTGTAAATCTACCCACTCACCGTTTTGATTTTCTGCTTGAGGGTTATGATGGAATAAAGATATTCCAGTGTATAAGAAAGGAGTCCATGTATATAAAGGGTTTCCAATTTCATATGGAAGAAAATTAAATTCTATTTGCCCTGAAAGCTCAAATATAGAAGATTTAAAATGTAATCCTCTTGCTTCTGCAATAGTATCTCCTGATTGCCTCTCGTCAGAGTTTAATGTTAGATATAAGGCTTCTGCTTTGTAGGAAAAACGATTATCAATATTTTTTCTTACAACTAATCCAGCAGTTGCAGATGCCTGGTTAAAATGATTTTTATTTAGATCTCCTAAATAATATGAAGCGCCTCCGATTAATCCTACTTCTGTATTTTCTTTGTATTGGGAAGAAGCGCTAAAAGCATTTAGTATAAAAATAATCAATAAAAACCTTGTTATATTTTTTGACGTTATAAGTTTTAATTTGTTCATTATATTGTCTGTATTTTGCAAATATACTTATTCTATAATTTTAACTAAGAATTATTAACTTCTTTTATCTAATCCCCACATTAGTTTATTTCTGATTGTTGTTGTAAATGAGTTGTTTTGAGGTTGAACAAGTTTTATTTTAAAATTTGCTTTTTTTATAATAAGCTCGGTTGAGCTATCAAAAGATCTAGATCTAGAATCTAATGATACTAGGGCTAGTTGATCTCTATCTTCAACTTTAAGTTTTATTATACTATTATCATCAATCACAATAGGGCGAACATTTAAATTATGGGGAGCATTAGGGGTAATAATGATGTTATTAGTTCCAGGCATAATAATAGGACCACCACAACTTAATGAATATCCAGTTGATCCTGTTGGTGTAGATATAACTAATCCATCTGCCCAATATGTATTTAGGAAATCATTGTCTACAAAAGCATCTACTCTAATCATTGATGATGTGTCTTTTTTTGAAACAGCTACTTCATTTAACGCAAAATTTGTTTCTTTAAATAAGTTATTATTTGTTTTAAGCTCAAGCAGTGTTCTCTCATTTATAGTGTAGCGATTTTTTATTATATCATTAACAGCATCTTCAATTTGATCTGCGGAGATACTTGAGATAAATCCTAATCTACCGGTATTTATACCAAGAATTGGTATATCAGAATCTTTTATATAAGTTACTGCTTTTAAAAGAGTTCCGTCTCCACCAATACTAAATAGAAAATCGGTATAATCATCTCCTTTTAACCCTTCGTGGGTATTGAATGTCTGATGCGTTTTTTTAAAGCGAATATTTTTTTTTAAGAATGAGTAAAACTCTTCTTCAATTATTAGTTTTACATGTTCATTTTCAAGCTTCTTGATTAGATGCTGGATATATTTCTTAAAATGTTCGGGATATTTACTACCTAATAGAGCTATTGTCATAATTCAGTTATTCCAAATTTAAAATGTAAAAGTAAACCTTTTTATGGATTTAAGAATTTCATTAAAGATTCATATCTGTCTAAGAAATCTCCATCATCATCTTCCTCTTTATAAGAAGCGCTTACAATATATTCATATCTTTCAAAATCTCTAATAATTGACTTTATATCTCGTTTATTAAGTTTTAGAGTAACTTCTATCTTCATAGATCCTGGCTGAGAAATTATATATGAACTTAGTATTTTAACATTATTTCCTTCTACAATACTTGCAATTTCAGTTAGTGAATAATCAATATGATTCATTTCTAGTACAATCACACCTCCTTGAGATTTTATTGTTTCAGAATTACCAATAGTATAGAGGAGTTTTCTTCCTGTTATTACACCTTTATATAGATTATTTTCATCTAGAACAGGGACAACAGAGAGATTATTTTTTTCCAAAACCTCAATAATATCAAATAGATGCTGATCATATCTCACATGTGGAGAGGCTATATTATTTAAGTGTTCAGCAATGTATTCATCAGAAGAGTCCCAATTAAGAATTTCTTTATCTGATATAACACCCAAAAAGTAAGTTCCTCTTACAATGGCCATATGGTTAATGCGAAAAACATCCATCATTTCTAAGGCCTTTACTCCACTTTCTTCTGGATGAATACTTTCAATTCTAGAAGAAATAAGTTTGTCTGCTTGCATTAAGCAAAGATACTATTTTTTACTTTTGCATTTAGTTATGATAAGATTGAGTGTTAATATAAATAAGATTGCAACTATCCGAAATGCTAGAGGAGGAGAACACCCCTCAGTTGTTGAAGCTGCTGTTAAATGTCAGCAATATGGTGCAGACGGAATTACTGTACATCCAAGGCCTGATGAGAGGCATATTACACGAGAGGATGTGTATGCTATACATTCAGCTATTAATACTGAGTATAATATAGAGGGATATCCTAGTTTAGAATTTATTGACATGGTAATTGAGGTGAAACCTGACCAAGTTACATTAGTTCCAGATGCACCAAATGTTATTACGTCTAATGCAGGATGGGATACAATAAAATTTCAAGATTTCTTAAAAGAGGTAATAATGGAGTTTAAACAAAATAATATAAGAGTATCTGTATTTGTTGATCCTAAGATTGAGATGGTTGAAGCGGCAAAAGAATGTAAAACTGATCGAATAGAGCTTTATACAGAGAATTATGCAACAAACTATTTTGCTAATAAAATAGAAGCAGTTAAACCATATATAGAAGCAGCAAAGAAAGCTCATGAGTTAGATTTAGGAATAAATGCAGGACATGATTTAAATTTAGAAAACTTACAATATTTTGCTAAAGAGGTTCCAAATCTAGCAGAAGTTTCTATTGGCCATGCATTAATTAGTGATGCGCTTTATTTAGGAATGGAAAATACAATTCAAATGTATAAACGATTATTATAAATGAAACTTTTCTCTAAAATAATGGGGGATTTTCCAGATGACATGATTATACTTCATGGTTTATTTGGCATGAGTGATAATTGGAACTCTTTAGCAAAGAGATTTGCAAAAAAGATTAATGTACATCTGTTAGACTTAAGAAATCACGGAAGGTCTCCTCATTCTGAAGATTTTGATTATAAGGTTATGACTCAAGATGTATTTAATTATATCCAAGACTATTCACTTGATAAACCTATTATACTAGGACATTCTCTTGGAGGAAAGATTGCCATGAATTTTGCTTTTTCATATCCCGAAAAAATAAAAAAATTAATAGTTGCAGATATTTCTCCTAGAGAATATGATATTGATTTTCATTTAAATTTATTGAGCATCTTAGATAATTTACCCTTACAAGATTTTCAAAAAAGAGAAGAAGTTGATAGTGCTCTTGCTTCTGCTATTAAAAATAAACAGGTAAGATTATTTTTATTAAAAAATCTTTACAGAGATGAAAATAATATGTTTCACTGGAGGTTTAATATTAAAGTTTTACTTAGAAAATTAGTCAATATAAAAGAAGCAGATTTTATAAGAGGTTCTTGTGACGTAAAAACCTATTTTATAAAAGGAGAAAAATCTGATTATATAAATGATAACGACTGTCTTTTAATTAACAAGCATTTTTCAGATGTTGAAATTACATCTATTGAAGATGCTGGACATTGGTTACATGCTGAAAATCCAGAGGCTTTTTACAATAAAGTAATAGACTGTATATCAGAATAGTTCTCTATAATTTTACTATTTGTCCTTGCTCTGCAATATTGAACCCCTCCTTTATCACTTGTGCTCTAGCAGAACTTCCAGCAATTAATAAAGGATTAGTATGATTAAAATGTGTAAAGTGTATTTTTTCTTTTTCTGATTTTGATAGATCGGAGAAAATAGACATACTTTCTTTAACAAATGGATGAGGGATTTCACTCATATCTCGTTCTAATTCCCCATCATTATAAAATGTTCCATCTAAAAAGGCATAGTCTATTTCTTTTATTAAAGTTTTAATATTTACATCCCACTTTTCCCATTTATCAATATCAGGGATAAACAATAATTTTTTCTTATTTGTGATAATCTTATAACCAACAGTTTCAGAGTATTCATCTCTATGAGGAACAAGCAAAGGAGTTACACTTATCCTCTCATTAAGCGTTATTAAAGAGTCATTTTGGATTGATTTAATATTGATATTATTAATTTTTACTAGTTGATTCCATGGAGCTTGTGTTTTGATAAAATTTCCCATTCTTGGCATACAAAAAACCGGCAGATTAGAACAACCCATTACTTCTCTTCCAAATTGTAATAAACCCGTGTAATGACCAATATGTGCATGCGTAATAAATACACCAGAAATAGGATTTATATTTGATATTTCTTCTAATAAGTTTAATTGAAACTTTATATCAGGGGTAGCGTCAAATATCCATTGTTGTTTAGTTACAGGATCAACAATTGCTAAAGAACTTATATATCTTCTTTTTGTATAATCTTTCCAGGCTTCTTTACAACAATCTTTTTCACAACCTGCTTGTGGATAGCCAGCATCTTGAGCGACCCCAAGCACTACAGCGTATGGTTCTTTGTTCTCATTCATTGGTTTTTTACAAGCTAATATGGTTAGTATGATGACACATAGTATGACTCTCATTATAGTATTTTTTCAAAACAATAATACTCATTTTTGCCTGGCTTAAGATTAATTTCTCCTAATAATCTATATCCTAATTTTTTGTAAAACAACATGGCTTTAGGGTTACCTGAATATGTGTCTAGTCTAACGGAATTGAATTTCTTTTTTTTTGCTAATTTTTCAGCAAATAACATTAATTTTTTTCCTATTTTTTTTTGCCAATATTCTTTTTTTACTGCTAGCCTGTGTACAACTAAGAACAGATTAGTATTATTTAACCATTTAATAGTTAAGTATGTTTTATCTTGTTTTTGATCAATATTAATTCCACCAATTATTTTTTTATTTATTATGGCGATAAAGTAAGTTCCTGCTTTTATATCTTCTTTAATTACATTACTATTGGGATACGTGTCGTCCCATTGATCAATATTATTTTCTATCATACCCTTTACACAAGAAGAATACATTGACATGATTCCTTCTAAATCATTGATATGTGCTTTTTTTATTATCATCCTAGTAATAAGTTACATCCTCTAATATCTGAATTAGAGAACCTTCCAATTATACTAAAACAATTATTCTCAAAAGCTATTCCTAAATCTTGGGTTGCTATAAATGGGCAAGAATATATATTTGCTAAGTCGATTATGTTAATACCCCCTCTTTTATTATTTTCAATAATTGATAAAGGATCATTGACATCTCTAATTAATATTTTCATCCATGGGGGAGACTGAAAAATGTTATTTCCATTTGAGTAGCATTGTGATAATAATTCTGTCATCCCATATTCAGAATGAATATTATCAAGCTTAAATGAATCTTTTAAAATATTATGGACTTCTTCTTTTAACAGTTCTTTTCTTGTACCCTTCATCCCACCTGTTTCTATAATTGTAGTGTAGTTTAATTTTTCAGAAAATTTCTTTGCAAAATCTATTAAAGCATATGTAACTCCAAACAGGATTGTTTTTTGTTTTTTATTTTCTAAATCCTCTATTGTTGATGAAAGTTTAGGATAATCTTGTAGATAATACCCACTCTTTTCATGTTGGTTAATTTCTAAGAGTCTATCAATCATATATATTAGTGAAGATTGTTTGTTTTCTTGATAGGAAGGAAGTAATGCGATTAAACAATAATCATTAATTTCTCCATAGAATTTTTTAAATGTTTCAAGAAAAGATCTTTCGTATAGTGATAAATCAGCAATTAAATGCTTGCTTTTTTCTCCTGAAGTTCCACTACTAATAAATGTTTTTTCAGCTTTTTCATTTTTACATATAATAGAATTTGTTTTGAATAGTTCAATAGGGAGAAAAGGGATTTCATATATATTTTGCGGTTTATTTCCTTTTAATATATGTGAAGCGTATTTACTATATATAGGGTTTTCTTTGCTTTGGTAATCAAATGCCTTTAAACAAAGAGAATGAAAGGAGCTTTCATCACAATTAAATAGTTCATCTATAAAGGCTTTACTCATAAAGACAAAATTAGGAGAATAAAAAAGGTGATACAATATTGTATCACCTTTTTTTATTTATCTATTTTATTTCTTAGAACTTATATTCTAGATTGACATAAAAAGTTCCTATTTCTTCTGCTTCTGGAGCATCTTCAAGTGTTTCGGCTTGTGATGTTTGCATATTGATAGACATCTTAAGTCCTTTAGTAATTTGTCTCTCAACACCCATTATTTGAAACATTCCATCTCCTGATTGAATAGCATGAATTTCATTTATTCCTTCATCATCGGTAGACATAATATCTCTTCTTACGAAAAATGTATAATTCCCCATATTCATAGAACCATAAAGAGAAACTAACTCACGCTTAATATCACTAATTATATTATTTTGATTCTCCATGCTACTCATTTCAGCTCCAAGTATGTAATTGCTATTTTTATATACAATAGCACCAGTTGTAATTGTTTGTTGATCATATATTACAGAGTCAATAGAGCTAGGCACATTATCTATAAATAACCTTCCAGAGATCTTGTCATTTAATTTTATAGTTACACCGGCTCCAGTTCTAAAGAGTCCGTCAGATTGAGTGTTTTTATATCCTTCTCCATTTACCATCTGAGCATCTATACTTATCATATCAGAAATCTTAAAGGTTCCGCTTACTCCAGCATCAGCTGAATTAGCCCACTTATATTTGTCTAAAGCAGATTTCTCAATATACCTTTTACCCCAAGCTTTTTCCATAAACTTAAAGTTCTTTGTTCCTATCATACCAAGATCTAATGATAGTTGGTCAGAAGCTTTATAGTTTAAAGAAGCAGTTTTTAGAAATGCTGTGTACTGAGATCCTCCACTGTTTTTACCCACATCAAGTGTTACTTTTGCTGCAAAACCATCAGCAAATTTATAGCTATATCCAAGGTATGTTCTTTTAATTTCAAATTCCGCATAGTCCTCTTCCATAGAAGAATTATAATTTGCAAATACCTTTACAAAAGGCTTACCTTCTTGGCTAATTGCAATAGAGGAAAAACTCACAACTATTGCTAAAATTAAAGTTATTTTTTTCATTATTTTTTTAGTTTATTTTATACTACAATTATTAAATTACTGCAAATTTACACTTGCTACTAGTAATTTATGTTAAGCCAATGTTATTTTAATGTTAAAATCCAATTCTAGAGAAAAACTTCACAATTCCTTTAGCAAACTCTTGTGGTATACTTTCAAACATTGCTGATACTGTTAGTTGATCATTTACACCAATAGCAATAGCAATAGAAATAACAAGACCAATCAAGGCGTATGACGCGTCTTTAACGCCGAGTTTAATACTTTTCCAAATACTATTGTCGCCTGTTTTCATAATAGCCATTCCTAATTCTCTTCCAGCTAAAAGACCAATAAACACCCAAGTAGTACTCATAGGAACTTGCGAGTGTAGTTTGAAATAAAATAATATAACACAGTAGATAAGGTCAATAAGGGTTGCAAACCTAACATCTGTCACAACTGATTTTTCAGTTACAATTTTTTGTATTCTTCCTCCTTTATAATATAGAAGGAGACCAAGACCTATAACTACTATAGAGGTAAATCCAACAAACTCTCCTGTATTTAAGCTTCTTGGCAAGTAAACAGCAATATTAGCAGCATCTTGCATTAGCCAAACAGACCATAGAGTACCTGAAGTAATCCATTGCGCTATTGTCCATCCAAACTTTGCTTCACCAGTGAAATATTTTTTAGCAGTTTTTGCAACAAGTAAAAAGAAGAATAATCCCATTAAAAAAGAAAGGATATAACCACTCATACTTTTAGCAAGAACTCCTCCTACCGCAGCAGGTGATGCAGCAAATGATGTAAGTAAAATAAAAGTAGTAGAAACAGGCATCCTTAACCTTGTTAAGATTAATAGGAATATTGGGGCAGCTACTTGTAGAAAATGGAATTCTGTGGGGGCCACCTCAAATCCTTTAGAAGCTAATCTTCCATGACTAACATCTCCCCCTAATGTAAGCCAGCTATATAGCATTGTAAAAAAGAATATTCCTCCAATAAAAATCCAGAGGACCCACCATTTTTTATCTTGGTTAGAGGCAATAAATGTCCCTATTGTCTGGATACTATCATTTGCAATTGCTGCATAAGCAGCAAATAAAAAGCCAGCCCACATCGCATATTGAGGATATGGAGTAACAAACATTGCAAGGATAAAAGAAAGACATATGAAACTTAAAAATCTGTGTTCGCTTTTAGGAAACCATACAACTTCAGGATACCCAAAAGCACGAAATATTTTCTTCATTTTTAATTATTAAAGTGAATTAATAATCTGTATTTTTTCTACTTATAGAGCAATAAAGAATACAGAGATCATAATTGCTAAGTATACAACTGATGAAAGATCTATTTTTTTGATTGTTTTTTCCATTATATAAATTACTATAATTTTTTTATT
>MDTD01091253.1_pt1 | contig 10316 bp, 18 predicted proteins | sample 811221 | NCBI WGS metagenome assembly MDTD01 (sample SAMN05326646, study PRJNA326480) | marine metagenome | isolation source: seawater | place: Pacific Ocean: South West | collected 2011
CAGAGTTGTACTATCTGAATAGCGGTGGACGAAGGGGTTTTACAAGACTTTGCCTGATGAAGCGAGCGGTGCTTATAGCCGGAGTTCTGTTGCAAAATACTGTGATTGCCGAGCGCTTGGTGTATCAGTGGAAAGAAAAATTTGATCACCCGATGTCCGTAATCCAGTGTGCGATGGAGGCACACCCGTGGCCAAATCATTCGAGTTATCGAGACGCAGTTCTTGAGTCGGGTGGTGACGATGAAGACGCTGGGGAGATGTTTGACAGTCATTATTCTGTGGATAACCTGCACACGTTGTATCAAACTTAGAGGGTGAGGAAAAGATTTCCTCTGTGCGGAAAAGATTTCCAGTTATAAAAAATTAGCGACTGTGCTAACGGATTGAGTATCGATAAAAATTATGAAAGGAAACAATTTGTAAAATGTATGAAGATCTCAATCTCGATGCCGATGATCACGAGTTAAGCAAGTTGGGCGCACGTTACATGTGTAATTACGCAATCGTCGAAGCCCTGACGGAAATTCGCGAAGAAGTGAAAGCGGAACATGGTGAAAGCGGTCTCGATGAAGTTAACCAAAAAATAAAAGAGGCGAGGGACGCCCTCTATAAATAATCGCCCCAATAGCAAAGGGGGAGCATAACGCTTCCCCCCTCACATAATACGCAAAGGACACCATATCTCTCTACGTACAGGGTTTTGCTACTACGCGAATGGGCGGGTGGCAAGACCTTTTTTTTCGCAGATGTGATACTATAACAATACGCGATAACTAAAGTTTGTTGTCATGCTTTCTTACGACAGCCGTACACCACTCCAAAAGCTCTTCGAGTGTCATATCAGACTTGAGGGAGTTTGCTCGAGCGGTGACTAGCCACACGTTGTCGAGCGTGTAGCCACGCTCGTTGTCGATGCGGTCGGGAGACGCCGCGTACTGTTTTTCAAGACGATCTTCCGACGAGCCAAGCGTCATGTCGAAACCTGTGAGGGCGCACTTGCCATCTTGATCGTCGTACATCTGGAATATGTCGTCTTCACTAATGTCGCAGTCAAACATTTTTTTACGGGCGCTCTTGTTCATGTCGAAGACCATGTGCCGCACTCGTGTCTTCGGTGTTTTGTTGTAAACACGGACGCGCTTCAAGAAGCAACTACTACACTCGTTGCATCGCCAACGATTGTTAGTCAATCGGAACTGATCAATGGGCTTCTCTACGTGGCAGGTCTTGCAAACTTTAGTTTCCAAATTTCATCCATACCGCCGCCGCTATGAAGGACAGTATCGCCAACGTAGACGCTTTAAGGAGTGTCTGGAATACGGTCGATTTGCAGGCTCGCCAGTCGTCGATTAGTTTTCGGAGGTCATGGATGTCGCGGCCCGCGTCTTCATCCTGTAGCCCGATGTCGGACAAGGCTTTACGTGCGCCGTGTTCGGCTGCTTTGTTTAGTAACGCGATTAGTCGGGGGTCGTCGTATTCCATTCGCGCATAGTGTCGGGTAACACATCGCACGTCGTCCCACTACAGCACTCATCTACATTTTTATGGCACAACAGACATGCCAAATGACCATGAACGTAGTGGGTAGGGGCGTTAGGTGTCTGGCAAAAGGGACATCTGGTTATCGTCGTCAACGGGGCTTTCATCCAACTCAAGTGTCTTGATGTAACCCTGAGACCTATACACTATTTCCAACATGTCTGTGAAGTCGCTTAAACGTAAGGCCACGATGCTGTCTTCAAGTTTCTCCTGGCTTCTTCGTGTTATGACCACAGGTACGTCGGGTGACTGTCGCTTGAAGACGTTGCCTATCGCTTGACGGAGCGCCTCTCGGATGTTCAGCTTTTCTGTTCGCTTTGCCTCCACGAAGACGAGGGGCAATCCGATGAGGTCAGCTCCGCCAGCGTTGAGGGACGTGTAGCCGCCCCCTGAGAGAGGGGCGCGTGTTACGCGCTCCGTTCCCCCGAATAGGTTTACGTTGAACCAACGGGCTAAGTCGCGTTCAAACGTATCCCCCTTGCGCTTGAGGGATTTACCTGTCAGCCGCTTAGAGATCGTAAGGACTTTCACTAGGCTGGGCTTCACGACAAGGCGTACAAATATATTGCCACTTAGGTCGCGGCTTCTTGATTCCGCAGATGATACACGGTCGTGTCCATGTGCCATCATTCTTGGTTTTGCTCGTTTGATACTTCGCCGCTGGATAGACAGCTATGCCTTCGCGATGAAGGATGCGCTTGAGCGTGTCCACGCAACAGCCTACTTCCTGTGCCATAGCACGTAATGTCATTTGATTTGATCTAAAGGTTTTTTCGAGCCACACCAAATCCGCTTTCACGGTTGGATGTGCAGGCATTTACCCTCCGAAAGTTTGTCAATAGATAAATTATATTTATGGGAAAACATAGAAAATTGCAAGTGCGATAACTTTTTTTCTTGACAGGCCCAAAAATCGACCCCTATATATATATTAACAGGGGTTAACGAACGCTGATGCTTCGCATCGCTCTCTTAATACAAGTTAACTACAAGTAACTTGGGTTAACATATAGTTATTAAGTGTCCTCGCAGAGCTTTGCAAAGCTGAAAAGTTTTCCCTTTAACACTCGAAAATCGATCTAGGAAGCCCCTCACTTTATAACTGTCGGTGAGGGGTTTTTTTCATATGTGGTTGAGGATCTCTACTACCGTTGCCGCTTTTTCTGAAGACAAGTGACGACGAGCGGCTGAACGTATACTGTCTCTTACACTGCTCGAGGGCGGTATTCCCTTCTTCCTCCAAGTTAGGATTGTCTTTCCTGTGACACGCTCCATCAAGCAGGCGTCAGCCATGCGCTCATGACCGCCAAACAGTTGGATGATCTGCACGACATACGGATCGCCAATTTGAATAGTTTCCTCAGAAATCTTTTTCAAATCTTCTCGAAGTTCATCTGGTGTCATCGTAGCCACTCCTGTATCTGCCTGACGGACAGGTTGTACTCACGAGATATGTCTTCAATGCTCGAGCCGTCCTGCTCCGCGAGCCACTTGATCCTGCCACGCAACGGTGTAGACGCGATAATCAGGGGCTTGCCATCGACCAACGCTTCTCCGAACCCGATGTAACATGTGCGGTGTGCCTCCGTGCGTGAGCGCACCTTCCCGTAGCTGACGCGTATAGCGGTGGACATTCGTATTGCCTCTTTATCTCTGTCTTCTCGACGCGTTCTTATGTCATCGAGTATTCTCCAGCCAGCATCATCGATGACGCCCCTGACTTCTTCAGCCCGCTGTCTACCATCTTCCGTATCCGCGAAAATTTGTGTTACGCGCATCTGGGTTTCCAGTAACGTGAGTTGGTTTGTAGACCCAGCTTCAGTCCCGGTCGTCGGTGAAGACGACCCGGTTGTTTGCTGGGGCTTGTTGGCGTGATGTATGCCTATCACCGAGAAGCCTGCGTTACGAATTGTCAACAGTACGTTGTTGACGATTGCCCAATCCTGCGACCTGTTTTCATCGAACCCACTGAACGCTGTGCGTAGTGTGTCGATCACGATCACGTCTGCTTCATGCGCTCGCGCATTCGCGAGTACCTCACGCAGGCCGTCATCACTACGCAGGTCCAATATCTTTGCTTCCTTATTCGCTGGCGAATAGACGGCAAATCCTTCATCGTCTTCTGGCCTGCCGAATGTTTCGTGGAAGAGGTCGAGCCTGTCTACAATTTCTCCGAGCGAGTTTTCAAAGTCGAGGTAAAGTACACGACCACCCTTCGGCATGTTTTCATACACAGCGAAGTCACGCCCACATGCAAGCGCGTACATCATGTGGCCAACGAAGAGAGACTTGCCGTGTCCCGAGTAGCCGTACACTTGTGCGATGGTTGGGTGTTGAATCGCGGGATACATGAGGAAGCGTTCTTTGCCGAGGGATTTTCTGACCTCCGCCGCATTTCTTCTGGTAACAAGAGGCTGGGCTACAATGGGATTTTCATTCGGCAGCACAGGTTCTTTTTTGTGTATGAAGTTCCCGTGTTCGTCGTATCGCCAAGGTTTCTCACGCATGTCTTTCTCAACGACGCTGTTACAGATGGTGAGAACCTCGAACTCAGATAACGGTTCCTCCATATACTCTTCGCAAATTTTCATTGCCCTCATGAATAGCTCACCTTCAGCAGGCGACACGCCATCCGACACGAGCTTGCCAACAAGTCGGGTAAGCGTGGCGTTTCTACCGCCAGTGCTGATTGCCCCACCCATGTCTTTGATCTCGTCCTCAACAGATTTTCTTTGTCCGCTATCGACGGAAACGTGTCCCAGAGGTGGAAGCTGACCTTGGTTAAGGAGTGCAATTACCTCCTGATCCGTAACGCCAGTGACATCTTTGGGGAAAGTCCTGACCTGCCATACTTTATCTGTGGCAATTTCGTCGTAGTCTACGATCCACTCGTAGGTCTTGCCATCTTTGCGTCTGCTTGGCGGGAGTACGCACACGCCTCCATCACCTCTGAAGTCCAGCCCGTTGACCTCGGGCCATGTGAAGTCATGCTTGGATACGTTCGCCCCGACTTTATTCGGGAACCTCTGTGAGCCGTCATGAAGCCAGTAGTAGTGAATACCTTTTCTGGTTTGAACCATAACATTTGAAGAAAGCCCAAGCTCTTTAGCTTTTGTTACCGCATCCTCGTTGTCACAGTCTACGACAACGACGCCCGATAATTTCCCTGTCACCAGCAGAAGATCAAAGTCGTGAACGACGCCGTGTTTTGTAGTCACGCCGTTGTTGAACCATTCCTCTACCTGTTCTTCAGTGGTTGGTTCCGTTTGAAAATCTTTCCACGGGATAAGAGCCTCTTTACCCATCGGTGAGCAGGGTATGAAAGACCAGCCACGATCAAGATATTCATAGGCGGCATTATAAAGTCTGTCTAAATGATCTAATAATTTGTCCTCGTATTCGCTCACGTCAATCCTCCACAATGTACTTGTGAAGATCCACGTCATAGTGGTGAACGACTTTAGCTAATGAGTTGCCATTGATGTCGCCATTCTTCATCCATCGGTAGACAGATGTGAAGTGCATTCCGATTTCGTTGGCCACACTTTCAGGCTTTCCGCAATCGGTGATGAGTTTTTGTAAGTCTAAATGAACCATGTTTCTCCAATCTCTTTGGTTATAGTTTGACTAAATACAACATTATTTGTTTTTGTGCTAGACAATAAATATATAAAATAGTATATCTAGCCAACCAAAGGTATAGCACCGAAACAAAAATGGAGAATAAATTGAATGATGAAGAAATGAGGGAGTGGGGCATGAAGCCTGCACTCTCACAAGACGACTTAGAGTTCATTGCTTTGGCAAATGAGTTCAGAGATTTTCAAGAACGCTACGACAACATCAAAGAAAAACTATCATCGTTGAAGGACCAGCTTCTTACGAAGGTTCCCGAAGAGATAGGCGATGTCGTTAAGGATTGTGGAGGCATCAAGCTTACGGTTTCTCGTCCCGAGAACTTCGAGTGGGATGCAGACATAATGCAGGAGATCTTCTCGTCTGACGAAGAGCTTCCGAAGCACATCACGAAGCGTCTCGTCGTCTACAAGAAAACATTTCACAAGCTGTCAGATGAAGACAAAGAGCGTCTGATGCCTGCCCTTACGCGTAAGCCGGGGCCAGCGAAACTTAAAGTGGAGAGCGCCATTGTTTAAAAGTTTGAAGACAAGCGGCGAAGAGGTACGGCGAGCGCAGAAAGCCTTGCTCTACGGTCATCATGGTTGGGGCAAGACCACACAGGCTTTGCACCTACAGGAGTTGTACGGCAAGACATTCATCATGTCAGGTGAAGCTGGGCTGTCGTCGCTCAGTCATGTTGACATCGATTACCTCGTGTTTAATTCGTGGCACCCATCGGTGAAAAACAACGCCAAGGAAGGCAAGCACTCGTTGCTTGAACTCCGAGACATCATTAACAGCGATGACTTCAAGTCTCAGAATTACAAGGTGATTGTCTTTGACAGTTTAACGGAAGCATCTGACATGTTGCTTGCCGAAGCCAAGTACCTTCACCGCAAAGACAAGAATGGTTTTGCTGTTTGGGAGACATTCGCAACCGAGATGATCTCATACTGCAAGTGGTTCCGTGACTTAGACTACCACGTTCTCGTTACCTCTCTGGCAAAGGAAGAGAAGAACGACAACGGAGGCACGGAGTACTGGCCTATGGTGGCTAACAACACGACGAGAAAACAACTCCCTGGAATTTTCGATAACGTCTTCGCTGGCGTCAGGGTTACTGAGGACGATCTTGACGAAGAAGGCAGGTCTCAGGGTGTTCGTGTCGAACGGTTCATCGTGTGTGATCAGTGGGGTGGTTGGCATTGCAAGGTGAGAGATCCGCTACGCAGGTTAGCCACAGTTGAGCGCACAGGAAGCATCGCTGAATTATACAAAAAAATGGAAACAACAAAAATCAAAGGAGAAGCATCATGAGTGAATGGTCATTCAAAAATTTAAATTTATCACAGGTTTCGCAGGAAAGTGTCGGAGTACCAGTAGGCGAACACGTATGCAAGATTGTACACGCCGAAGTTAAAAAATCTGGAACCAAGGCAACTCTCTACGTGCAGTTTCAAGCACCTAACGGGGCAAAGTTCTACTCGTTCTGTAAGGTACATGATTCAGACACGTCAGAGAGAAAACGCAGAGGTACGGAGATCGGTCAGAGTAGGCTGAAGTCAATCCTCACACACGGCGGTCATCCGAACCCCGACAATCCCGGCGACATAAACACACTACTTGGTCTCGAGGTGGGCGTTCGCTTGGCTTATCCAACAGATGACGATGGCAATAGATTAGAATGGGAGAGAAACGGTAAGAGCGGCTTAGAACAAGCACAGCCTCTCGAGTTCGGAGCGTTCTACACTCCTGTTGCTTATGATCAAGTTGAGAACGGTGTCGATAAAGCTCCTGTGATTGTTGTGGAAGAAGACATAGCCACCAACGGTACAGGTGCGCCACCTGACCTAGACGACAAGATCCCATTTTAATGGATGCGTGGCGCGAAGCTCTCGTCGTTTTCATTTTCCTTTCCATCGGCCTCTGGGCGTGGAAGGCAAAAGGGCAAGAGCGAGTGCCATGTGTTGACAGGGAAGTTGCTCAACAAAATCTGGCAAAGGTGGGCGAAAGGCCCACCTTTATCGGTTTAAGCAACCGAGGTCATTTAACAACATTGTTTGTAAACAAAACGACAGGCCTCTGGACAGCCACTTACATCACCGCAGACGGAATGCTGTGTATTGTAGACGTAGGGGCTTTTGCTCAAATTTCACACACCGACAAAGAAGCGACGTATGAGCGGCGATGACATAATCGCGCAGGCTATTGACGGTCTGAAGAAGGAGAGGGGGCCAGCCCGACAGTACATTGGGGCAAGTGGTATAGGCCAGCCATGTGATGCGTATCTCGCGTTCAGCTTGCGTGGGTTTCCTGACACTACCCCGAGCGCACAGCTTCTACGAATATTTCGGGAGGGTCACCGCATTGAAGACCAAGTTGTTGCCGACCTGAAGGAGGCAGGGTTCTGGGTTTCAGAAGTTGATCCCGTGACGAAGAAACAATACGAGTTCAAAGAGTATGGCAATCACGTTATAGGACACGCTGATGGCGTGATCTCGCTGGAAAAGCACGAGCCGTCTTCAACTGAAGTTGCACTGCTCGAAATCAAATCTATGAATGATGCGAAGTTTAGGAAGTTCAAGAGCGATGGCGTCAAGGTTAGCCATCCTGCCTACAACTCCCAAGTACAGATGATGATGGGCCTGTCAAATGGACGTTACAAGAAGGCAGTACTTGTGGCTTACAACAAAAACACATCTGCGTATGCCAGCGAAATCATCCCGTTCTCCGATAAGGACTTCGACTTCATCAAGGCTCGCATACAAATCGTGATCTCTAACGAAGCGAGAAAAATAGCCAAAGACGAAACGGATTGGAGGTGCAGGTCTTGTTTCAAGACGGATGCGTGTTGGGGAAAGGTAACGCCAATAAAAGAGTGCGCTTCGTGCATGTTCTCAGCCGCAGATCCCGAGGAACGATGGCACTGCATGAAGCACGACAGGCGGGCATCAGAGATCTGTGACGACTACGAGATTTACAGGCCGAAGGACAGGTAATGCAAAGCAATAACGAATGGCAAGACGATTGGATAAAGGAACGCGAGACATGGGGATGGCTTGGGAAGCCACCAGACTGCGTGATCAGGCAACGAGGCGAGATATGGGAGCAGTGGATACATCTATCCAAGCGAGCGAAGTCCGTAGCGAACATGAGGTACTCGAACGCAAAGGTTCAGGCTGCCAAGGAAATCGATGAACGTAGACAAGAAATTATTAACAGAGCGGAGAAACTTAGTGGATGATTATTTAGATAACCTTCTCGATAGGAAAGAAGAGCTTGCCAGCGAGATGGCAAAATTTGAAGCCATCATTAACGGCATAGAATTTAGGCTATCGCACATACCCGACCAGACCAAAGATGAGATCGTCAAGGCGTGTGACAAGGCCGCCTACACATACGCGGCTATGGCGTCGGTGAAGGGCAAGCTTGCACGCGTAGACACGGAGATCACGCTGTATGAAGAAACCTGACCACAACCCGAAGACGGAACAAGGCATGAAAAAGTGTCCTGTTCAGCTTGTTCCTGCACAAGCCATACGTGAGGAAGCGGAGGCAATGAGGCACGGAGCGGAAAAGTACGGGGAGTGGAACTGGCGCGTAGACGGACCGATCAGCGCGTCCATCTACTACGGTGCCGCAATGCGCCACCTCATGCTTTGGTATGAGGGAGAAGATTTAGATATTGAAAGTGGGCAATCCCACTTAGGTCACGCGAGGGCATGTCTTGCGATCATCATCGATGGCCTTACGACAGGAGGTCTCAACGACGATCGTCCACCTCACTTTACAGGAGATAAAAAGTGACGACGTGCGAAAAGACCCGTGTAAAAGTCCATGACGCTGTGCGTCATATGGATGGGCGGGAAGGATACGTTCTCGAGGTATGTGATCAGGGCTACACTGTTGCATGGGTCAACGGATCGCGTAGCCCAAAGCCTATTAAAGAAGGCTACCTCGAGCGCATCAAAAACGGTCTAACTTCTTTTGCTGGGCCGAGGTGATTTCTTAACCACGGCTACAGGATCGATAAGGGGCATGGTTCTGACGTGTGTGTACTTTGCGTCTTCACACGAGCAAGAACACTTTTCTGTCGAACACTTACACTTACCGCAGATGCAATCTTTCATGTCTACCTCCTGTTAGATGGGCGTGATCCAAACCAGAACGTGATACACAGGCTCGTCATGAAGACGACTTCTTCGGCCATCATCTTGGTGGTGTCCCAATCTCCAAACTCGTAGGCCTTCCAGTATATATAGGCGCTTAAACCCATCAGAAGAAATGTTACAGTCGGACGGACCAGCCGTAGTACAGCGCTACACCATCGTGGCGTCTCTCCATACGACGCGTCATGGTCGTAGGCGGCTGTGCGTATGCTCGCGTCCGCGCTCATCTGTGCGATCATGTACTCGCTCTCCATCTCGGCTTGCTTCATGTTGGCCTGTTCTTTGAGAAGGTTCAGTTCGTGTGCATTCTGCGCTAGAAGGGTTTTGTTTTTTTCTTTCGCCTCTAGCCAACCGAATGTTTTGCCGACGATTGTACCGATGAGGCCAATCCCCCCTCCACCAAGCGCCGACCCGAAGAGGCCGCTGACTACGGTTCCTAAAATTTCCACTGTCTACCACCTTGCCCGTCTGGGTCTGTTGTCTACATGAACGAATGTGCGATAGGAGATACCTATGCCCAAAAACCCCGCCATTTCTGCACTACGTATGAGAAGATCTTTCGGCATCGTGAGACGACAATCGAACGCGCGGCTCGGAGAAGTCGGGCTAGAGCGGTGAAAACTGAGAGGTTTGCCACCCACATGAGCATTGTGTATACCGCATCTGCAACACGACGATATGGAAAGCGGTTGATTAAGGATTTCACGTAAAGTCTCCAATTTTTCTAAGGCCTCAGGTTGTATCCAACGGGCTTTCGTACCCTCTGCTACACCGCAGGATCGGCCCTTGCACCTGCACTGCAACTCTGTCCATTTAAAGTGTGGCGATGCGTACTCGCGCTTCAGCAATCTCATTTGTCTCTGCTGTTCCACAACTCGAATAGCGTTCTAACCTTCTCTTGAAGGATTTCTATTTGACCGTGCATCTTCGCAAGAACAATCACGAGCGTGACGAAGCCGAGAGCGATCGGCCAACCTCCCGTTATTATTC
>MDTD01128600.1_pt1 | contig 10316 bp, 10 predicted proteins | sample 811221 | NCBI WGS metagenome assembly MDTD01 (sample SAMN05326646, study PRJNA326480) | marine metagenome | isolation source: seawater | place: Pacific Ocean: South West | collected 2011
GCGCCGGTGCTGTCGGCCATCAAGAGCTTCGACGTGGCCAAAATTTCGGCGTTTGGCATGGGCGCCGTCTTGGGGCTCCTCACCTTCAGCCGAGGGTTGAAATGGTTGCTCGCCACCCACAGACGGCCTGCCCTCGCCACCCTCACCGGGTTTTTGGTGGGGTCCCTTCAAGCGTTGTGGCCCTGGAAAGAAGGCGTCCGCCCGTTGTACACCCACAGCGACGGCCGCGTGGAATGGCTTTTGGTCAACGTCTCTCCAGCGTCCGAGGACGTGTGGGCGGCTGCGGCATGGATGTGCCTCGGGGCCGCCGTGGTGTGGGGGATTCACCGTTGGGGCGAGGCGAACAAGCAAGCTTCCTGACCGTGGCTGGCGTCAAGCGACTTGGACTGATTGGCCACCCTGTGGGCCATTCCCAAAGTCCCCGGTTGTTCGCAGATCGCTTCGAACGGCTCGGACGACACGACGTCACCTACGAGGCGTTTGACCTGCCCGACATCTCCAACTTTCCTGCCTGGTCGCAGGCCCACCCTGACGTGGTTGGGCTGAACGTCACCGTCCCTCACAAGTCTGCTGTGCTGCCTTACCTCCATGGTTTGGGAACCGAAGCCGAACAGATCGGCGCCGTCAACACGTTGGTGCGCACACCCGAAGGATGGGTGGGACACAACACCGACGCTTGGGGATTCCGGCGCTCGATTCAGCCTTTTTTGAAAAACACCCACGAGCGGGCGTTGGTGCTGGGCACCGGAGGAAGCGCCGCCGCAATCATCCGGGCGTTGCGCGACGTGGGCATTGACGTGGTGGCGGTCTCCCGGTCGGGTCGAAGCTCGGAAGGCCGGCTGCACGCGGGCGCGCCCGTGGTCGGCTACGACGAACTCAACCCCGCGCTGATTCAGCACCACTTGTTGGTGGTGCATTGCACCCCGGTGGGCATGTCCTCCAGCACCGAGGACATGGTGGCCTTCCCCACTTCCCACTTGGGCGCGGGACACCTTGTGGTGGACTTGGTGTATTCCCCCCCGCAAACCCGCCTGCTTCGCGAAGCCCAGGCGCAGGGTGCGGTCGTGCTCAACGGCCAAGACATGCTTCGGTTGCAGGCCGACAAGGCCTGGGAAATTTGGGTTGAGGCGGGAGTTTGACCTTGACGCTTCACTGTACTTTTGAGCGAGACCCCAACCATGGCTTCAGACCCCAACACGCTGCCCCCCACGGAACAACCCGGTGCGTTCAACGACCTCCAAAACATGGACGTTCATGAACTCTTGGACGCGATGCACCAAGTGGATCACGACGTCCAACCGGCCGTGGAAGCGGCCCTGCCTGCGCTGGCGAGGCTCGTCGAAGCCTTGGTCCCACGCATGGCTCAAGGAGGACGGCTGTTCTATTTGGGCGCTGGCACCAGCGGCCGCCTGGGCGTGGTCGATGCGAGCGAATGTCCGCCCACCTTCGGGGTGCCCCATGGCGTGGTGGTGGGCATCATGGCAGGAGGCGACACCGCCATCCGCACAGCGGTGGAGGGGGCCGAAGACGACGAAGCGCAAGGTTGGCGGGACTTGGAAACGCACAACCTGACCCAACACGACACCGTGGTGGGCATCGCCGCAAGTGGACGAACCCCTTACGTGGTCGGTGCGCTGAACCAAGCACGGAAACATGGCTTGCTGACGGGATGCGTCACGTGCAACCCAGACAGCCTGATTGTCCGGGCGTGCGACCACCCGGTCGTGGCGGTCACTGGGCCCGAATTCGTGACGGGATCGACGCGCATGAAGGCAGGAACGGCCACCAAACTTCTCCTCAACAGGCTCACGACCGCTGCGATGGTCCGACTCGGTCACGTGCAAGGCAACCGCATGGTGGACATGCAGCTGTCCAACGCCAAGTTGGTGGAACGTGGCTCCAGAATGGTCTCCGATGCCACGGGGTTGAACATGGAAGAAGCTGAAGCGCTTTTGTTGTCCCACGGCAGCGTGCGCGCCGCCGTGGCGGCCCACAAGGACTGACCCATGCACGCTCTTGAACCCTACTACGCCTGGCGCAACCACTACGTGGCGAGCCAAGATCCCCAAAGTCCGTTTTACGACCGGGTGTACAACGAGTTTGCTTACCACCTCAAGGTCTACAACCACTTCATCCACCCGCAGTGGGATGAGTTTGGAAGCCAAACGCTCTACACCAAGATCCTCTACGCCGATTACGACGAGGGGTACGCCATCTTGGAATTCATCGGCGAGTGGAACGATTGCCTGTTCAACGACATCATGCTGCTCAAGCGAGAAGTCATTGACCCGTTGATGGCCGGCGGGGTGACCAAGTTTGTGCTCATTGGCGAGAACGTCCTCAACTTCCACCACAGCGACGACGCGTACTACGAAGAGTGGTTCGATGAAGTGGTGGAGAACGACGGGTGGATTGCCCTGCTCAACTTCCGTGAACACGTGTTGGCGGACATGCAAGCCATCGACCTCGATTCCTACTTCGTCCTGGGCGGGGAATTGAACGAGCTCGGGTGGCGCACGTTCACCCCAGAGCAGCTGTGCAGACGCATCGACGATTGCGTGGACCAACGCTGGGGGCTGCTGGGCTGAATCCGGCGCCGGTGGGGACTGTCAACCCTTGGCTTGCCCCTTCTGCCACGCCTCCCAGGCCTCCCGGTCTGAGGCGAAATGAAAATCGTTCGGCTTGAGTGTGTCGACGTCGCGCCAGCCCAGTTTTTGGTCCATCATGGGCACGCCTTTGCCAAACACGTCTTCCAACATGCCGTCGTCCTCAAAGCGCACAGGCCCATCCAAACGGGCCAGATGGTGGATGGCCAACACCTGATGGTTCTCGTGAAAGGAGCTGATGTGGGCCTTTCTGCTGACGTGCAACAACGCGTCTACCGTCACGGATTGGCCCAACTCTTCCAGGGCCTCACGCCGGATGGCCGCAACTGGCCCTTCGCCCCACTCCACACCTCCACCAGGAAATTTCATGACCCCACCCATCGGAAGCCGTTCGTAGGACACCAAGACCCTCCCCTCCTGCACCACGACCATGTAGGCCCGCACGTTGAAGCGGCCTTGGGGGCGGGCCACTTTGGTGGCGCGCAGCATTTCTCGCTTGCCAGGGGGGCCAGGGATTCGGTCCACCTGGAACCCCGCCTCTTCCATGGTCCGACGGACGTCGCCTTTGGCGCAGTAAGTCACCAATTGACCGCCTGGCTTGAGCGCCCACCGCATTCGGTCCATCACAGGAACGGTCCACAACTCGGGTTGTGCCGCAGGGGCGAAGGCGTCGAAGTACACCACGTCGGCCCAACCCTCCTCCAAGGCCGCGTCCATGACGCCTGCATCGATTCTGGAGAAGTCCATGTGACCGTCGACGTGACGCCCCGCCAGGATGTTCTTGAGCACCTCTTCTGGCACCTCGGTGAGCGCAGCATGGCCGAGCGGTTCCACGTCCGCCCAACTCAAAGGCTTGGGTTCGAGGCTTCGGACGACCACCTGACGATTGGCAGCCCGGGCCCGCACCAAGGCATCCAAAACGTTGAGTCCGGTTCCGAGGCCCACCTCTAAAATGTAGATGGGACCCTCAGGTTGCCGCGCACAAGCCTCGTCCAACCCCATGGCCCCAAACACGTGTTGCGTCTCCGCCCACGCGCCATGAACGCTGTGGTAGAACACGTCCATCTCCGGATTGTGGAGGGTGTGGCTTCCGTCTTTGGTCTCACGCAACTTCACTGCGCAAAGGTCAAAATCCTTCCATCGCCCCCAACCCAAACAGCGCAAAATCGAGCCGAACCGGGTCCTGGGGATCGATTTCCCGCAAAGACGCCGTCAACTCGTCCACCGCCCTCCAGTCGTTGGCTTTTCGCGTCAAAAGGCCAAGCTTGCGCCCCACGTTGCTGGTGTGCACGTCCAACGGGATGTGCAAATCCTGCGGCTTGAACGAAGACCAAAGCCCCAAGTCCACCCCGCGCGTCGACGGCCGAACCATCCATCGAAGGAACATGTTGAGGCGCTTGGCAGCGGAACCTGCGTCGGGGTTGGCGACGTGTTTTTTGGTGCGTGGCGCCACGCCGGTTTGGGCCATGAATGCGCGGTGAAATCCAGCCAGCATCGGCTTGATGCCGGCGGGGCCTTCACCTCCAGGCGTGTGCTCCTGAAAGGCCGCTTCCAGGCTTCCGTGCGTTCGCATCAACCCCCGCAAGGCCCGCATGAACCCACGTGCGTCCTCGGCTTGGAAGGTGCGGTGCACGAACCCATCGAACGCCTTGAGGTCCGCCTCCTCGTGCTCCAGGACAAATTGCCCAGGCGCATGGTCCATGCACTCCATCAACTTATCCAAGCTTTTCAGGATGGACACCCGGTTGCCCCAAGCCAACGTCGCCGCCAAGAATGCAGACACTTCGACGTCTTCTCGACGCGAGAAACGGTGCGGCACGGAAAGGGGGTCGTGCGGAATGAAATCCGGCACCTCGTACTGCGAAGCTTTCTCCCACAAAAAGTCCTTGAGTTCCCCCTGGGTCATGCCGCAAAAATCGGGCTAAATTCGCGTCTGTGTGGGGTCGTCCTGACATACTCTGGGGTTTGCTGGCGCTCGCCATCCCTGTGGCCTTGCACTTGCTCCAGCTTCGGCGCTTCAAACGTGTGGTCTTCTCCAACGTGGCCTTCCTCCGGGACGTCCAAAAAGAGACCCGCTCTCGCCACAGGCTCAGGAATTTGTTGATTCTTCTGGCGCGGCTTCTGGCTTTCGGATGCTTGATTTTGGCCTTTGCGGACCCCATGTTGACGCCAGAATCGAAGGCGGGAGAAGCGGGCCGCAATGCCGTGTCCATCTACGTCGACACCAGCCCCTCCATGATGGCGTCGGGCGAGTCGGCTCCGTTGCTCCAAGAAGCCAAAGGGAAAGCCAACGCGTTGGTGGAATCCTTCGCGGAGACCGACTTGTTCCACATCTTCACAAGCGGATTTTCAGGTCAAGACCAACGGTTTTTGACGCAGCCGGAGGCTCTTGAACGCGTCGCCTCGATCCAACTTTCCTCCCACAGCCCAGGCCTGGAATCCGTGATGGAAAGGACCCTGGACCAACTGGGGCGGGCTGAATCGGCTTCACGGCGCGCGTTTTGGATCAGCGATGTGCAAGAGAGCAGCCACGAGGTGAACACCATGATGCCACCAGACACCACGGTGTCGTGGCACCTCCTTCCTGTCCAAGCGAACCCCTCGCCCAACTTGTGGGTGGATTCGGTGTGGTTCGAAACGCCGTTGGCCCTGCCCGACCGCGAGGCTGAATTGCACGTTCGAATTGGCCACGACGCCCGCGACGGGGTGGACGGCCTGCCCTTGCAACTGCGCGTGGACGGGGTGCCTGAAGCCTTGGGGTCCTTCAATGTGGTTCCCGGCATGCCCACGGACACCGTGCTTCGATTCACCCACGGCGCACCTGGACCGCACCTGGTGGAGGTGCGCCTCGACGACGCCCCGGTGTCGTTTGACGACGTGCACCACGTCGGATACAACGTCTCCTCGGGCGTAAAAGCGTTGCATTGGTCGGGCGGCGCGTTGCAAGACAAAACGACGCAAGCCGTGCAACAAGCGTTCGAATCCTCGGACGGCCTTGTCGAGGTGGATTGGGTGCAATCCTTGCCGACTTCCCCGACTTTGATGGGCTACGACTTGCTGGTCATCCACGCCATCGACGAGCCTTCCCTGGGGGCCGTGTCTTTGGTGCGCGAATTCATGTCGCTTGGCGGGACTGTCATGGTGTTGCCGGACAGCATGGCCAGCGGATTGTCTTGGGTGGCGGGAGAGGCTTCTTGGGTGCGAGGAGAAGGTCGTGTGACCGAAGTGCAATGGTCGCACCCGTTCTTCAAGCCCGTGTTCAGAAGCGTGCCTTCCCGAGTGGACTGGCCGGCCTACGACCGCATCCTCGACAGGCGTCCAAGGGCCCAAGAAGAAGTGTTGGCCACCGCGGCCAACGGCCTGCCCTACCTGACCCGAATGCCTTCCGAGGAGGGAGGCGACCTCTACCTCCTTGGCACGTGTTTGGAAACGGGGAATTTCGTGAGACACGGGCTCTTCGTTCCCACCCTTCTGCGGGTGGCTGAATCTGCACGCCACGGTGCGGCCCTTTCCCAACGGCTGGACGACACTGAAGCGTTGACAGTCCCAAGGCAACCTGGACAGCGACGCGACCACACCTGGCGCATCGTGGGTGTCGAAGGTGTGCAGGTTGTGCCAGAGCCAAGAAGCACGCCGCAAGGCACGTCCTTGCGCTGGGGCGGCGCCTTGACCGAACCTGGAGGGTACACCGTGCTTCGCAACGACACGGCCGTGGCCACCTTCGGACTCAACCACTCCCCCAACGAGTCCAACCTGGCCGTTTGGGACGTGGAGGCCTGGCGCGATCGCACTGTCTCCTTGGGATGGCCAGAAATTCAGATTTGGACCCAACCAGAAGGCCAACTCCGAAACTTGGTGGAACAACACATCTCTGGCAAGCGCTTGGCGTGGTACTTTTTCGCCGCAGCCCTCATGGCCTTGGCTTTCGAAACTTTACTCCTTCGCAGATGGAACAAGCTCTTCTCCTGAAACAAACCCGGGTGTTGGACCCTTCCAGCCCATGGCATGGCCAGGTGGTCGACATCTTGATGGACCAAGGTCAAATCGTTGAAGTTGCACCTCACCTCGACGCACCCTCCGCCAAGGTCCTTGAAGGTCAAGGCAGCGTGGTGAGCCAGGGTTGGGTGGACGGCCAAGTCCACTTCCGGGAGCCCGGGGAAGAAACCAAAGAAGGCCTCGCCCATGGGCTCCACGTCGCGGCTGCGGCCGGCATGACCCAAGTGGCCTTGTTGCCCTCGACCCACCCCCCTGTGGACCACGCGATGGCCGTGGAAAGCTTGCTGGCCAAAGGGGCCAAAGCCCAGTCTTCAGGTTGCCCGACCGTCGTGCTTCCCATGGGATGCGTCACAGAGCAAGGCCAAGGCCAGCAGTTGGCGGAAATGAGCGACATGGCGCACCACGGTGCGGTGGCCTTCTCAGACGACGCCCCGATGGACCGTGTGGGCGCCTTGCAACGCGCCCTGACCTACTCCAGGGCCCACGGAAAAACCGTGATGGATTTGCCCTTGGAAACCGACTTGAACCACGGCGGCGTCATGCACGAGGGTTTGGTGAGCACAGAAATGGGGTTGCTCGGCATCCCCGTGGAAGCGGAAGTGCTTCGGATTTCGCGCGATTTGGAGGTGCTCCGGCACGCCGGCGGTCAGTTGCACTTCTCCATTGTGACCGCCGCCCAATCGCTCGACCTCATCCGCGAAGCCAAGGCTGAAGGACTCTCCGTCACGTGTGGCACCACTGCGGGCCACTTGGTGTACACCGACGAAGACCTGCGTGGGTTCCATGGAACGTTGAAGGTCCGCGCCCCGTTCCGATCGGCTGCAGATCGGAAGGCGCTGCGTCAAGGTGTCTTGGACGGCACCGTGGACATGGTGGTCAGCGACCACAGGCCAGAAGATTTGGAGCACCACGACGTGGAATTTGTATTGAGCCCCAACGGCATGGCCGGGTTGTCCTCGGCGTTCGCGTTGACCCTCCATGGACTTGCCCAAGAGACGTCCCAGGACAACGCCCACGCCGCGGCCGTGCGCGCTTGGTCGTCAGGACCTCGCCAAATCTTGGGACTCGTCGAGGCGCCCATCGCGGCCGGAGGCCCAGTCAATTTGACGTGGCATGCGCCAGAAGCCGCGCACCACGCTGAAGTGCCGACCAAAGCGGCCAACACGCCGCCGTTGCCCGAAAGGTTGACATGCGCAGTCCGTGGTGTCATCCACGGCACCAAGCACTGGTTGGCTCAGGCTTGACCCTGAGGCCCCATGTAGGGCAAAGGCATGCCAGGGTCTTCTTGACCGTGGTCTTGGATTGGGCCGTGCTGCTTCTCGAAACGCTGCACGTTTTCGGCCAGCGCGCCCAAAAGACGCTTGACGTGGTGTGGTGACATCACAACGCGGCTCCGAACCTTGGCCTTGGGCATCCCCGGCATCACTTGGATGAAATCCATCACAAACTCTGCAGGGCTGTGGGTGATGACGGCCAGGTTGGCGTACACCCCCGTGGCCACCTCCTCGGGGAGCTCAATGTTGAGTTTCCCTTTTTTGTCTTGATCTGCCATGACCCGAAGGTACGTCAGGCCTTGAGCTCCAACTCGAGCAACTCCGGAAGCGATCGAACTGTGCGCCAAGCCTCGGGATGTCGCTCCCCGGAAGGCGCGAAATGCACCCCTCGCCATCCCACCTCCTGGGCGCCCAGAACGTCGCTTTCCAAACTGTCTCCCACCATCACCACGGACTCGAATTCTGTGGCGCTCAACCCCGCGCGTTCGGCCGCGAGCCGGTACGCTTGCGGGTTGGGCTTTTTGACGTCCAACGCGTCGCTGGTGTAGACGCCTTCGAAAAACGGCGTCAGGTTGCAGTTGTCCATCTTCAAATGCTGCACCTCGTCGAACCCATTGGTCAACACCCACATCCGGTGGCCGCGTGCCCGCAGGGCCTCAAGCACCTCAAGCGTGCCTGGGATGAGGGCTTTTTGGTACGGGCTGTGGGCCAAATAGTGCTCCCCCAAACGGGACGGCAAACCCTCCGGGCAGGCCACTCCACAAGCCTCCAGGGCCAATTCAAAGCGTCGGCCCCTCAAGGTGGCTTTGTCCATTCGGCCTGCCCTGAATTCGGCCCAACAACGGTCGTTGGCCGCCTCGTAATGTCGAATCCACGTGGGCAAATCGGCGACGCCCAAGGACGCCAACTCCAAATCCTTGAATCCTTGACCCAGGGCCAACCTGGAATTGGTTTCGAAGTCCCACAAGGTGTGGTCCAAATCAAAGAACAACGGGGCAAGGGTCATGACAGGGGTGCGTTTTTGACCAACCACGAGAGGGCAGCCAAGGCCAGCGCCCACAGGGCGAAGGCAAGCATCAACAGCTGCATGACCCAAGGATGGTGTCGAAAATATTTGGCCGCCAGCGTGGTGGCAATCGGCACAGAAATCAGTCCAGAGACCGCCAAGAGTCCGTGCAAGCCGAAGTTGTTTTTCAGCCACACGATGCGTCGGCGGCCTGGCGTGAACGTTCGCTTCCCTCGCCCTTCGCGGGAACCGAGTTTCTCTTCAAACCACGAAAACAAACGCTTGCCAGAGTGCCACACCACCCACACGCCTCCGGCGGCGCCCGCCGCAGTCACCGCCCAAGCGACCCACCACGGATGGCCCGTGGCCATCATCAATGAGGGCGTGACCACGAATTTGACCACCGCCACAGCCGCCCACGCAGCATACTCCAACGCTTGCCACTCCATGGTCTGAAGTTACCCCACAGATTTGCTCCGGGCCTTCCGGGCGATGCCAACGTATGTTGACTTCCATCCAGCCCAAGCCTCCGTGTCGCTGACGGAGGTGTTGTGCCAACACATGCGCCAACCTCCCCCGACCGTGGCCACAATCTCCAAGAGGTCGGTCAACTGCTGTTCTGCCTGTGGGGCAGACCAACCGAGCTTTCCCCGCATGGCTTCATCCATGGCCACCATGGGCTGAAGCTCCAACGGCATGACCTCGTTGTCCACCACGTCGAATGCCATGAAATCTCGACTTGTGCCGGCGCGAAAGCCCACGTCGTGGGCCCATCCCAACGAACTGTCCACCGCAATGCCCATGGCCACCCATTGCCGCCACAGCTCTCCAGGACATCCCCGAAGAAAATGGGTTCTCACCTCGTCACAACGCATGCCAGGCCATGCCTTCAAACGCGCCTGCTCTGCCTGCGCCACGTTGGGGTCTTCCAAGGCGCGCCATCCAGGATGCCACCGCACCACCACCTTTGGGCGCCGGGCCAAGGCCTCCACCAATTGAGGCAGCGCGGTTCCGGCTGGGTCCAAGCCCACGTCGTAAGGACGGTTGCGCGTGGCTGCAAGCACGTGGAACGTCACTTGTTCGCCTCGATGTTGTTCCAGAAGCCAGTCGTAGGTGTCGTAAGGGTCTTGAATCCACCCGCGGTTGACCTTGAAACGCTCCTGAACCGTCGCCCAACGACCCAGCCCAAAATCGCGCACCTGCAACAGCCAAGATTTCAAATGGGACCTGCCCTTGTGCTTGAACGCCACGTCCACGTCAAACGTCCAGTCGCAGACCAAGGGTTGCGCGGGCACCCCCTGTCCAGCAATGGCATGCCACATGATGTCCACCCACGGCCATCGAGGCTGTTGCGATGCCGACATCACCTGTCCAAAACCACGAACGGTCTCCTGCAAAGACAGCCAAGCTTCGGGAAAACTTCGGGGACGGCCA
>MDTD01180190.1_pt1 | contig 10316 bp, 8 predicted proteins | sample 811221 | NCBI WGS metagenome assembly MDTD01 (sample SAMN05326646, study PRJNA326480) | marine metagenome | isolation source: seawater | place: Pacific Ocean: South West | collected 2011
GTGGCGACTATAATCAAATCAATATCGTTGGGTGAAAGACAACCTTGTGCCAGCGCTTTTTTCGAAGCCTCCAATCCCAGATCACTAACAAATTGATCATCTCCAGCCACCCTTCTGGATTTTATCCCGCTACGTTCAACGATCCACGAATCTGAAGTGTCTAAAAATTTTTCAAAATCATGATTTTTCACAATTTTTTTTGGAAGATAACTACCAGTGGCTATGATTCTGGAAAACATAACTAATCGCTTTCTCGGTTTATTTCTGCCATTCGAGTTGCAATTTCATCTAGCATATTGGTCTTAACCTCACTAAAAGCTTTTTCTATGGCAAATTTAAATGAAAAAGCGTCCGCCGAACCGTGACTTTTTACAACAACTCCCCTGAGCCCAAGAAGACTAGCTCCGTTGTATCTTCGATAATCCACTCTTCTGCGAAACTGATTTATAACGGGTATGGCCATGAGGCCTGACAGTTTGGTTAAGAGACCTCTGCTAAACTCCTCCTTCAAGTAATGTGCCAACATCTGAGTGAGTCCTTCGGAAGTTTTGAGTGCAACATTTCCAACAAAGCCATCACACACTATTACGTCGGTATTCCCTATGTAAATATCTGACCCTTCTACGTTACCGGAAAAATTTAAACCGCTTTTTTTTAGGAGATCTGAGGCTGCTTTTACGACCTCGTTTCCCTTAGTATCCTCTTGACCAATATTTAATAACCCTACGCTAGGTCTTTTTTCCCCCCCTATTGCACTGTATAGGCACGCACCCATAACACCAAATTGTAAAAAATGTTCCGCATCGCACTTAACGTTAGCCCCAAGATCCAATACGCAAGTGTAACCCTTTAAAGACGGAAGTAATGAGGCTATAGCAGGACGCTGAATTCCCGGCAGCATTTTTAGAACAAATCTGGAAATACCCATCAATGCACCAGTATTTCCGGCACTAACGGCGGCATGTGCCTTACCTTTTTTTACTAGATCGACACTAATTCGCATCGATGACGAGCGTTTATTTCTTAGGGCTTGCGTTGGTTCATCATCCATATTCACAACTTGATCCGCACCAAAAATGGAAACTTTGGATGAGTCATAACGGTGCCTCTTTAACTCTTTGGTAACCATAGGCTCATCGCCAACCAGCAATACATTACATTCGTCGTGTTTTTTTATAAAGTTTAGAGCAGCAGGCACAGTAATCCCTACACCGTGATCACCTCCCATACAATCAACCGCAATTGAAACTGACATCGTAACCAGAGGGCACCAGAAACAAAACTGAGAATGCCCTCGATGATCTTTCCAATAAGCTATCCAAACTAACAACCTTCTGTATTGAATAGTTTTTTTTAATCATCTTGCTCTTTTTTTTGCTCAACGATTTTTTTACCACGGTAAAATCCATTTGGAGTAATATGATGTCTCAAATGAGCCTCACCCGTGCTTGAGTCGACCCCGATAGCTGAGTTTTTGAGGGAGTCATGAGATCTTCGCATGTTTCTTTTTGAGGGAGTTTTCTTACTTTTTTGAACGGCCATTGTATTTTCCTTAATTTTTTATATGTCGTTTTTATAGGCAGGTAAAAACATATGGTCCAATTCTACTCCTTCAATTGCTGGTGGGGAAATTTTTAATTAGTGACCTCACCGAGGAAAAATGGGTTATTTTTAACCAAAACCACGAGATTCTTGACAGATTATTGCAAGGGACGGCATATTAGTCAGTTTAATCGCGTCTGTCAAAAAATGTCCTCGTCCTCTGCCGAAAATAGAAAACACCAACCTAACCTCATTCTGGCTTCCTCATCGAAATATAGAGAGAAATTATTGAATCGATTATCCATTCCCTTTTTAAAACAATCGCCTGACATAAACGAAGCGCCTGAGGATTTTGAAACCCCCATGAACACAGCGCTAAGACTGGCTCGTGATAAAGCAAAGAAAATAGGCTTAAAATATTCATCTAGCTTTGTAATTGGTTGTGACCAAGTAGTTGAGTGTTCGGGAAAAACTTTACATAAACCAATGACTAAACCTAGAGCTAGGAGGCAGCTAGCCTGGATAAGCGGAAAAACTGTTTCCATTTTCACTGGTATATGCTTGTTTAATAGTGGAAAAAAAACATTTCAGTCAGACGTTATCAAGTCATCAATTGAATTTAGACACCTGTCCAAGATAGAAATCGAGAATTACCTGAGTCTTGAAATGGCGCTAGATTGTGCTGGCGGTGTAAAGGTCGAGGGACTGGGGATTACGTTGATGAAAACAATTGCCGGAGATGATCCAACCGCTATCGAGGGACTTCCTCTAATCAGGTTATCGAATATGTTGCGTCAGGAGGGTTTAATTTAATAATTGCTTATCTCAAAATATACGTTTGTGCAGTTTCAAAAATTGATTTTACGTTAGCGATTGTTGAGGACAATTCTTTGAGTAATTTCTCAAACATTGGGGTTTTGCTGCTGAAGTTAATGACATTATCGTTGCCGAAAACTGATCTGGAAACCGTCTCAACCGTTCCGATCTCATCGGCCAGACCAACCTCGATAGCTTTTCGGCCAGTCCAAACCAGACCTGTAGAAATAGTGCTTAGCTCTTCCACTTTGTCCCCACGCCTAGAAAAGACATCGTCTTTAAACTGTTGGTGAATCTGAGCTAACATGGACCTAATGTGTTTCTTGTGGTCTTCGTTCAAATCGCTAAAAGGGTCCATGAAGCCTTTGTCTTTTCCAGAGGTGTATAACCGTCTTTCAATTCCCAATTTTTCTAAACTGCCTTGTAGTCCAAATCCACTGTAAACAACACCTATTGAACCGACTATGCTCGAGGGATCAACATGTATTTTATCAGCTGCGACAGCAACATAGTAGGCACCCGAGGCGCAGAGATCCTCAACAACAGCGTGAATGGGAATCTCGGGATAACTGAGCCTGAGATTAGCAATTTCCAAAAAAATTCTCCGCGAGTGTACGGGACTCCCGCCAGGACTGTTAATTTGCAGAATAACTCCCTCGGTACCTGCACTCGCAAAAGCCTCCCTAAGACCTGAAATCACCTCCTCAGCGCTGGCGTCATTGCCGGCGTTGATCTCACCAAACAACTCAATCAGAGCCACATGTTCTTGACCGACTTGCACTCCCAAGCTATCTGTGCCACGAAAAAGGAGAAATGTTACTCCAAGAAGATACGCTAGAAAAACGATCTTGAAAAAAACGCTCCACCGTCTAGAGCTTCTTTGTTCTCTTAAGCTACTTTCAGCAAGCTTTTTTATTGCCTCTCTCTCCCAACTTTCCGTCTTTTCCATATTCATTTCCATTATTGATTTATGGAACTGTAAAAATGTTCCCCTCTTTTTCAAAAACAGCCACCTTTTTCAAAGAAGTGCCATTACATGGTCCTTCAAGGCATTTTCCACTTTCGGGCGAAAATAAGGCTCCGTGATTAGAACAAATAAGATACTTTGCACTCGCGTCAAAAAATAAACCCTCCAACCAGTCCAACTCAACGGGAACATGGGGGCACTGATTCATGAAGCCGTATATACTGTTATCATAGCGGATAACAAAAGCGGGATATTTTTTTCCCGCTACGATTGCGTGAAAACGAATCGCACGCCCTCCGTTAATCAAGTCATGCGACTTGCCAATTACCTTTAATTCAAGACCCATTCAAATAACTCCTCGTCGGCATCAAAAATTTCTAAGGGCCTCGATGCCTCTAATTTTGACCTGCTGTGAGCTCCATAGGATACCCCAACAACATCAACTCCTGCACTTTTAGCCATCAAGATATCGTGACTGGTATCTCCCACCATCAAGGTCTCAGTTCTCGTGACCCCAAGTTTGTTCATCAACCAAATAAGCATTGATGGATTTGGTTTTGGTTTATCTTGATCCGCACACCTTGTCGCGTGGAAAAAATTAGTTAATTCATGCTGCCTGAGCTCTCTCTCTAACCCAATCGCAGTCTTTCCCGTACTAATAGCGATTTTAAAATTTTTTTTGACTAGCTCCGCTAGGCCAGCCTTCACATTGGGAAACAATTCACTTGGATTATCGTTTGCAAGAAAAAATTTCCTATAATTTTCAGCTACCAAGTCAATCTCCTCATCTCGAATTCCTGGTTTAAGAAAATTCATTGTATCTCTCAGACCAAGACCAATAACATACCTAGATTGTTTCTCCGATGGTACGGGTAAACCACTGGCTTTGAAAGATAATCTTATACAATTGCTAATTTGTGAGATTGAATCTTTCAAAGTGCCATCCCAGTCAAAAACTATTAATTTATAATTGCTTTTCATTAAAAATGCCTAAACTTCTATCTATGTTTTTATTTGTAAATAATTGAATCTTATCAGATAAATAACTTTCTATTCTAAATCTTTTTTTTGTTTTTGGATGCTTAAATGAAAGGCGTGTAGCATGAAGCATCATTCTTTTCGCCCCAACTCTTCCAGACAGCTCTTGTGATTCGGTTGAGCCGTACTTTTTGTCACCAATTATGGGGAAACCTAAATAAGATAAATGTACCCTTAATTGATGAGTTCTACCGGTTTTTGGTTGAGCTAAAAGCAACGCGACTTCATCATATTGCCCTTTTAACTCAAATATAGTTTTGGCATATTGTCCTCGCATTTTATCCACTACTACGTGCCTCTCTCCCCTTGCTCTGTTCGTTCTGAGAAGAGGAGCATCCACAATTTTGTGTCTAAATGGCCAATTTCCGGCTACGATCGCCTGGTAATCCTTAACAACCCTGCCCTCACGGAATTGTTCATGCAAATCAACTAGACATCTCCGATTTTTTGCTATCAATAAAAGGCCGGAAGTTTCTCGATCTAGCCTGTGGACTAATTCTAGGCAATCGTCTTTTTTCTCACGACGTAACTTTTCAATGAAGCCTAGCTTAATCCCGCTACCTCCATGCACAGCCAAACCGGACGGTTTGTCGGCAATAATTAACGATTCATCCTCGAAAATAACAAACTTTTGCATGCTTTGGTTGAGGGGCTTGGGGTCTCTTGATTCGCCAGATACCTTCAAACTTGGTGGAATTCGAACTATATCACCAAGTTGTAGTTTGTAATCGGCTGAGACCCGTTTACTGTTGACCCTAACCTGTCCACTTCTTATTATTTTGTAAATATGATTTTTTGGGACACGTTTAAAATTTTTTTGAAGAAAATTATCAATTCGCTGTCCTGAAGCATTTTTGAAAATCTCAAGCCTATTTTTTTCAATTTTGCTAATAATTACCATATTGCTTATAATCTCGATAATTGGGTTTGAAAGGCAACCCGTTGCATAAGACGAGAACAGTAGTTTTTTGCTGCATACAAGGTTGCTGTCCCAACACGGGGTACGTTTACTCGCCCCAAATTAATGAGTAATAACAGTATTAGTTACGCGTTTAAGCGACAAAGCGGATGGATTATAACCCTAGGCCAAATTATTTGGGCTAGAAATTTTCAATTTCTAAATAGGACTATTTTTTTAGCTATCAAAAAAACGTTGGTTATTGATAGTGAAGTGCTTGTAAAGATAATTTGAAAGTGTAGTAGTAACCAGTTTAGGATCCTTGCTCGTCTCTCTAACGCGGGAGAAAAGAATGAAGCGGATGCTATTTAACGCCACCCAGTCGGAGGAACTGAGAGTGGCGATCGTAGATGGACAAAAACTCCTCGATCTGGATATTGAAAATGCTGCAAAGGAACAAAGAAAAGGTAATATTTATAAAGGAGTAGTCACCAGAGTAGAACCGAGTTTAGAGGCTGCGTTTGTAGACTACGGAGCGATAAGGCATGGGTTTCTTCCCTTCAAGGAGGTCAGTCGTTCTTACTTTGTAAATCCCCAAGCTGATCCAGCAAAAGTTAGAATTAACCAGGCTCTTAAAGAGGGCCAAGAGGTTCTGGTGCAAGTTGACAAAGACGAACGTGGCAACAAGGGAGCCGCGTTGACAACATTCATCGGGCTGGCTGGTAGATATCTGGTTCTCATGCCCAACAATCCCAGAGGTGGTGGAGTTTCCCGAAGAATCGAAGGAGAAGATCGAAATGAGCTTCGTGAGCTCATTTCTCGATTAAATGTTCCCTCGGGAATGAGCGTCATAGCTAGAACTGCTGGGATAGGCAGGTCTGCGGAGGAGCTGGATTGGGATTTAAACTATTTGGTTCAACTTTGGACAGCAATCTCTTCCGCCAGTGAGCAGCAAGCCGCATCTTTCTTAATTTATCAAGAGAGTAGCCTCGTCATCAGAGCGATAAGAGACCATTTTCATCAAGAAATTGGTGAACTATTGATAGATACCGATGCCATCTACCAGCAAGCTGTTCAGTTCATGGGGCACGTCATGCCGAACAATGTGAATCTAGTAAAAAAATACACTGATCAAGTGCCTCTATTCTCTCGCTTTCAAATTGAGCAACAGATTGAAACTGCACATGCTAGAGAGGTCATGTTGCCATCCGGCGGAGCCATTATTATCGACCGCACCGAGGCGATAGTGGCCATAGACGTTAATTCCGCAAAATCCACGCGAGGCAGTGATATTGAGGAAACAGCATTCAGAACTAATCTTGAAGCTGCGGAAGAAATAACTCGCCAACTGAGGCTTAGAGACCTTGGAGGTTTGGTTGTAATTGACTTCATAGATATGGAAAATAATAAAAATCAAAGAGAGGTTGAAAATTACCTTCGAAATGCTCTCAGTATTGACAGAGCTCGCGTGCAGGTTGGTAAGATTTCTCAATTTGGTTTACTCGAGCTTTCAAGACAACGTCTAAATTCGTCTCTCGGCGAAAATAATTCAATCATTTGTCCCCGATGTAACGGAACAGGCAATATCAGATCGACTGAATCTACCGCATTACAGGTCCTCAGAATCCTACAAGATGAGGCTATAAAAGAAAACACAGCTACCATCCATGCTCAAGTTCCGGTGGATGTTGCCACCTACCTCCTCAATGAGAAAAGAGATGAGTTCCGTGACTTGGAAAAGAGGTTAAATATCAATTGTTTACTTATTCCAAATATCAGTTTTTCTGTGCCTCAATATGAAATCACTCGAGTTAGGCACGATGACAAGACTGTGTCTGTTTCAAACGAAAAGCCAAGCTACAAACTTGCGACAGCACCGGAAAGTAAAGAATATACTTTTACAAAAAGGGTAGATTCATCCAAAATTAACGAACCTGTGATTAAGGGAGTGCCTTTAGGAAAGCCCGCTCCTGGCTTAAAAAGAAAAGGGGTTTTTCGCTCTTTTCTGGAACTTATCTCTCATCTGTTCAGTGGTAAGACAAACAGAAGAAAAAAAGACCACAAAAACAGACCGAAAAATAATCGCTCTAGGCGAGACAGACGACCAGAGCGTAGGGCAGATAGAAAAAACGAAAACCGGCGCAAAGAAAAAGATAAAAAAATTGAAAAAAATAGTGATCACAGAAAAAGCGCACGTATAAAACGCTCGAGTTCAACAACCCGAGAAAATACAACTGGTGAAACGCCAATTCAGGAACCCAACGAATTAAAACCTAAACGACGTCGAAGACGCATGAGAACAGTTAGTGCTGAGGAGTCTGCACACCAAAAAGCGGTGACCGAGATACCAAATAAGAAGCAATCTGAACAAAAATCGTCCTCAGATTCCTTTGTAGAGAGTGCTACCCCAAAAACAACAACAGATAACCAGCAAAAAAATGAAGCGTTTTCCAAACTAAAAGAAACATCAAGCACCGAGGGGCTCAATCAAACTTCCGAAATGAAATCAGAAAATAACCCAAATCAAAGGGAAAATTCTGAGGAATCACAAAGGATGAACGACATAAAGAATACATCAACACATTCACAACCTGCTAAAAAACCATCAAAAATCGAAAAAGCAAAAGAAAAGGATGAGATGCAAACACCTTACACGGTTCCAGACAACATGCAGATGATAGAAACAAAAATAAGCCACAAAAGTAATCTTAATGAACAGAAGAGTACACAAGATCTCACCACTCAAAAACCAAAAGTTCGTATCTCTCCTTTCGAGAATAATGTGAGTAAAGATACCGAACAAAATCACATGGAGCAAATTGAAACTAAAAAAGATGGTGAGGACTAATAAGTTAGGTATAAAAAATTAAAATAGAAAATGTTCTCGAATTGAGTAGTCTCAGAGCTACTGTCTTATGTACTTAATAGAATTGTGTTCGTGTCGCTCGTTTACCAGATGACCAGCCAGAACATGTTACCAAAAAAGTCAAATTAATTTTTAATACTCTGTTATCCGAATTTCTGACGATTTAGCGCAAGGAAATAGACGGACTAGCTTCGCAACCCCCTTAATTAACTATTTTAACGACGCCTCTCTCATAATTTTCAACTCATCTCTTATCTTAGCCGCTCTCTCAAAATCTAAATTTCTAGCACTGTCTTTCATCTCTTTTTCTAGTTTGGAAACATATTTTCTTAATTGAGAATCATTTGTGATCCCTCTACTTAGATTTTTAGAGCCGGAGTTAAAAATTCCTTTTGTCACTTGCATATCACCTTCAGTTTCAATCAAATTCTGTATCTTCTTGGAAACTCCCCTGGGAGTTATCTTGTGCTGATGATTATATTTCAACTGTTTTTTTCTTCTTCTCTCCGTTTCTTTAATAGCCTTATCCATGGATTTTGTCATAGCATCAGCAAAGAGAATCGCTGTACCATGAAGGTGCCTTGCCGCTCTGCCTATTGTTTGGATTAGCGACCGTTCTGATCTTAAAAAACCTTCTTTGTCAGCATCTAATATCGCTACTAGTGAAACCTCAGGAAGATCTAGACCCTCCCTTAGAAGATTAATCCCGACAAGAACATCGAATACTCCCATTCGTAAGTCTTTTATTATTTCAACTCTCTCTATGGTGTCAATGTCCGAATGTAAATATCGGACTTGAACGCCATTTTCCTGCAAGTAGTCTGTGAGATCTTCAGCCATTTTCTTGGTTAATGTGGTGACTAGAACTCTCTCATGTTTAAGAACTCGTGGTCTAATTTCTGACAATAATTGATCAACTTGATTTACAGCTGGATGCACCTGAATTTGAGGATCAATTAAACCTGTTGGTCGAACAACCTGCTCCACCACTTGCCCTTGATTTTTTTTTTCGTAATCGGCTGGGGTAGCTGAGACAAAAATAGTTTGCCTTGCAATCTTCTCAAATTCCTCAAATTTTAATGGCCGATTATCTAGCGCGGATGGAAGACGGAATCCATGATTAACTAGATTTTCTTTTCTTGATCTATCTCCTTTGTACATTCCTCCTATTTGCGGAATTGTTACATGGGATTCATCAATAATTATTAAAGCGTCCTCAGGTAAATAATCAAGCAAAGTCGGTGGAGGTTCACCAACGGATCTTCCTGAAAAATGTCGCGAATAATTTTCGATACCTTTACAAAATCCCAGTTCACTCAGCATCTCTAAATCGAAGCGGGTCCGTTGCTCTATTCGTTGCAATTCAACATTTTGTCCCTCTTTTTGGAAAAAATTAACCCTACTTTTTAGTTCACTCTTTATAGCTTTGATTGCCCTATCCCGAGTCTTTGGTGTGCTTACATAATGACTAGACGGATAAACAGTATATCTCCTAATCCCCTGCTTTACCTCGCCGGTCAGAGGATCAAATAAGCTTAAGCTATCAATCTCATCATCGAAAAGACTGACCCGTAACCCAAGTTCAGAATTTTCAGCGGGGAATATATCTATAATGTCACCTCTTACGCGAAATCCTCCACGCTTAAATTCTAGATCGTCTCTCTCATACTGCATTTCGGTTAAACGTTTCAAAATAGATTGTTGCGCAAAGATCTCGTCTACCCGTAGATGAAGCACCATGGAGTGATAGTCCGCTGGATCTCCGATCCCATAAATGCATGAAACTGTAGCCACAATAATTGCATCTTTTCGCTCTAGCAGAGATTTCGTAGCTGAAAGCCGCATTTGCTCAACGTGCTCATTTATACTGGAATCTTTTTCGATAAACAAATCACGAGCAGGTACATAGGCTTCAGGCTGATAATAATCATAGTAAGATACGAAATATTCAACGGCATTTTTAGGAAAAAATTGACGAAATTCCGAGTATAATTGAGCAGCCAAAGTTTTGTTGGGGGCCATAACGATGCTTGGTCTGCCACATCGTGCAATGACGTTAGCCATCGTAAAAGTCTTACCGGAACCAGTAACACCGAGAAGTGTCTGGTGTTGAAGTCCCTGGTCCAGTCCCTCCAATAGCTTTGAAATCGCTCCCGGCTGATCGCCGGATGGCGAGAACGTGTTTGCAA
>MDTD01003673.1_pt1 | contig 10315 bp, 6 predicted proteins | sample 811221 | NCBI WGS metagenome assembly MDTD01 (sample SAMN05326646, study PRJNA326480) | marine metagenome | isolation source: seawater | place: Pacific Ocean: South West | collected 2011
TAGTTGGTGGTTTTGCAGGCTTCCAATTAAGATTATCCATATTCCTCTGCTCAATTGCTATATTTGGGCATGCCGAAAATACACACAATGAACAAGAGCCTATCTATTTTCTTCAATTTTGTAACTGTTTTTTTAGCAATTACATCGATAATTTTTATGTCTGGATGTCTAAATGATGACAACTTAATCGGCGAAAATTGCTACGACGGAGAGCTAAACAACGGCGAAGAGCTAGTCGATTGCGGTGGACCAATTTGTCCTCCATGTGATCCATGTGAAAACAACCTTTGGGATCCACTTCTTGGAGAGCAATGGGTTGATTGTGGAGGTGATTGTGGTCCATGTGACCCATCATTTAACGGTCAACTTGATCCAGGCGAACTTGGAATTGACTGCGGTTGTGAAGATTGTCCTGCTTGTCCTGAGCTATGTGGCGACGGATTACCAAACGGTTTTGAGGAGGGTACTGATTGTGGCGGTCCTGATTGTGAACCATGCCCAACTTGTACTGACGGGATTATGAACGGCGATGAGATCGGAATTGATTGTGGTGGTCCTGATTGTGACCCTTGTCCAACTACAGGTGATTGCACAAACGGCCTTCAAGATGGAGACGAAGCGTACATCGATTGTGGTGGTTCTTCTTGTCCAGAATGTATAGGCCAAATCAGCTGGAAAGCTAATGGTCAACTCTTTAGTGGAGACGCTCAAGCATCAGCTACTATGAATGGCACTTCAATAGTTTTAGCAGGTGTTTCATCAACTACTGCGCAAATCGGCTTTACTATTGGCGAACCAGCAGGAGGCTTCATGAATGGAAATGTAATTACAATGAATACAGCTACAGCTCCAGGCACTGCAGGTGCTTATGAGGCTGTTGGTGGTGCAGAAACGTATTCTACTGCTAATGGTGGAAATATGACGATGCAACTCAATTACGTTGTTCCTGGAGCAGGAGGTTATGTTAGCGGTACATTTAGCGGAAACATGCAAAGTGCTGGAGGGATGAACGTTACTATTTCTCAAGGAACATTTGCTATTCCTATCAACTAAGACGGGAGTTTCATCGACATTTTAGTGTGGACAAGCCGTACAATTTATTGTAGAGGCTAAGTCTAATGTTTTGAACTTGCAGGGTTATGCAGTGTTCTTTCATACCCAAAAATTTTGTTGCAATCCTATTAGGTTTTGCCTTCGCAATCACCTCATTAACCGGTTGTGTAACTATGAAGCAATTTGAGGAACTTCAGGCTTTTTGTGAGGAAATAGACAGGGAAAACACAGAGCTTCGCCTCAATTCTCAGGATGCTGAAATTGAGCTTACTGAGCTAATGGGTCAAATTGCTACTCTAGCCGAGGCTCGTGAAGCATTAGCTGCCGATACTGCTAGAATGGGGCGTTTTGTATCTGAAGCAGAGGATGAAATTAGCCGACTTAGAGAATTAAATGATGCGCTTACAGACCAAAACGGAGGAAGACTCGCGGCATTAAACGAAGAGAACAGAGCCTTACTAGAAGATGTTGGTCGAATTCGGTCTGAACTCCAAACGCGTGAGGATGCACTTCTTGTGCTTGAAGTCGATCTCGCTCAGCGTTCGGCTGATTTAGAGGCTAGATCTGCAAGAGTTGAAGAATTAGAAAGCTTGCTAGCCGCACGTGAAAGAGCAGCAGAAGTTTTACGCAACAGACTTGAAAAAGCACTTCTTGGATTTGAAGGAAATGGATTGACCGTTGAACAAAGAGACGGGAAAGTATATGTTAGTCTCGAGGCTGAACTTTTATTTGCTTCAGGATCTTCAGATGTTGACTCAAGTGGGCGTGAAATTCTTAGAAAGCTAGGTGACGTTATTGCAACCCAAAGCGATCTAGAAATTATTATCGAAGGACATACTGATACAGATAAACTATCTTCAACATCTATACCAAGAAATAACTGGGAGCTATCAGTATTGCGCTCTACTGCAGTACTCGATATTATTATGGGCCAACCAGGGGTAGACCCCACAATTCTAACTGCTTCTGGTCGTGGAGAATATCATCCAGTTGATCCTGAGGACAAGTCTAAAAACAGAAGAATTGAAGTCATTCTAGCACCTCGTCTTGATGACCTATTTGATCTTCTAGAAGAGTAAAACCTAAAGCTTTACGCAGACATTTTGAGGCTCGGTGAAAAAATGCAGGGCTTCGAATCCACCCTCACGTCCAACTCCTGAATCCTTTACACCACCAAAAGGAGTTCTTAGATCACGTAGTAGCCAACAGTTAATCCAAGCAATACCAGTTTCTAGATTCCCCGCAACTCTGTGAGCCTTCTTAAGGTCGTTTGTGAAGATTGAAGCTGCTAGGCCGTACTTGGTTGAATTAGCGTTTTCAATTGCCCCCTCTTCACTATCGAAAGGTTGTATTGTAACTACTGGTCCAAAAATTTCCTCCTGGTTGGTTCTGCACTCAGTTCCTAAGCCTTCAATGATTGTCGGTTGAATGTAGTATCCGCCGCTGAATTCGTCCTCGCCTTCAGGCTGTGTGGCAAACCCTCCACAAAGAATTTTACCTCCTTCTTGCTTGGCAATTTCAATGTGTTCGAGGATTTTATCTCTGTGTTGTTCGCTGACAACTGCCCCCATCTTAGTTGAAGGGGCGAGTGGATTACCCACTTGAATTCGGGCAGCTTTTTCTACTAGTGCGTCGCGGAATTTGTCGTAGATAGAACGTTCTACTAGGATACGAGATCCGCATAGGCAGATTTGGCCTTGATTGGCGAAAGAAGATCTAACAGTTGTTGAAAGTGCTTCGTCAAAATCGCAATCACCAAAGATTATAGCTGCATTCTTTCCACCAAGCTCTAGGCTTAGTTTTTTGAATTTAGGAGCGACTACTGAAGCAATGTGAGCACCAGTTGCCGTTCCGCCTGTGAAGCTAACAGCAGCTATGTCTGGATGCTTTACTAACGCATCTCCAACTTCTGCGCCTAGTCCGTGGAGTATGTTGAATACCCCATCAGGGAATCCAGCTTCCTTCACCCACTTACTTAAAAGGAACGCTGTTGCGGGAGTGACTTCGGAGGGTTTGGCCACTACACAATTGCCAGCAGCAAGAGCTGGCGCAACCTTCCAAGTGAAAAGATAAAGAGGCAAGTTCCAAGGTGAAATGCATGCAACCACACCCAATGGCTTGCGCAAAGTATAATTAATCGCAACGCCTTCCATATAATGCGATTCAGATGCAAAATGCTTAATCGCAGAAGCATAAAATCTAAGGTTCTTCTCAGCCCTTGGGATATCCACAGTCGAAGCCAAACCTATAGGCTTCCCATTATCCCTCGTCTCTGCTTCAGCTAACATCTCAGCATACTCCTGAATTTTATCAGCCAGCCTGTCTATACAAGCGGATCTTTTTTCAGCACTCCAAGAACTCCACTCATCAAAGACATTACTAGCTGCTTTTACAGCTTTGTCTACGTCAGCTGTTCCCGATCGGGGTAACCTGCCATAAGAGCTTCCCTTACTTGGGTCGATTAAATCGAGCCACTTCCCACCCTCAGCAGGACCATGACTTCCATTTATTAGATTTAGAACTTCCATATGAGGTGCAATTTACTTTCTCTTTGCTATCTTTGCGCACGCTTTTGCCCCATGGTGTAATGGTAACACACCTGATTTTGGTTCAGATATTCCAGGTTCGAGTCCTGGTGGGGCAACAAACACAACAAATTCAACCACAACAAAGTTGTGTCATACAAGAAGCAAGCTTAACAAAAAGCTTGCTTTTTTGTTTAAGATTGCGAAATGTGTGAGACTAGCCTAGCTAGTTGAATTTGTTGTTGCGTCGCGAGCCAGGTCCACCGAGCGAAAGCGAGGTAATCCTGGTGTAGTATAGCCTACTCTCCGCCTAACATTCCATCCAACTCCGCCTGTAGGGCGTCGATCTGAGCTTGAAGCCCAGCAATTACTTGTAAGAGGTTAGTACCATTCATATTGATATTCCCACTAACTTCAAGATCGCCATTTAATAATGCTCCACCAGCACTTACCTCAAAGGCATTCGCCCTTTCAGAATCGTTCTCACCTGCACCTACAACAAATAGAGTTCCATCTCTGTCTGCCTCATTGTATTGGCCTACAACACTAGAGTAATCCTGATCAGCAATTAGATTGTATCCAACAGCAGAACTAGCAGTTGCAGTAGCAACAGATCCTCTACCTGCAGCATGAGAATAACTGCCAATTGATTCAGTTTGGTAACCCTCAGCGTGTGAGGCAAAACCAGTAGCTACACTTTGAAAACCTTCAGAGTGAGCAGCGTCTGCAAGAGCTGATGTTCCCTCACCCTCGGCGTGAGCACAAGTTGAATTCGCAATAGTATTTCTATTCTCAGCGTGAGAGTACAAACCACTAGCTACAGTATTCCAACCCTCAGCGTGAGCAGCAGTGTTAGTAGCCTCAGTTTGGTATCCTTCACTGTGGCTATAGTTTGCGCTAGTCTCAGTTTGGTAACCCTCAGCGTGCGCACCAATACCTGAAGCTACAGTAAGAAATCCTTCAGCATGCGCAGCAGTCGAGCTTGCTGTTGTTCCTTCACCCTCGGCACTTGAACAGATGCCCGTTGCTGTGCAATTTTGGTTTGTAGCATTACTGTAAAAACCTGAAGCAGTATTATTTCTACCACTTGCATGAGCAAAACTTCCTGTAGCGGTACAGCCATAACCCTGGACAAATTTTCCAGTGATTTCAATATCACCCTGAACAATACCAGAAGAATTCTGTTCACCAGCAGGAGTTACATCCTCAAAAACAGTAATGCCCAAAGCAGATCTAATGCCTTCAACTGAGTCCTCTCCAGTTCCACCATTCTCAATAGGCAAAACCCCATCTGGGAGATATGCCTCTCCATAGACCACTAAAAACCCAAGAAGATCAGGAGTTCCTATCACAGTGTCACCATCGTAATCGGGATTATAAGGGTAATAAGAATCCTCAGATTGAGCAAAAGCACTTACAGCAAGTAGTGCAAAAAGGGGTAGTAAAAGATTTTTCATGACTAACCTACAATATTGATGATTCGGCCAAGGACCACAATGACTTTGCGAATCTCTCGACCGTCCATCTGTTTTAATGTGTTCTCATCCTCTCTTGCGATTTTTTCGACTTCATCAGCCGGCATGTCCGCAGGGAGAGTGAGTTTAAATCTAACTTTTCCGTTAAATGAAACGGGATATATAACTTTTTCAGATACAAGGTATTGAGAATTTGCTTTAGGCCAAACCGCTTCGATAACAAATTCCTCTCCTCCGAGTACATTCCACAGTTCTTCAGCAAGGTGAGGAGCATAAGGACTGAGTAGGATAACCAAATCCTTAAGTGCGGCCTTTGAACAAGGCTCTTTCAATCCACCTAGTTCGTTAACAGCAATCATCATAGCACTCACCACTGTATTGAATGCATGTCTTTCAAGGTCAGAACTCACCTTGTCAATCGTCTTGTGTACAATTCTTAATTCCTCAACTCTAGCCTCTTTCTCTTCTGAAGCACTAACAAGTCTTGCAGTCTTTCTAAGGAAATTATGCACACCACTTATTCCTTGAGTGTCCCAAGGCTTACTTTGAGTTAGAGGACCCAAAAACATCTCGTAACACCTCAATGTATCAGCTCCGTACTTTTCTACAAGCTCGTCAGGAGTCTGAACGTTGTACTTCGACTTCGACATCTTCTCGACTTCGTGACCACAGGTGAATGTGCCATCATCACCAAGAATAAACTCAGCATCAGCATACTCCTCTCTCCATGCCTTAAATCCTTCAATATCTAGCTTGTCATTTTCGACAAGATTGATATCCACGTGAAGCCTCTGAGTTTTGTGTTCTTTGCGCTTCTCGTAAGTCACAAATTGTGAGGTTCCTTGCACTCTGTAGACAAAACTAGATCTGCCAAGTATCATTCCCTGGTTGATCATAGTTTTAAAGGGCTCATCAAATCCAATGAACCCCAAATCGCATAAAAACTTAGTCCAAAATCTCGAATACAATAAGTGCCCAGTAGTGTGCTCAGCACCGCCCACGTATAAATCCACTTGTCCCCAGTAATCAGATTTAGATCTATCACAGAACGATTCTGTGTTATGAGGATCCATGTATCTCAGGAAGTACCATGAAGAACCAGCCCAACCAGGCATAGTATTAGTCTCCATTCGGTCGCCCTTGAACACAGGCCAATCATCCTTTGCTGCTCGAGCTAATGGTGGTTCACCGTCTTTTGTAGGAAGGTATGCATCTACAGAAGGCAGGGAAATTAGCTCGTCTTCTATAAGCTGCGGGATGTCGTCAACATAGCAAATAGGGAAGGGCTCGCCCCAATATCTCTGACGCGAGAAAACAGCATCCCTCAATCTGTAGTTCACTCTCTTTTCTCCCTGACCACAAGTTTCTAGAATCTCAATTGCGGCAGGAATCGCCTCTTTCTTTGTCAATCCATTTAAGTCGGCTGAAGCGATAAGTTTGGCTTTATCATCAACACAAACTTCTTCATCCGTATCAACTCCTTCAAAAATCGCGGGAATATCCAGGCCAAAATGCTTTGCAAATTTCCAATCTCTTTCATCGCCAGCAGGAACAGCCATGATTGCTCCTGTTCCGTAACCTGCAAGAACGTATTCAGCTATGTAAACGGGAATTTCGGCGCCAGTTAAGGGGTGAAGAACACTTCCCCCTAGGGCAACTCCAGTTACTTCTTTTTCACCCTGACGCTCTCTTTCACTTTTTCTTTTAGCTGCTGCGATGTATTCATCAACTGCTGATCTGTTTTCGTCAGAAGTAAGGGCGCCAACTAATTCGTGTTCAGGTGCAAGAACCATAAAGCTCACTCCATAAATGGTGTCGGGTCTAGTTGTAAAGACCTCGACATCTTTACCAAATGAAGTCTTGAATCTAACTATAGCACCCTCGGAACGTCCAACCCAGTTTTTTTGGGCTTCTTTAATGCTGTCCGTCCAATTCAAATCATCTAATCCAGATATCAATCTTTCAGCATAAGCGGTAATTCTCATCATCCACTGACGCATCTTCTTCTTTTCTACTGGATGACCGCCTCTTTCCGACAGCCCGTCTTTCACCTCGTCATTTGCAAGGACAGTTCCAAGTTCAGGACACCAATTCACCTCAGAATCTGCTAGATAAGCAAGTCTGAACTGCATGAGGATTGCATTCTTCTGTGCATCGTTAAACGAACCCCAGTCTGTAGCGGTGAACGTTCCTGCGAAGTGAGAACCAAAATGCGGGAACAACTCCATATCGAGGCCCTCCCACCAGTTGTCGTCACAAGCGGGGTTTACTGAAAAATTACCATTTGCATCAAAGGCCTTAATGAGTTCGTTTAGAGGTTTGGCTTTACCAGCATCACGATCGAACCAACTTTCAAATAATCGACCAAAGATCCACTGAGTCCATTTATAGTAGCTCGGGTCAGAAGTCATAACCTCCCTACTCCAATCAAATGAGAAACCGATTTTCTGCATTTGATCTCTGTATCTATCTGTATTTGCTTCAGTAGTTACAGCTGGGTGTTGGCCTGTTTGGATTGCGTATTGTTCCGCAGGAAGTCCAAAGCTGTCAAATCCCATAGGGTGAAGTACGTTAAAGCCCTTATGTCTTTTATAACGTGCAACTACATCAGAAGCGATATAACCTAGCGGGTGCCCAACATGAAGGCCAGCTCCAGAAGGGTATGGGAACATATCGAGAACGTAGAATTTGGGCTTGCCCTCAACCTCATCCACCTTGTATTTAGAGTCCTTATTCCAGGCCTCTTGCCACTCTTTTTCTATCCTAAGAAAATCGTAATCCATAGTGCATTGATATATAGCTTGCAAAGGTACAGCCTATGTCACGAGAGGCAACCACATTGTGCGACCTCCGTCTTTTTAATGAATGCAGTTCTCAAAATCACATTTAAAAGCTGCGGGTCTTTCTAAATCAGTTTTGTATAGAATTCCCGCAAATGGGAAGGATAAGAAAGTATATCTCACCTTTAATGATGGGCCTAATCCACAGATCACGCCTTGGGTTGCAGAACAATTAAAAAACGCCGGTGGAATCAAAGCGACTTTTTTCTGTGTAGGTAAACATGCAGAGAAACTACCCCAGCTTATCAAGATGCTCAAAGAGCAAGGCCACGAGGTTGCAAACCATAGCCAAGGCCACGAAAGTGGATGGTCTACTCCACAACAATCTTATTTCAGGAGCTTTCTAGAATGTGAGAATACTTTAGGCAAAACATCACACTTTAGACCACCATATGGTCGAATCACACCCAATCAAGTGAAGACCCTAGCAGCAAGAACCCAAATCGTACTTTGGGATGTAGATTCTTGTGATTTCGACACTGCAAAATCGGGCAAACAATGTCTTGACAACTTAATCAAACAGACTCAATCTGGAAGTATTGTAGTTTTCAGAGACAGTGAGCGTTCAGCACCAAGGCTGTTATACGCTCTACCACATTATTTAAAATGGCTAAAGAAGAACGGATATAAGCCATCACTAATACCCAAAGACGCAGCAAAAAAGCAGCCTAGAAAACTAAGCCTTATTTCTCAGCTACCGCTTCTCTAAGAAGCTTGAGCTTAGCTTTAATTTCTTCTATTTCTCTTTGATAACCCTTGATTGTTTTTTCAGCTTGGTCTACAATACTTTGAGCACCTTTACCTGTAAAACGGGCCATGTTTTCTTCAGTTGAAGATATACGTGCGTTTAACCTGTTAATCTTATCTCTTAGAATAGACTGTTCACGCTTAATATCTCTTTCTCCTGCTTGAGCTAATTTCTCAACACGATCAGAATAATTAGCAACCGATCTTTCAGAACGATCAGCACTTAAGGCGTCGTAATGAGCGTCCATTGCCTTGGAGAAATTATTTACCAATTCGTCCATATTCTTACGAGGGACAAAACCTATTGCTCTCCACTCCTCCGAGAACCCCTTAAGTTTGTTCAAGTCGTCAGCCCTGTTTTTAGTAAGCTTGAATGCTCCAACTTTTTTAAGAATCTCCCTCTTAAGTTCCAGATTCTTTTTCTCATCTTTATTGCGCTCAGCAAACTGAGATTTCTTTGCGTTGAAGAAGTGGTCTTGGGCTTTGTGGAATTTTTTCCAAAGCCTGTGCTCATCACTTGGAGGACATGATCCAGCAGTTTTCCAATCCTTTTGGAGTTGGAGCATTGCCTGAGTAACAGACTTCCAATCAGTGCTGTCTTTAAGAGCTTCTGCTTTTTCAATTAATGCCATTTTGGCCTTCTTTGCACCCTTTCCCTCTTCCTTCATTATATCGTAGTAGACCTGCTTCTTCTCAAAGAACACATCCGCTAACTCTCGGAACTGCTTCCAAAGAGACTCGTTGTGCTCCTTACCTGCAAAACCTATAGTCTTCCACTTCTTCTGCATTTCAATAACGCTAGAAGTCAATTTCTGCCAAGCCTTGTGGTTTGGTTCAAAATCACTTGCCAAAAGCTCACGAAGCTCATTTATAACATCCTCCTTTAGCTTTTTATTCTCCTCAAATCCCTCACGCACCTTTTCGTAATGAGCCTTTACTTCATCAAAAACTGGGCGAGTAAGACTGAAGAATGTGTCAGCCATCTCTTTATATGACTCACGTGGAGAAGGGCCTATATCGAACCACTGCTTTTGTAAATCTCTAGCAGCTTTTTCTCTTTCCTTAATATCCTCAATCTCTGTAAGCTTGCCAGCCTTTTCAGTAAGCTCTTGCTTCTTCTTGAAATTCACCTGTAGGTCATTTTCCTGCAGCTGCTTGTAGATATTGATGTTATAGAAAAACTCGTCTCTAAGTCTGTAGTATTCGTCGTGAACTTCTTTGTAATTGTTACCGGGCACATCTCCAATTGCATCCCACTTTTCTCTCACTTGGTTGAATGAGTCAAAAGCTTTACCAATGTTTTCTTCCTCTTGGATGACATTTCTGAGTTCTTGTAGAAGGCCTTGTTTTAAGACCAAATTAGCTCTTTGATCTTCAGCAATTTGGGCCTTCCAAGCATTTTCACGTGCCTTGAATTCCTTCGCTAATTCTTCAAATTTCTCTTCTTCTTCTGCCGGCTTGTAGACAAAATTTTCATCTAGTTCGTGCTCTTCCTTTTCCCAAGCTTCTTTCTGAGAACGAATCTCGTCCTGTGTTAAAGCTCTAAAAGACTGGATAGCATTACGCACATCCTTTCGGATGGCCTCCAAATCCGCATTTTGAAGAAGATCTTGGATACGTTGCAATAGTTCAGACCGCATAACGGTTATAAAGTTCTTAGTTAGACGGTTGCAAA
>MDTD01033280.1_pt1 | contig 10315 bp, 11 predicted proteins | sample 811221 | NCBI WGS metagenome assembly MDTD01 (sample SAMN05326646, study PRJNA326480) | marine metagenome | isolation source: seawater | place: Pacific Ocean: South West | collected 2011
AAGGAGCTAAAAAAGAAAAATCATATACATTTGGTTGTGGTGAAACTGCTATAAAATTATTTACCTCAGGTCTTCTCATAATTAATTGCATGCAAATAAGAGAACCAAATGAGAATCCAGATACCCAACATTGACTGTAGTCTAGATTTTGTCTTTCAATCCAATCAAGAGCTGCTGCCGCATCTGATAGCTCTCCTTGACCATTATCAAAAACTCCTTCACTTTTTCCAACTCCTCTAAAATTAACTTTTATTACAGAAAATCCATTTTCTAAAAAAATATTATACATCAGCTGTACAATTCTATTGTTCATGGTTCCCCCATATTGAGGATGCGGATGCAGTACAATTGCAACAGGTGAACCAAATTTAGGATTTTTGTAATATTTTGCTTCTAGTCTGCCAGCTGGTCCAGGTATGAAAATTTCTAAACTTTTTGGTTTCATATTTGATAATGATTACTATTAAAAAAAAAAGTACTGAGTTATAGCACGTTTTTATGCGACAAATATTTTTTTTTAATCCCGACTAAATAAGTAGGATTTAGATTAAAACTATTGTATTACAACGTTAAATTATGAAACTTACTAATAAAGGAAGATATGCTGTCATGGCCATGGCAGACTTAGCATCTAATGCGAGCAATGGCCCAATAAGTTTGTCTGAAATATCAATAAGACAAAATATTTCTTTAGCTTATTTAGAGCAGATATTTATAAAATTAAAAAATAACAAATTAGTCAAAAGTTCCAGAGGCGCGAGCGGTGGTTATATTTTAGAAAAACCAGCTTCAGAAATTAGAATATCAAATATTATATTTGCAGTTAATGAAGAAGTTAAAACTCTTAATTGTAAAAAGAATTCAAAAAGAGGTTGTAATAATAGATCTACAAAATGCATCACTCATAATTTATGGGATCAATTAGATCAGCATATCAACGGTTTTTTTGAGAAAGTTAAATTGCAAGATTTAACTAAAAATAATTAAAATTATGAAAAGTGAAGAATTAAAAAATCAAGATTACAAATACGGTTTTACAACTGAGATAGAAAACTTTAAAGCACCTAAAGGTCTTTCAGAGGAAACAATTAAATTTATTTCTAAAGTTAAAAAAGAACCTAAGTGGATGTTGGATTGGAGATTAAAAGCTTTTAATAGACTAAAAGCATTAAAAGAACCTAACTGGCAAAAACCTAAATATCCAAAAATTGATTATCAAAATTTATATTATTACTCTGCTCCAAAAAGCATGAAAGAGAAGCCAAAAAGTTTAGATGATGTGGATCCCAAACTTATAGATACTTATAATAAATTGGGCATACCACTTAACGAGCAAAAAAGATTAAGCGGTGTCGCAGTAGATGCAGTTTTTGACTCTGTCTCAGTTGCAACAACTTTTAAAGGTGAACTCGATAAAAAAGGAATAATTTTTTGTCCAATATCTGAAGCAATACAAAAACATCCAGAATTAGTAAAAAAATACCTAGGTTCAGTAATTCCTCTTAGTGATCATTATTTTGCAACACTTAATTCTGCAGTGTTTACAGACGGTTCTTTTGTCTACATACCGCCTAATACTAGATGCCCAATGGAACTTTCTACTTACTTTCGAATTAACGCATCAGAAACAGGCCAATTTGAAAGAACACTTATAATTGCGGACAAAGGTAGTTATGTAAGTTATCTCGAGGGTTGCACTGCACCTATGAGAGATGAGAATCAACTTCACGCTGCTAACGTGGAATTAGTAGCATTGGATGATGCAGAAATAAAATATTCTACAGTTCAAAATTGGTATCCTGGTGACAAAGATGGTATTGGAGGTATTTATAATTTCGTAACTAAGAGAGGAGCTTGCAGAGGAAAGAATTCAAAAATTTCATGGACTCAAGTAGAGACAGGTTCTGCTATTACATGGAAATACCCTAGTTGTATTTTACAAGGTGATAATTCTGTGGGAGAGTTTTATTCTATAGCAATTACAAACAATCATCAAAAAGCTGATACGGGTACTAAAATGATTCACTTAGGTAAAAATACAAAAAGTAAAATTATTTCAAAAGGAATTTCTGCAGGCCAAGCTGATAATACATATAGGGGATTAGTTGATATTAACGCAAAAGCATCTAATTCTAGAAACTACACTCAATGTGACTCTTTATTAATGGGAAACCAATGTGGCGCTCACACTGTTCCATATATTAAAAATAAAAACTCCTCATCAACGATAGAACATGAGGCTACAACTTCTAAAATAAATGAAGATCAATTATTTTATTGCAATCAAAGAGGCCTAGATCAAGAGGAAGCTGTAAGTTTAATCGTAAATGGTTTTTGCAAAGAAGTTCTACAACAATTACCGATGGAATTTGCAGTAGAGGCACAAAAACTTGTTTCTATAAGTCTTGAGGGGAGCGTTGGTTAATGCTTGAACTTAAAAATTTAAAAGCATCTATTGGAGAAAAATCTATAATCAAAGGATTAAACTTAAATATAAAACCAGGCCAAGTCCATGCAATTATGGGACCGAACGGATCTGGCAAAAGTACTTTAGCAAATGTCTTATCTGGAAAAAATGGATATGATATTAGTGGAAGTTTGAAGTTTGATGGACAAGATTTGCAAGAAATACCAATTGAGGAAAGAGCTAGAAAAGGAATATTTTTAGCTTTTCAATATCCTTTAGAAATTCCAGGCGTAAATACTAGTAACTTTTTAAAAACGTCCCTAAATTCTATTAGAAAATCAAAAGGTGAGAAAGAATTAGATACTCTTACACTTCTAAAACTTATTAAAGAAAAAGCTTCAGAGTTGAATATTGATGAAAAATTTTTATCTAGGCAACTAAATGTGGGTTTTTCTGGAGGAGAAAAAAAGAAAAATGAAATTTTACAGATGAAATTATTAGAACCAAAACTTTCTATACTTGATGAAACGGACTCCGGATTAGATATCGATGCTTTAAGAATAGTTGCTGATGGAGTAAATTCTTATAAAAATAAGTATAACGCTTTTTTAATCATCACTCATTATCAAAGATTACTTGATTATATAAAACCAGATTTTGTTCATGTTTTATCAAATGGAGTAATTGCTAAAACAGGGGATTTTGAGCTAGCTAAAGAGTTAGAAAAAACAGGTTACAAAAATTTTAATTGAGATGAAAATAAATACATCAAATTTGAATCTTTCAGAGGCAAAGACTTTTTATAACGCTTTTATTGAAAAAGGCTTACCGAATAAAAAAAGTGAGGATTGGAAATTTACCGATCTAGAAAAAATTCTTAACTCTAGTTTTAAAGAATTAAAACCCTTAATTGAAAAAGATAATTTTAAAATAGATGCATTTTTAGATTTTGATCACTATTTTTTAGTTAATGTAAATGGAGAACTTGTGCATCATAAACTTTGGTTTAAGAAAGGATCAAAAGAAGAGGCAGAAGCCAAATTAACAAAAATTTCAAATACAAACCAACATCCAATACTTTTAAAAGACTCAAGATTTCCAGGAAAGAAAATCGTTAATGAAGAGGCAAAAAAAAATGAAATGTTGTCGATGAATTTAGCGTTTTTAGATAGAGGTTATAGTTTTCAAATTACAGAAGACCTAACTAAACCTTTGGTAATTTACAACTTTTTTAATAATGATCTGGAAAATAAAATTATAAGTAATTCGAATTTTATAAGAATATCAAACAGTAAAATAAAAATAATTGAACTAAATATCGATAAATCAAAATCTAAATATTTTAAAAATACTTTTCAGAGGTATGAAATTAATGATAGTGAAGTTGATTACTTTTATATCAATCAGAATAACTCAAAAGGATTTAATTACACAAAAAATGAAATTGAAATTAACGACTCGAGTTCGAAAAAAGGCTCAATATTTAATTATTTTATCTTTGGCTCAGGCTCCAAGTTTAGAAAGGATGACTACGAAATATCATTAAATGGAGAAAATTCTTTTGCAAAAATAAACTCTGCTGCAATAATAAAAAATGACGAACATCACGAAGTAAAAACCAGTATGTTTCATCACGAACCAAATTGTAAAAGTCATCAAAAAGTAAAAAATATTTTGCTGGGTGGCAGTAAAGGTATTTTTCAGGGAAAAGTTAAAGTATCTGATCGTGCTCAAAAAACTGATGCTTATCAAATAAGTAAAGGATTAATATTAGATGATAAATCAGAATTTAGCACAAAACCAGAATTAGAGATTTACGCTGATGATGTAAAATGTTCTCACGGATCTACATCTGGAAATATTGATGAAGATTCTGTCTATTATCTTATGACGAGAGGATTATCTAAAAAAGAGGCAACAAAATTAATTATTAAAGGTTTTTTAAATGATGTGGTCTCAGAAATAGAGGATCCTCAAGTCAAAAAATTAATTGAGGAACATTTAGATAAAAATATTAATTATGAAAATTAAAGATATAAAAAAGGAATTTCCAATTTTTAATCAAAAAATTAAAGGCAAGCCTTTAATATATTTGGATAGTGCTAACTCCTCACAAAAACCAAAAGTAGTTATTGATGAGATATCAAGATTTTATGAAACTGAATTTTCAAACGTTGGTAGAAGTGTTCATACTTTAGCAGTTAAAGCTACGAACAAATTTGAGGAAACAAGAGATATAGTTAAATCTTATATTAATGCTAAACACAGAGAAGAAATAATTTTTACTAAAGGGGCAACAGAAGCAATAAATTTAGTTGCAAGCACATATGGAGAAAAATTTATTAAAGATGGCGATGAAATTCTTGTAACTGAATTAGAACATCATTCAAATTATGTGCCATGGCATTATTTAAGAAAAAAAAAAGGTGCTGTAATTAAATTTGCCTCGGTAAATGAAAATGGAGAAATAAATGTTGATGAGTTTAAAAAACACATTACTGAAAAAACAAAGATGATTACGTTTACTCACATTTCAAATGTTACAGGCACCATTATGCCTGTAAAAAAAATTGTTGATTTAGCTAAATCAAAAAATATACCAGTATTAATTGATGGAACTCAAGGAGCTCCACACTCAGTTTTAGATGTTCAAGATTTAGGTTGTGATTTTTATGCAATTTCTTGTCACAAAATGTATGGCCCGAATGGACTTGGTATTCTTTATGCGAAAAAAAATTGGGTTGATAAACTACCACCGTATCAAGGTGGCGGTGGAATGATTAGTGAGGTAAAAAAAGATGAAATTACCTATGCCGATTCACCAACAAAATTTGAAGCTGGAACAATGCAAACCGCTGAGGTTGTTGCTTTTGCAAAATCTATAAAGTTTGTACAAGATTTAGGTATAAAAAACATTGAAAAACACGAAAGTTTGATACTTGAATATGGTTTAGAAAAATTACGAAAAGATAATTCTGTAAATATTATTGGCAACCCAACAGATCGAGCATCTATTATTTCTTTCACTATTAAAGGAATTCATCCGCATGATATAGCTACAATCCTAGACGATGATGGAGTAGCAATAAGAGCAGGCCATCATTGCTGTCAAATTTTACATGAAAAACTTGGTATTCCCGCTTCGGCTAGGGCCTCTATTGGGGTTTACAATAGCAAAGAAGATATCGATGTTTTGAGTGACTCAATAAAAAAATGTAAAAAGGTATTTCAAATTTAAATGGAATTAAAAGAACTATATCAGGAAATTATTTTAGATCACGCGAAGAATCCAAGAAACAAAGGGAAATGTGAAGGATATAATTTTGACGCCAAAGCACACAACCCTCTTTGCGGTGACAAAGTGCATGTTTATTTAAAATTAGACAAAGAAAAAAATATTTCAGGTCTAAGTTTTGAAGGTGAGGGATGTGCGATATCCTTAGCATCAGCCTCTATTCTAACTGATACTTTAAAAGGCAGAGATTTACAATTCTCGAGAAAAGTTACTGATGATTTTTTAAATATGTTAAAAAATAGATCAAAAATTACTCTAAATAGCTTAACAGAGGATCAAATAACAACTATTTCATCTTTATCTGGTGTTCAAGAATTTCCTATGAGAATAAAATGCGCAACTATGGCATGGCACACCTTTTTATCAGCTTTAGAAAAAAAAAATTAATATGAGTAGTGTAAAAGAAAAAATAATAAATGAAATCAAGAAGATTTATGATCCAGAAATACCTGTAAACATTTATGAATTAGGACTTATTTACAAGATAGAAGTTACCAAAGATAATAAAGCGATCATTGAAATGACCTTGACTTCACCAAACTGCCCCGTAGCAGAAAGTTTGCCTAATTCCGTTAAAGAGAATATATTAAAGATTGATGGAATTAACGATGTTGATTTAAAACTAGTTTGGGACCCTCCTTGGACAAAAGATAAAATGTCTGAAGCGGCTAAATTAGAATTGAACTTATGAGTGAACAAGTAATTAGATTAAGTGATAATGCTGCTGAGAGAATTAAGCTAATTATGTCCAAAGCTGAAAGCTCTGCTATCGGTGTAAGAGTAGGAGTAAAATCTGGTGGATGTGCAGGCATGTCGTATATAATGGAGTACGCAAAAGAGATCAAACCAAACGAAGAAATTATTGAGGACAAAGGTGTTAAGGTCTTAATTGACCCGAAAGCTATAATGTACTTGTTAGGAACTGAAATGGATTATAAACAAGAAAAGTTTTCCTCTCAATTTGTTTTTAAAAATCCAAACGAAACTGAAAGATGTGGTTGTGGGGAGTCCTTTAAAGTTTAACCACTGTAATACATCTCAAACTCTATAGGATGGGGAGTGTGTTCGAAATTATAAATTTCTTGAAATTTCAATTCAATGTAGGCGTCTATTTGATCATCTGTGAAAACACCACCTTCAGTTAGAAATTTTCTATCTTTATCAAGGTTTTGCATTGCCTCTCTTAGAGAACCACACACTGTTGGAAGTTTTTTTACCTCATCCTCAGATAAAGAATATAAGTCTTGATCAAAAGCTTTACCAGGATCAATTTTATTTTTAATTCCATCAATACCCGCCATCAACATCGACGCAAAAGTTAAGTAAGGATTTCCTGCAGCGTCTGGAAATCTTATTTCCATTCTAGCTGCTTTTGGATTCATTATTACAGGAATTCTGCAAGATGCTGATCTATTTCTAGCTGAGTAAGCTAAAATAACTGGAGCTTCAAATCCGGGAATTAGTCTTTTATAACTATTTGTTGTAGCGTTTGAAAAGGCATTAATTGCTCTTGCGTGTTTTAAAATTCCGCCAATATAATACAATGCTTCTTTTGACAATCCAGCATACTCCTTACCCATAAATACTGGAGTATTGCCCTTCCAGATAGATTGATGACAATGCATTCCAGATCCATTATCTCCTTTTACTGGTTTAGGCATAAAGGTTGCAGTTTTACCAAATGAATGAGTTACCATTTGCACAGCATATTTGTAAAGTTGAACGTTATCTGCCATATTTGTTAAAGTTCCAAAGTACATACCTAACTCGTGTTGACTAGGAGCAACCTCGTGGTGATGCTTCTCAACCTTGACACCCATATCTTTAAGTGCTTTTAAATACTCACCTCTCATATCTTGGGCACTATCAACTGGAGGTACTGGGAAGTATCCACCTTTTACCCCAGGTCTGTGACCCATATTTCCATTTTCATATTTTTTACCTGTATTATAAGGTCCTTCCGAGCTGTCGATACAAAAGCTTGTTTCGTTCATATCATTTTTAAATCTCACGTCATCAAAAACAAAGAATTCAGGCTCAGGACCAAAGTAAGATTTATCTCCTATACCTGTTTTCTTCAAATATGATTCAGCTTTTTTTGCTGTACCTCTTGGATCTCTTTCGTAAGGGTTCTTTTTTACCGCATCTAAAATATCGCAAAATATATTTAAAGTTGTATGTGAGTTAAAAGGATCAATTATCGGCCTTTCTAAATCTGGTTTTAAAATCATATCGGACTCATTGATTGCCTTCCATCCAGCAATTGATGACCCATCAAAAAAGACACCTTTATCTAACATATCTTCGTCAACAACTGTTGCGTCCATAGTTAAGTGCTGCAGCTTACCTTTTGGATCAGTGAATCTTAAATCTACGTATTCAACTTGCTTATCTTTAATAAACTTTAGTATATTTTTTGAACTCATTTAATTTCCTAATATTAAAAGATTTGTTTTAATTCCAAATTGAACATATATAAGGGGCACTTTTAGAGTATAATTAAAAATTGATATCAGCTATGCATTTATTACATAACCATAACTTAGACTTGCTATGAGAGAAGCTAATTCTTTAGACCTAACATTATTGATATTATTAGCTATAATTTGGGGCTCGTCTTTTTTTAACATTAAGATTGCAACTTACTCTTACGACCCAATTACACTTGCTCTAGTTAGAGTGATATTTGCAAGTATTCCTCTATTAATCCTTTGTAAAATTAGCGGAGTTAAAATTGAGGCATTTAGTAAAAATTGGAACTGGTATGCTCTAATTGGACTTTGCAATATTGCAATACCTTTCGTTCTAATTGCCATAGGTACTGCAAAAATTAATAGTTATCTTGCAGCAATATTAATGAGCACAACTCCCTTAAGCGGATCAATACTTGCTCATATTTTTACGAAAGATGAAAAATTATCTTATTTAAAATCATTGGGCGTTTTAATTGGTTTTAGCGGAATTATATTATTATTTTTCGATAAAGTTATAATAAATAGTGAAAATTTTATTTACGCCTTGATTACTATTTTAGGATCTACATTTTACTGCATCGGAGGTTTATTAACTTTAAAATTAAAAAATAAAAAAAATGAAAATGTTACTACCTCAACCACTTTATGGTCAGTAATTTTTCTTCTTCCTTTTTCATTGATTTTTGAAACACCATGGAATTCTTCACCAACTTTAGTATCGACTCTCTCTTTGCTGTATTTAGGGGTTGTAGCAACAGGATTCGCTTGGCTAATCAGATTTAGAATATTAACAGTAAATGGCCTAGTTTTTCAAACTCAAGTAGCATATTTAATACCAATTTTTGGAATTATTTTTGGATATTTTTTAATGGATGAAATAATTACCTGGAAAGTTATATTATCATTAGTTGTAATACTTATTGGAATTTATATATTTAAAAAAAATAATAAAGGATAAATAAATGGGAACAGAGTCAATTGAAGCAAGTTTTTTATCAATGTTTGCTTTAATAAGTTTCTTTGTTTTTTTACTCGTAAGTAAGTATTCACATAAAATTAAAGGCGGTGCTTTACTAGACAAAGACTTTTTGAAACCACAGGCTTTTCACGATCTTCCTGTAACTCGAAGTGGAGGCATCGCTGCAGTTATTTCTTTGAGTTTTTTTTATATAATTTATTATTTGCTATATTCTAAAATTTTATATGATTATATTTTTATAAGTTATTCAGCTTTTTTATTGGGATTTTTAGATGATCTAAGAATTAATATAAAACCGTTAAAAAGATTAATAGCAATGATACTTCTGCTTTTCATAGCAATATTTTTTTTGCCAATAAAAATTTTAAATATTGATATTCCAATTTTATCCTCTTTAATGCAAAGCCATATATTTTCCTCAATATTTGTATTATTATGCTTTTTGTTTATTATTAACGGTGCTAATTTAATTGATGGTTTTAATGGTTTATTAACAATAAATTTGATTATAATAAACATAATATTAACCTACATAAATATAAATAATCAAAATTTAGAATTTTCAATTTTGCTAATTTCTCAAATTATAATCCTTTTATCTTTTTTATTATTCAACTTTCCAAATGCAAAAATCTTTTTCGGCGACAGCGGGGCTTATGCAATGGGGGCTTTGACAGGTTTAAATACAATTATAACAAACAACTTAAATCCAAAGATTTCCTCTTTTTTCTTTTGTACGCTTTTATTTTATCTTTTTTTTGAAGTATTTTTTTCTTTTTTTAGAAAACTCTCTCAAAAAAAATCTCCTATTTATCCAGACGATGAACATTTACATATGCTAAGTTTTTATAAAATTTCAAATATTTATGGAAAAAATAAAGGTAATTATCTTAATTCGATTGTTATAAATCTTTTGTATTTAGCTCTAATAATTCCTGGGTTGTATTTATTAGATGATCCTCAATTGAGTAGGTACTGGTTCTTTACCTTAATGCTAATTTATTTAATAATTTACTCTAGACTTTATCGTTTAACTAAAAATTAAATTGATATATAAAACTACGATTATTAATTGGGCAAGTGGCGGAATTGGTATACGCGCTGGTCTTAGAAACCAGTGCCGCAAGGCTTAAGAGTTCGAGTCTCTTCTTGCCCACCAA
>MDTD01196506.1_pt1 | contig 10314 bp, 9 predicted proteins | sample 811221 | NCBI WGS metagenome assembly MDTD01 (sample SAMN05326646, study PRJNA326480) | marine metagenome | isolation source: seawater | place: Pacific Ocean: South West | collected 2011
GCACCGCCCCAATTGCAGAAGACAAACGGCGGCTAATGGAAAGGCTCGTCAATAAACTACGAGCTTACAGCGAACCAGCACAAAGCGTTCTTCGTCATAGTGATGACCCAGATGTGGCGACTACGCGTTATCGCCATGCAATTGCACATTATCGACGGGGCGACCTGATGGTGGCTTATAAATTGATGGACGACCTGTCGAAAGAAATGCCCGATGACCCTTTTTATCATGAATTTCGGGGCGATATATTACTCTCGATGGCTAAACCAGATGCCGCCGCGGCGGCTTATGAAGAGGCGCTGGCATTACGCCCAAACAGCCCTCAAATCCAGATAAACCTGGGGCGCTCACTGATTGCCACAAACGACGGGCAACATCTATCACGCGCCATTAAAGCCATGATTGCAGCAAAAAAAGTCGAACCAGAGTGGGCGTTTATCCATCGGCAATTGGCTATTGCCTATGGGCGCGCGGGACAAATTGCAAATGCAGATTTAAGCCTTGCTGAGGAAGCAATTCTCTTGGGTGATGAAAAGCAGGCTGTGCGAATGGCCAAAAGGGCTTTAAATAGGGCAGACCTTGCCGATAATTTGCAAAATCGGGCAAATGATATTTTGTATCGATATGGGAACACTCCGGAATGACCATTTTGCAAAAGTTGATTTTATCCGATACAAAGGTCCAACATGAACGCCCGATGGATGAATAAATTGCCTTATAGGCGACAGTGCCGGGGTGTTTTCTCTTCATTGATTGATGACCTCAACATTTCGTCTCTATCTTGTAAAAGTCAAATATTTCGGAGAATTCATTAAGATGTCACACAACTACTCCGCCGACATTGTTTTATCCCATGCTGCAGTCATAAAGATTACAAAAAAAATGAGACTTTGTATTTTCTTGCTTGTGGCTTTGTCGGTCTTGTTAACGTCTAGCGGGCTCGCAATTGCCGGGGTCGAAAAAAGCGATCAGGCTAAAATACGACAAGTAATCGAACAATACATCAAGGATAATCCAGAAGTGCTTCGTGATGCGCTGATAGGCCTCGCCAAAAAAGAAGAGCGAGCAAGCATTTCCGCTGGGTTGGCAAAAGTGAGACTTGATATTGGTGACCCTGTTATGGGCAATGTGGATGGTAGCCTGGTTATCTACGAGTTTTCTGATTACAATTGCGGTTACTGTAAAAGAATGTTCCCGTCAATTCAGCAAATATTAGCCAAAAACAATGATATCCGGCTGGTTGTGAAAGAATTTCCCATCCTAGGCCAATCGTCGCTAACCGCCGCAAGGGCCGGGGTTGCAGCCCAAAAACAGGGCAAATTCCCAGCTTTCCACAAAGAAATGATAACCTACCGTGGACAAGTGAGCGATGACTCCATTATGGCGGCAGCACGCATTGCCAGACTGGATCTTGAGCAATTTCGTGAAGATATAGCTAGTCCGGCCATAAGCGCGATTATCGACCGCACACGTGCTGGGGCAGCCGCACTGGGCATCAATGGAACACCCGCGTTGGTGGTCGGTGAGACTATTATTCCAGGTGCGGTTAGCGTAGAGGAATTACAAAATGTTATTGACCTTGAACGAGCAAAACAAGGCTAGGCCATTGGCGTGACCAGCGAATAGGTGTACTGTGACAAAATGACAGCAAAAATGATGAATATCTGTGTGATAAATGGCCCAAATCTTAACATGCTTGGCATGCGTGAGCCGAGCATCTATGGCAATGCAACCCTCGCCGAAATTGAAACCAAATGCCGCGAATTAGCGAGCAAACTCCGAATGAGCATGGACTGGTTCCAATCGAATTCCGAAAGCGCGCTGATTGAGCAGACTCAGAGCTGTGTTGGCAGTGCTGATTGGATTATTATAAATGCAGCAGGCTATACACACACATCGGTTGCACTTCGCGATGCATTGTCACTCTTCCCTGGAGGCGTAATCGAGGTGCACATATCCAACATCCACACCCGAGAAGCATTCCGCCATACATCATTAATATCGGGCATTGCTGACGGTGTGATTGCTGGCTTTGGTCCAGCCTCGTACTACATGGCTATCAATGCTATCCCAAATCTGACTTCGGAGGCATAATCAAAAATGGCAACAGCATCAAAAAAAACCGCTGCCAGCAAAGCAACATTGAATAATGAGGCTAAACTTATCAAAGACCTCGCCGATATTCTGGATGAAGCTGGCCTGACGGAGCTCGAATATGAAACAGAAACTGTAGCCATCCGACTTTCGCGTGTTGCCGGGACTGCACCGATTGCTGCCGTTCAACCTGTTCCCGAAGCCCCGCTGCCCGCAACAACAAATCAGCGAGAACCAGCAGAACCGGAAAACCCCGCAGATCATCCAGGCGCTGTTACATCACCAATGGTTGGTACCGTTTACACTGCCCCTGAGCCGGGCGCGCCTGCTTTTATTAGCGAGGGTGACAGCGTCAGCCTTGGTCAAACCCTCCTTATCGTGGAGGCAATGAAAGTGATGAATCCGATCACAGCGCCTAAAGCAGGGAAAGTGACGAAAATCTTTGTGCAGAACGCTCAGCCTGTCGAGTTTGGTGAAGCGCTTGTTATCGTTGAATAATAAGATGTTTCAAAAGATTTTGATAACCAACCGTGGTGATGTTGCGTTGCGTGTTTTGCGTGCTTGCAAGGAACTGGATATCCCCAGCGTTGTTGTGCATTCAACGGCCGATTCGGACTCGATGCCCGTCCGCCTTGCCAATGAGTCGGTTTGTATTGGTCCACCAAGCAGTGCCGGCTCATACCTAAATATTCCGGCAATTCTCTCTGCCGTGGCAATCACCGGCGCTGATGCGGTGCATCCGGGAGTTGGGTTTTTATCGGAGAATGCAGATTTTGCTGAGATTGTAGCGGCACATGGTTTGACCTTCATCGGGCCAGAGCCAAAGCACATCCGAGCGATGGGTGATAAAGTTGAAGCCAAAATTACCGCTGCCGATGCTGGTTTGCCTCTAGTTCCCGGTTCACCTGGTGCCGTTCACACCCTTGAAGAGGCGAGGCGTGTTGGCATGGAAGTTGGCTATCCGCTGTTGGTTAAAGCAGCATCAGGTGGGGGTGGGCGCGGCATGAAAGTGGCCGAAACCGCTGATGGTCTTGACCAAGCATTTTCAGCTGCTCGGGCTGAGGCTAAAGCAGCCTTTGGGGATGACACCGTATATCTTGAGCGTTATCTCGGCCAACCTCGCCATATTGAAGTGCAAGTAATCGCAGATAGGCAGGGTAATGTGGTGCATCTCGGAGAGCGCGAATGTTCAGTTCAACGGCGTCATCAAAAGCTGTTTGAAGAAGCCCCTTCGCCAGCATTGAACGCCGAGCAACGCGCACGCATCGGGGGCATTGCTGCCGAGGCAACCCGAAAAATGGGCTACCTAGGGGTTGGTACAATGGAGTTTCTTTATGAGGATGGGGATTTCTTCTTTATTGAGATGAATACCCGCCTTCAGGTTGAACATCCAATTACCGAGGAAATCACAGGCGTGGATCTTGTTAGAGAACAAATCCGGATTGCAGCAGGGCTTCCCCTGTCGTTTACTCAGGAGGACGTGACCTTCACTGGCCATGCCATTGAATGCCGGATTAATGCCGAACATCCCGAGACCTTTATGCCGACCCCAGGCAAGGTAACCGCATTCCATGCCGCTGGTGGCCCCGGCGTTCGCGTTGAGTCATGCCTTTATTCCGGCTACTCAGTGCCGCCTCATTATGATAGTTTAATTGCAAAGTTGATCATTCACGGCGATGATAGGGTGCATTGTCTGGCACGGTTACGACGAGCCTTGGAAGAATTCATTGTCGAGCCTATCCCCACAACACTAGCCCTACACAAACGCCTTGTCGACGCCAGCGCAATCAAAGATGGCAGTTATAATATCCGCTGGCTAGAAGAAGTTTTTTTGAACGAACGATAACCCGACACGATTTTCGTGCGGAGACATTGTATGGTTGATCAGCATATTTATTCGCCAGAGACGATTATTAAGGCCTATTCGCTTGGACTATTTCCAATGGCAGATAGCCACGATAGTTTAGCGATAAAATTCTATGACCCTAAGCAGCGCGGGCTCATTCCGATTGACAATACATTGGGCCGTGGCGTGCGTATTCCCCGCCGCCTGCGCCGCAGGGTCCGCCAAGCGCCTTATGTGATTACGATAGACACGAATTTTATCGCCGTCATAGATGCCTGTTCAGCCCTTAGCGACAAACGAAAGGACACTTGGATCAACAAAGATATTCGCCAGCTCTATATCGCTCTGCACCAAATGGGATTTGCTCATTCAATTGAGGTCTGGTTGGATCAAGCATTGGTTGGCGGGCTGTACGGAGTGGCCTTGAGGGCTGCCTTTTTTGGTGAGTCTATGTTCACAAAGCAAACCGATGCATCAAAAATCGCGCTTGTTCATTTAATGGCACGGTTAAAGCACGGTGGATTTTTGTTGCTTGATGCCCAATTCATGAATGATCATCTGCAACAATTTGGCATTACTGAAGTTGACCGTACCGACTTTCAGCTAAGACTAGCACATGCGCTCTGCGTCGAGGCTGATTTGGCCCATGAAATACCGAGTGCGCAGCTTGTTATCCCATTTTTGGACAGCCTCACCGCCAACGGCAGCTAGTTGACGATACAAGCAAGCAGTGTGAGGTCGTAAACCGGATGTTCAATTGCCGATACCGCCGGGCTTGATGAAAAAACCCAGCCTGAAAAAATCATCTTTGGCTCGAGCCCGTCATAGCCGCGGTCATGAATCGTAATGAACGCCGCATTTTCCGGCGGCTCTTCCGGCGGATGAAAGGCACAACGATTTACTAACACTTCAAGCGTCCCAAAAAACCTTGACGCTCCAACAGGTGCCTCAACAGTCGAGATACGCGCTGTTATTTTGTCGAGGGCTTGCAGACGGGCCTTGTTTCCATCAATCCAAGTCACTGCAAACGCAGACCCAGTCCATGCTGTCGACAGAAGAAAAAGCGCCGGTATAAAAAAAAGATGGGGGCGCATCATTGTTTGGTGAATCATCATGAATTTGGTTCAGCTGGGCATAAGTTAATTGCTTTTCGTGTTGCCCGATGTATTTGGGATGGAGTCAGATGAAAATACAGCCTTGCCCAGCAGATCGCTCAGGCTTACGGGATCACGCGTATCGTAAATCACCGCACCGGCATCAAGTGTTTCGGTAGCAGCACCTGGCATCAATTCCAAATAATTACCACCAAGCAAAGACGTTGCAGTGATTCGAGCGGTGCTATCGCTGGGAATTTTTATAGCTGGATCAATTGCCATGGATATTTTGGCAACATATGTAATTGGGTCCAGCTGTTGCGCTGTAATCCGTCCCACCTTAATACCCGAAACTCGAACATCATCTCCAATCGATAAGCCGCCGGTATTTCCAAATTCTGCGGCAATCTCATAGCCACCATTCCCTCTAATGTCTGCAACTTCGTAAGCCAGTGTCATAAAGCCAGCGGCTGCCAGCAAAACGATGGCCCCCAAAATGGTTTCCAAGGTATTGCGATGCATGGCTCCGGTCTCCTTGTTATTTCAATACACAAAATAATAATTTGGCAATGCCAAGACATCTCCAAAAAGAGGTCTAATCAAGCTGGGTTCCAGGGTTCGTAATCACCGGTAGCAGGTTTGCGTTTTCCACCCTTTAGCATGTGACCCTGTGGGCGATAGGCGTTGGTTGTTCCGGTGACATTCGGCTGATGTTCCTTTTGCCACCCGTGCTTTTCATAGCCAGCTTCGGGCGGCGGTAACGCTTCAGTATGATGCAGCCAGCCATGCCAATCAGCTGGCACTTTTGAGGCTTCAGCGATGCCATTATAGCGAACATAGCGACGCGCTGGCTTTCCTCGACGAGCGCGGCGCTCTTCATAGTAGCGGTTACCAAACCGGTCGGTTCCTATTTTTTGCGCCGTGAGTTTTACAGTTATTAACGTTATCAGATCCACAAAAATGCTTGTCCTTACCTATCATTAGTTGCTTTTTATCTACCGTTTTCTTTATCTGAGAAAGTTACTATACGCGTAACCAGCCCAACCCGTCCAGCCGTCAACAGGCTTAAAGAGCAAATTAATTCTTCTCCATAAAACTCCAGCGTTCTCGCTACGCAGGCACTTCCGCCAATATCGCTTTAATAACACCATAAATATTTTTTTATAAAATTTCAGACGGTGAGTTTTGCACTGTAAAATCAACAAAAACAACTTTTGTTCAATGACTTGTTATTGATGTTAACACTTGGATCATAAGAGAACAAGCCGACACCGAGGCAGTTTTATGGCAATTTTTCGACTGTTCTTGCGTTTTGTCTATTGTCCCTTACCCGCTAGATAATGTAGGTTAGTCTTCTTGCGCACGCTATATGTTGTGACTTTTCCACATCAGTCGTTGTTAAGACTAAGAAATTAAACGAAATTCTCAGCTCGAAGAGCTGCGGGTCAACTATATTAGAGGGTAAATTAGATGCATTTTGAGAGACGGTTCACGACATCTGGGGAAGACGCCTACGCGAATATCGAATTCAGATCAGCAACCAGTGAAATTCGCAATCCAGATGGAACAATCGTGTTTCAAGCTGAAAGCATTCAGGTCCCAGCGCAGTTCTCGCAAGTGGCGACCGATATATTGGCGCAGAAATATTTCCGTAAGGCCGGTGTGCCTGTCGCGCTGAAGCGGGTTGAAGAAACCTCGGTTCCCTCATGGCTTTGGCGCAGTGAACCAGACATGAAGGCGCTCGCAAAGCAGCCGAAAGAACAGCGTTACACCAGCGAGACTTCTGCCAAGCAGGTGTTTGACCGTCTAGCCGGAACGTGGACTTATTGGGGCTGGAAGGGAGGCTATTTCACCAGTGAGGAAGATGCAAAAACATATTTTGACGAAATGCGCTACATGCTGGCAACGCAAATGGCTGCGCCAAATTCACCACAATGGTTTAATACCGGCATGCACTGGGCTTACGGTATCGATGGGCCGAGCCAAGGTCATTTCTATGTTGATTACAAAACCGGAAAATTGACCCGTTCAACCGGCGCTTACGAGCATCCACAGCCACATGCATGCTTTATACAGTCTGTCAGTGATGATCTTGTCAATGACGGTGGAATAATGGATTTGTGGGTACGTGAAGCGCGCCTGTTCAAATATGGATCTGGTACGGGATCGAACTTCAGCCGGCTGCGCGGCGAAGGTGAAAGCCTGTCTGGCGGCGGCAAATCATCTGGACTTATGAGCTTTTTGCGCATTGGTGACCGAGCCGCAGGGGCTATCAAATCTGGTGGTACCACCCGTCGTGCTGCAAAAATGGTTACGGTGGATATTGATCACCCCGATATCGAAGCCTACGTCGACTGGAAAGTTGTTGAAGAGCAGAAAGTTGCCGCTCTTGTAGCGGGATCAAAATTAGCCCAAAAACATATGGGCGAAGTCATGGCCGCGTGTCAAATTACAGAGGGATTGGATGAAAAGGAGAGGTTCGACCCAAGGGCGAACAGCAGGCTTAAGAAAGCGATCCTGTCAGCGCGCCGTTCTATGATCCCCGAAAACTATGTCCAGCGTGTGATCCAGTTTGCTCAGCAAGGCTACACTGATATTGAGTTCAAAACCTACGACACAGACTGGGACTCTGACGCATACCTGACCGTTGCGGGGCAAAACTCAAACAACTCAGTTCGGGTGAGTAATGAATATCTTCAAGCCGTTCTTGACAATGGTGACTGGGATCTGATCCAGCGCCGCGATGGCAAAATCGCAAGACGCATAAAGGCAACTGATTTATGGGAAAAAATTGCCCATGCAGCATGGGCTTGCGCCGATCCAGGCCTGCAATACGATACCACGATCAATGAATGGCACACCTGCCCAGAAGGGGGCAGAATCAACGCCTCCAACCCGTGCTCAGAATATATGTTCCTGGATGACACCGCCTGTAATCTAGCGTCATTGAACCTGATGCAGTTCCGTAAGGAAGACCTTAGTTTTGACATTCCCGCGTTTGAACATGCCGTCCGGTTCTGGACTTTAACGCTGGAAATTTCAGTTATGATGGCACAGTTCCCATCAAAGGAAATCGCTCAGCTATCATACGAATACCGAACACTTGGTCTCGGTTTTGCCAATATTGGTGGTCTTTTGATGGCGGAAGGGCATTCATATGATAGTGACGAGGGCCGCGCAATTTGCGGATCTATTTCAGCAATCATGACGGGTATTGCTTATGCTACATCGGCCGAGATCGCAAGCGAGGTTGGCGCCTTCCCAAATTACAAGAAAAACTCCAAACATATGCTGCGTGTGATGAATAACCATAGGCTGGCCGCACACGGTAAAAGCAGCGGCTATGTAGGACTAAAAATATTGCCTGTACCACTCGATATAAAATCATGCCCACATAAACCACTAACTAATGCCGCAAAAGCGGCTTGGGACCGCGCGATTAACCTCGGCAAAATACATGGGTATCGGAACGCGCAAGCTACAGTAATTGCTCCAACAGGCACAATTGGTCTTGTGATGGACTGTGATACCACCGGTATCGAGCCTGATTTCGCCATTGTCAAATTTAAAAAGCTTGCTGGTGGTGGATATTTCAAGATTATCAACCGCGTTGTTCCTGAGGCACTGCAGCGCCTCGGATACGAAGAAAATCAAATTAAAGACATCATTACGTACGCAGTAGGATCAGGCAGCTTAGCTAATTGTCAGTCATTGCCGCTGAGCGCGCTGAAAGATAAAGGCTTTGGCGACACAGAAATAGCCAAGATTGAAGCCGGGCTTAGTAGTGCCTTTGACGTGAAATTTGTTTTCAACCAATTCACCCTCGGTGCAGAATTCTGTAAAAACAAGCTTGGAGTAACAGAAACGCAGTTGAATGATTTTGACTTCAATCTTCTTGAACATCTGGGCTTTAGTAAGGATGAAATTGAGGCTGCAAATCTACACGTTTGCGGCGCGATGACCCTTGAAGGAGCGCCCCATCTTAAGGATAAGCATCTGCCGATCTTTGATTGCGCTAACGTTTGTGGCCGTATTGGCACACGCTTCCTATCGGTTGAGAGCCACATAACAATGATGGCGGCAGCGCAACCGTTCATTTCCGGCGCTATTTCAAAAACCATCAATATGCCAAATTCAGCAACCGTTAAGGAGTGCGGCGAGGCTTACATGCAGTCTTGGCGCTTAGGCCTAAAAGCGAATGCATTGTACCGTGATGGCTCCAAGCTAAGCCAGCCACTCTCATCTGGCCTTGTTGACGACGTCGATGAGGAAGAAGAAATGGTGGATGCGCCATTGGTCGCGACCACACCTCGAGTTGTTGAAAAAGTGGTTGAACGGGTTATCCGTGCCGAGCGAGAGCGTTTACCGCATCGCCGAAAAGGCTACACACAAAAGGCAACCGTTGGTGGTCACAAGGTGTATCTGCGGACGGGTGAATATGAAGATGGCCGTATTGGCGAAGTGTTCATCGACATGCACAAAGAAGGTGCGGCCTTCCGTTCATTGATGAATAATTTTGCTATCGCCGTTTCAATTGGCCTCCAGTATGGCGTACCATTGGAAGAATTTGTTGAGGCGTATACCTTTACCCGATTTGAACCACAAGGCATAGTCACTGGTAATGACGCGATTAAAATGTCAACATCGATCCTTGATTATACATTCCGTGAATTGGCAATATCCTACCTTGATCGTAGCGATCTTGGCCACGTTAATGTCGATGATCTAGATGTAACCACAACCGGTTCAGGTGACAACCAATCAGATCTGATGAACCGAGTTACAAGTCATGGCTTCATCCGACGGCAAGGTCTTGTTGTTTATTCCAATGATGGAGGGGCGGCGGTTGCCGCCACCGGATCAACTGATAATTTTGAGACTATGAGGACAGGGGACGGAAGGCCAAGCACGGTTGCCGAAATTGGTCTAGCTGGCGATCCGGTAAACACAGTTGCCAACAACACGATTAACTCAAAATTAAGCCAAAGCGCAGCCGATCTTGTCCATCAAGCCCGCATGCAAGGATATGAAGGTGAAGCCTGTCCGGAATGTCAAAATTTCACGCTGGTTCGTAATGGCACCTGTCTGAAGTGCAACACATGTGGTTCTACAACAGGATGCAGCTAAACTCTCCCTGCAGCGCAATCTGCAGAACTGGCCCCGCGCACTCTCGCGGGGCCTTTTTATTATCAAAAATACAGGTTTTGTCGACCAATCTGACTTGCCATTGAGAGTTGATTATGCCAGCTTCGCACCCAGATAACGTAAGGCTGGCAAAGC